>Ga0307933_1002897_pt1 | contig 11287 bp, 9 predicted proteins | sample OrgLakmetageno88_FD_201811 | JGI IMG/M metagenome (GOLD analysis project Ga0307933, IMG submission 201811) | Saline water microbial communities from Organic Lake, Antarctica - #88 | ecosystem: Environmental > Aquatic > Non-marine Saline and Alkaline > Saline | place: Antarctica: Organic Lake...
TCATTCTCTTTATCGATTTCCTGGAGGTTTTTGATAAGCTCCAGGGCGACCATGTCCATGCCGTGCTTCTTCGGGCGGAACAGCCGCTGCCCTTCTATACCAATTTTCATGAGCTGGGTTTTTTGTCTTCAATGGTACCATGCTGGGTATGGATGAACTTCTTATTCGCCCCCTTCAGTTTGAAGAGTGACAGGAACATCAGTACAAAGGCACGGGGTAGAGTGAATAATGCCTTGAGGGTGTCAAGGTTATAGAATTTGCGTGGAACAGCGAGTACCATACCAACGTAGGTCAGCAGGAGAGGCCAGCGCCATTCCCGGAAAGACAGGCCCAGCCACGGCGCTTCCGGGGCCAGCCAGCCTGAGAGGAAATAGCCGGTGGCAAGGAAGGTTACAATGCCTAGTAGCAGCACCCGGGGTGGGGAAATCATTTGGTATACTTTGTCGGCAAAGTCGACGTTACCGCGCAATAACCCCGACAGGCCCAGCCATGCATAGCGCCGAAAGTAGATGAGCTGTGCAGAGAGCCACCGTCGCCGTTGATTCGCAAAGACTTCTGATTTTTGCACTTTCTCGTCCAGCACAATTGCATCGGGCAGGTACTCGATAGTCTGCCGGTCGCGAAGCAGCTTAAGCTCCAGCTCCTTATCAAAACCACCAACGGCTTTTACATTCGCCATGGTTTCTTTAAAGAAGGCATAGTCGAAAGCCATACCAGATCCAATGAGTGCTGAGGAAAGGCCGAGCACCCGGTGCCCCTTGCGGAAGATATTGTTATTGACTTCCTCGCTCACCGCGTCCAGGATAGCGAAGGGGGTATTCAGGTTCTTAGCAGCCCGGTGCCCCTGTATAATCCAGAACCCGCGGTCAAAGGCGTCATTGACTTTGGTCAGGAAACTGCCCTCCATAAGGTTGTCGGCATCAAGTACCAGGGCGATATCGTATTCGTCTCCAATATCAGCCATGGTCCGGTTCAGGGCTTTGGACTTGGTACTTTTCTCAAAGGAGACCTCTACCAGGCGGATGGGGAGTTCACGCAGGGCCGCGAGCGTCTCCGGCTGAAAAGAGTCAGCAATGACCACTACATCATAGTGCTCAGCAGAATAGTCCTGCTGAAGGGCATCTTTAGCCACATCGACAATCACGGCATCCTCCTTGTAGCCAGGTATTAGTACCGCGATTTTCCGTAAGGTAGATTGTGCCGCCCGTTTGGGCCGATAACGGAAGAGGCTGGCCAGTGCAAAAAGAAATACATAGAAGGCGGCGAAGCCGAAATAGATCAGAAGGATCCATTCTAATGCGGTGGTAAGGTAGAATAAGTATTCCATGTTCTTTGTGTTTAGGTTTGGGCCGCAGCGGGGTGGTTCAGGTTCCAGGTAATGCCACGCCAGTAAGCAGACAGGTGCTCCCACTGCCGCTGTAGCAGAAAGGTCAGGGTATTCTTAGGGATAGAGATCAGGCAGAGGTACAAAATGCTGAATAGCAAGTGCATACTGCTGAAATTGCGCCGGGCGTACAGCACCCGGTTACGGGTCAGGTAGTAGGTTTTGAGCGGGCTGTTCTTACCTGTGGAGACGGATTCCTTATGCAGAATGTGGGAGGCGGGCTGATAGTAAGCCTGGTATCCCGCACGTCGGATCATGGCTGCCCAATCGTGCTCCTCATAGTAAAGAAAATAGCCTTCCGGCATCTTGCCAATTTCCTGGACAATAGACCGGGGAACCATCATCGCCGCACCGTGTATGGACTCGGTCTGCCCGGGGGTATCATAAGCCGGGCTATCAGGCTGCCGGTAGCCAATGCTGCTATTACGGATGGTCCAGGGGTTCATGGGGGTATAACCCGCGTACTGAATCAGGCTGGGGTCCCAGTGAAATTTGATCTTCGGGCTGATAATGCCAATTTCCGGGTGCTGCTGCAAGGTCTTCACCAGAGGTTCCAAAATACCCGGAGGCACTTCAGTATCGTTATTGATGAAGAACAAGAACGCTCCCTTGGCCGCATCAATACCCAGGTTGTTGCCGCCGGCGAACCCAAGGTTTTTCTGACTTTTGATCAGGATTATCTCCGGGAAAGCCTCTTTTATCCGGTCCGGGTTGTCATTGGGTGAGGCATTGTCTACAACAATGATCTCCACAGCGGGGTAGGTGACGTCCCGCAGGGATTTCAGTAACTCGAGCGTTACCTCAGATTCATTGTAGTTGATAGTGATAATAGAAACAAGTGGTTGTGCATACATGTCTCATTGGATTTATGTTACTGCTGTATCTGTTTTTATTTTGGACTGGGCTTCTTCATCTAGTCGGGGGGATAGGAACATAAATGCCATGCTCGTGTAGATCATCACGCCAGTAGGGAATTGCCCCAGTATGCCATTGCCATAGGAAGCGACCATTATACCAAACATGCCGCAGGCCATGGCGATGGTCGTTTCACGTATCCAGTCGTCCCTGATTTTGAACATTGCCAGGTAGCAAGACTTACCAAGGATATAAAATAGGATGCCGAGATGTAAAAGCAGCCCCACGATGCCCAACTCTGCCCAAACCATAACGTACCAGCTATCAGTTGGTGTTTGAGCGAGGAAAGTATTGGGGCTAAACCGCTGGCCCCAGTTGCCTGAGGAGCCCACCCCCCCTCCTATGGGCCGGGAAGCCATATAGTTCTTGAGAACTCGCTGGTTCTCCAGGCGGACCTGCAGGGACGGGTCATTTGGATCGAAAGCCGTACGCATCCGCCGGATTTGATCAATATTGTTGCCAATCGTCGTGAACTTAAAGAAGCCGAAGAAAACAGCGCCGAAGATGGCACCCGCCACCATAACATAAATATTCTTTTTAAGGACAAAGTAGAGGGCCCCTCCCATAACAGGCACCGCAATGGAACCCCGGGTGCCCGAAATGAACATACCATAAATACCAGCCAGTGCAACGATAATGAAAAATACCCGTAGCCATAAGTTACGGTCTTTCGCCAGGGCTAATATGCCAAACACGACACCGGCATGTGCCTGAGCTGCTCCAAATTGACCGGCATCCGAATAGAAGGAGAAGACCCGAAGCTTTCCGAAAAGTATATGGGTCGTAGCAGCGCCTTGATTGAGCCAGGCCTGCTCCCAGGAATCTACGCCGAATATAAGTTGTTGTGCACCTTTAAGGGTGGCCAGAAAAGACATGACACCCCAGATGATCAAGAAGCCATTCAGGTACTTTTGCTTGTCAAAAATGATGAAAACAAGTGGAATGATCAGCAGCATGTAAAGCCCGAGCCCCCGCATGGCATAAAACCAGGCGCCCCGGCTTGCTGCTTCCGGATTGACGATTTGGAGAAGCAGGTAGCCGTACCAGATCACCGTGACCAGGGTCAGGTCATTTTTGGCTTTTTTCCAGGGGATTTTCTGCTTGAAGGAGTTGAAAAACAGCGCACCGTACATCAGGAAGAGTACGCCATCTACGGTAAGTCCCCATGGCCCAGGCAGATAACGGCTCAGGCCCAGAATAACAAAGGCCTGCAAAAATAAAGTATAAAAACCGATTTGCGGATATAGAATAACGGCTAGTACAAAAGAAATAGCAATGGGCATGGCAATACCCATAATGCCGACCATCAGCCCGGAGGTGGCAATGCCGTAGGCCATGACGAGCTGCACACCCAACAGTATCAGTATTGGTAATGGCTTGTGCAGCCATCCGGCACCTCCCGTTTTTCTATAGACCTCACTGCTCATAGGGCTATGAATTTTTTGAGGTTCTTAAAAAAAGTAAGCCCTTCTGTCCAGATATAGCGAGGGTGTATTTGGAGCACCCGCTTTAGTTCCCGCATACCAATACCGATACCAATAATGGTGAACACGATCGTGCCTACAGCGACGACCTCCAGGGATTGGAATACAAATACACCGATCAGGTCAATAACTACATTCGCTACGGTCATCACAACCACCTTATGTAAGTTGACCTTGGGGCGGTTGATGCTGTCCAGCGCCACACCTGAAAAGCGGTCAATGGGCAGTAGCAGAGTATAAAAGGTGAAGATTCTAAAGATAAGGGTGAGCTGCGGAAGGCTATCCGCGTAGTTGCTGCCCCCCAGAAAAAGAACCAGGGGCTCCGCCAACACAAAACACAGCGCCGCAACAGGAATAAACAATAGAGTAACTGCTCCGGTATAGCCGTAGAAGATCTTTCGTACCCCTTCTGCATCCCCCTCATTGTGACGTTGGGCCATACGGGGGTAGGCGGTCATCGTGAAACTGCGAAGTGGAATGCCCAACAAATCTGTTAACTTTAAAGGAATGGCATAAATGGCCACGGCTGTAGAGCCGAGGATAGGGCTTAGTCCGATGATAAAGGTATCCGCACTCTTGAGCAGGCTAGATCCAATCAGCGTCCCCATAGAGTATTTTCCAAAATCAATGAGTTCTTTTTGCAGCGCCTTTGTGGCTTTGCCCAGATAAGCCATTCCATCCCATTTGGCAAGGGCTGTCCAAATGCTGGAAAGCAGGTTACAGACCAGATGAGCGTACAGGATTTCTATAAGCCCCCAGTGGAGCCATAGTCCATTGACTATAAGAAAGACCACAAAGGTTCCGGTGGCTAACAGGCGTACGTACATCATACGCTTGAATTGTTGTTTGGCCTGAAAAAGCGACTGGGCATTATTCCAGCCCATATTAACAATAGCTAGAACAGGGTACCACTGCAGAAATAAAATATACCCGCGACTAATGGCTACATCAGATTGTTGTGCCCAGAAAGCGAGTGGCCAGCAGACGGCCACAACGGCAGCCAAGAGCCAAATGTTAATCCGAAAACTCGTGCCTATAATCGCCCGTTGCTGCCCTTCATCAGCACCTGAAAGCAGGCGGACAGCAGAGGTACGCGTCAGCCCAAACCTAAGCAAGTCCAGGAAAGAAGCCAGTGCTACGTACAGCACCCAGTCACCAAAAGCCGCTTTGTCCAGTTGACGCGCAAGCAGCATGAAGCTCGCTAGTCCTGCTGCCGCCACCGAGACGTTGCTGATCAGAGAAGCCATGTTCTTCTCATAAAGGACCTTTTTTATGACAGAAAGGACCTTCATAACTTTCGTTTTGAGAAAAACCGCAACCGGATTATATTTTTGATAAACCGCCGTAACCAGGATCGTTTTCTGGGCAGGTCTCCGAGTACAGACTCCATCTCAAGCAGCTCCACACCATTCAGGATAACGCTTGGCTCCGGCTCCGGGGCAATTTCCCGGAAGACTTCCATTGCATTCTTGTCCGCTTCGCTCCAGGACCGGTTCGCCCGGACTACCAGGTATATATGGTCCGCTTCATGGAAAAGCTTGACCGGGAATGCCTTAGAAATGATAGGTGGCGCTTCAACAAAAATAAAGTCATACTCCTTAAGCCGTTCAGGACTGAGCGAGGGGTGTATTTCAGATAGTTGCCCTTTGGCATACAGCTTGCTATCGTAAGGGAATTCAAATAAATCGTATTGTTCTGCTTCCAGTTTAACCTCCTTGTTTTCAGGCGTCAGGAAAAGGGTGTGGTACCCCATCTCGCCAAGCTTGCTGACCAACTGATGCCCAATGAAGGTCTTGCCATCGTCTTTTTGTGTAGAGATAAAAAAATTGACCGAAGGTGATTTTGGATCATTCTCTTTTTCGCGGTCTGCAAAGGCGACGTTTAACAATATAGCGTCTGTGGCGCGGCTTTTCAGGAAGTCAACATCAATTCGCCGACTTCTACGGACGAGCTTCGGATAAATGGCCGTGATAGGGAGTCCGATTTTTTCCTTTGCCCGCTGAGCAGTTTTGATATTGGTATCCAGGAACTCCAGCAGCAATATGGTGAAAGCAGTTAGGGCCAAACCCATCACACCGGCAGCTGCAATCAGAACCTTGCGTTTATTTGGTTTGGGGATCAGGGGATAATAAGCAGGTTCGGCAATAGTGTAGTTGGACTTCATCTCAATGCTCTGTTGTTTGAGCTTAGCCATTCCTAAACTATGCAGGACACTGAGGTACTCCCGCTCAGCGACGCCGATTTTTCGTTCCAGGCGTTTCATTTCCGCACCAAGCGGTGAAAAGGTAGCGTACAGCTGCTCAAATTCTTCCCGCTTTTCTTCAAACACTTTAATTTGAGCCTCCCTGCGCTCCACTTCCATTACGGTATTAAGCCAGTTATCCAGGATAGAGGTGGATGGCAGCCCGTTCTGGTCGATGTCTGCCCGATAGAGCGTATCAATAGTATTGCTCAGCATGCGCTCCAGAGAATCAGCCTGTTGTCTAAAGCGGTAGATTTTCCGGGCGTTTTGCTCCCGCTGAAGTGAGTCGGACGGCGGAGTAATCTCCAGCATTGCAATCTGGAAGTTGGCCTCTGCAATCTCGTCCCTGATATTCAGTACAGACTGGCTTGTGAGGCGTTGCTGTTGCCGTAGTCCCAGCCTGCTTTCCAGGTTCCTGAGAATCGCTTTGGCCCCTTGGTAATTCGTCAGTACGTTCTGATATTCCAGCTCCGTATGTTCCCGCTGTGATGCGATATGTTTGGTCTGCTCGTAGTAGTTAATGATATTATGGGTCTGATTGAACTCCATCATATTGCCCTCAGCGATACGAAGTGTGGTAGCTGCTTCTTCCAGTTGTGCCTGAAAATACTTAACCACTTCGTCAGAGTTATTAACCTTGATTTCGGTATTAAACATCGTAAAGGCTTCTACCAGGAAACGAAGGGTGTGCTGACAGACCCCAGGATCATCCAGTTCGTAACCCAACTCGATAAAGTCACTGCTGGACAAGCGCTTAACCCATATTCTGGAGCTGATCTTATTGATGCTGTAAACGGGGTGTGTATAGTTGAGAAGCTCATAAAGGAAGTTGTCTGTCCCTTGTTGCTCAATTTCCCGGAAACGCTGAAGGTTGCCTTCGTAGTCACCAGCTATTGCAAGGGCTTTGACCTCCGGTGGCACGATACGCATAAGAGCATCATACTTTTCCTTGCTGATGATCATGGGGTCCGACCCGGTGATGGTCATGTGTTGTGTGAAGAGCCGCAAACCAACCTCTGAGAGTGTGCGCCGGGATTCGACAATATTGATCAGGTTATCAAATGCAGTATTGGCAGCATGGTAGCCAAGGCCATTATTGTCAAGTTCAATAGATGAGCCGGATGCAATACCGGTGTAGATTTTGACGGTAGAGAAGTATTGTTTAGGTTGATCCTCGGTCATATAGATTACAACACTGGCTAATAGCACGGGGACAGCAATCAGCAAGTACCAATGTCTGAGGAAAAGCCGCATGAAATACAATAAGTTAAATTTCAAGGCTTTATAGGTTTAATTTCATGCCCATGGTTTCTTCCAGTAACAAATAGGCGGTAACAAATGTAATCTTTCGTGTTTCTAATGCCTCTGTGGCATTGATGAGCATATCGTATATACGGGAGTATTCGGAGACATTGATAAGGCCATCTACGAATTCCCGTTCTGTACGCTCGGCCTGGAGTTTGATGGTTTCAAAGCTGTTATTAGATATAAGTAACAGTCGGTGTGCCCGTACCAAATCCTGATATTGAATAATGACTAGCTTACGCACTTCAATCGCGTCGAACTGCCGGCGGTAGTGTGCTTGTTCCTGTGCAATTTGAGTCTGCTGAATGGCATTGCCCCGGTTGATTACTGCAAAAAGAGGCATCTTGAAAAATGCGCCGAGGGTGTACCGGTTTTGGGAGGAGGTTGTTGTTGCTACCCCTACGGCTGCATCCGGATTGACAGTCAAGGCATCAAACTGTCCGTAACTCCAGCCCACGTTTACACCCAGGTACCGCATCCAATCACGCCGTTGCATCTGCTCCTCGATCTGAGTCAGTGCAATATTAGCATCGTGCTCTTTGAGCAGGGGCGAGTATCGCTCTGCGGCTTTGAGCAGGGTGTCTAATGATGGTAGGCGTTGTGTGATGTCATTGCTGGCAAGGCTTCGCTCTAAAAACGCGCTTTGGCTTTGCGCAAAGGCGAATAGAGGCCACCCAAAACAAACCACTAATAAAAGAGAAACAATAGTAAGTCGGCTCATACATTTTCCTTTTGAAAGACAGCCGGTATAGTCCGAAGTATGATTATAAGGTCTTTCCAGAACGCATACTTGCTGTTGGCAATTTCTACGTATTTATTGTCTAGCTCCTTCCGTTCTTCCGGAGACATTTTTGAAGTACGGCCCCTGGCTTCCACCTGCCAAAGACCGGTAATGCCTGCCGGACCATTGAATCGCTTGATCCAGTCATCGGTCGTTAGCAACTCAGCTTCGTAGAGCGGCAGTGGACGGTTGCCAACGATGGACATGTCGCCTTTCAGTACATTAATAAGCTGCGGTAGCTCATCGATACTCAGCTTCCGTATAATATGACCAACTTTAGTTATCCGCGGATCGTTGTCCAGTTTGATAAAGGCCCGGGACTGCTCCTGCTTTTTACTTTGCAAGTGAGCGTGTTCGTCTACTTTAACATCGTCTCCGTATAGAGTGGCGCTACTTGTCTTTTCTACTTCAGCGTACTGTTGTTGATCATTAGCGGCCCTTTCCCCGATAGATTCCAGTTCCCTTTCCTCATCTTGATACTGATTGAGGTGTTGAAACTCTTTCAGGCGCTTATCGGCATCGGGGTACATAGACCGCAGCTTAAGGAAGTTGAAAATCCGGTAGCCGGTGCCTACTCTTTTAGAGATGTAATACACCTTTCCTTTAGACTCCAGCCGTATAGCAAGAATGGTGAGCAGGAGGATAGGGGAAATAAGGATCAGTACGGTCAGGGCAACGAAAATATCAAAAGACCGCTTAAGCCAACCGACGCTGTATTCCTCAAACGGAGACGGTTCAGCAGTTGAATTAGCCAGGTCCGAAGCCATCTGGGGTTTTAACCTGGAAAGACGGCTCAACCGGTCAAGCAACTGTTCCGGTTTTACAGGCTTGACATAGAAGTCATCTACCTTTGCCGCCATCGCCTCCTTAAGCTGCTCTTTTGTACGCTCCTTATGCACCACGATGTAGGGAATCTTGCGGTTGGGGTCAAAGCTTGTTGTAAAATACTTACAATAACCAGGGCCAGTCCGTCCGGGCAGATGATATTCTGAGATTACACCATCCAGGTTCTTAGCGCTCTGTAGCCAGGCACTTGCACGGAGAGGATTCGGTTCCTGATGAAGCTCGAGGCTTTCGTCTTTTTGTAGTAAAGACTCGGTCAGCATAAGATCATTGCCAATATAAAGTAAGTGCATAATTGTCCGTTTAGGCGATTCAGGAATGTACAACTTAAGACTTTATCTACTTCAGCGCCTTTTCGACCCGAATGAGGAGTTCCTCGGGGTTGAAAGGCTTCATCATATAATCATCTGCGCCCAGTTTGAGGCATTTAATGCGATCCTCGGAGCTGTCAAGGCTGCTGAGTATCATGATTGGGATGTCAGAGAAAAAGCCACTTTCGCGCACAGCTTGGATTAGTTCAAAACCAGTCATCTTTGGCATTTCGAGATCAGAAATAATCAAATCTGGTAAGTTGCCGTTTTGAAGGTAGGTCATCGCTTCCACTCCATTTGATCTGGACTCTACTTCATAGGATTGCTTGAGCAGCTGTACGATCAAGTCGCTAATTGATGCTTTGTCATCCACCACAAGGATTTTTTTCATGGTATTCCGGAACTTGGTTAAGTGAGTAAATTTAAATTATGGTATCCACTCCCCCTGGATTGAAAAGCAACAGGGGAAGCTTTGAAAATACTTGTTAGAGCGTGTTGGGAGATTCTCCGAACTGATTTTCAACGACTTGAGATTCTGGTCAAGGGGTGAAAATCGGATTTTTCGGATTTGGGATCCCGGCATTTATTGCCGGAGCTAAAATAAATTTTCATGGCGGAGTTAGGTTCACGGACCCTTTGTTGTCTTTCATTCCAGGTACTCGTTTTTTACCAAGTTGAATTTTCCAACATGCTCTTAGAGCGTGTTGGGACTTTAGTAATCGGTCTGTCCCGGTGTACCGGGACACTTTTTTGATTATACTTCGTTCCGTAAATCCTTCCCGCAATCCTGCGGGACAGGCTATTTAGCTAGGGCTAAACTCCGGTTTCCGTACCTTTTCTAATCAAAAAAATGCAAGTTTTCGACTAGAAGACCAAAATCCCAACACGCTCTTAATGAATTGTTTATTATGAGGATCAGGCAGTGTACAACAACGCTTTGACTACTTTGATACTGTAATGCCAGATACCACAAATTAGGTGCTGCGTAGTGCAACAGTGGGTTTCGGTTGTATGGAGCCACAATGAATTGCAGTTGTTTGGTTAAATCAATGGCTCCGGCAAGTGTTGTTTTCGTGTTTAATACTTCAGTAGGACAAAAAAAATCTAAGATTTAAAGATAGCGATTAATCCTAATAAATACGGTTTTAGCGGTCACAAATTTGAGAAACGGCTCGAAATTTCAACTCAGCTCATTATGATAAGGGTATCGAATGTAAAAATAAAGTATATTTAGGTTTGTAATGGCTTATTTTGCATCGTTCTTCCGGTCATTCCCTGCTACCTAGTGCCCGGCGCACTAAGAGCATGTTTGGAGCGGGTTCGTCATGAAGATCAAGGAGTTGTGGTTCTGGCTAAGTCTTTTTTTGGCGCATTTGGCGGAGCCTGCCCCGCGAAATTGCGGGGTCAAATAAGTCAAAAAAGACGACGCCAGAGCCTGCCCCGCAGCATTGCGGGGTTCATAAATCCTTGATTTGCAATCGGAGCGAGCTCCAAACATGCTTAGTGGATGGAAGTGCTTCTATTTTTCCGAATTGCAATCAACTTTTCTTTAATAAATGGAATTCTTATGATAAAACCCAGTCCTACTATTACCACATAAATGAGCCAAGTTTTTTCTAAAATCGCTACATGTAATAAGCTCAAAATTATAGCGCCATAAGCCAGACTTTGCAGCTTTTTCCACTTATATTTTAACCATTTCATGGACTTCCGATTGGAAGTGAAGAACAATGGAATTAAAATTAATACCGCAATAAATCCAACGATATAATTGAATTGTGTAAAGGTCTCATAAAGACCCTCCGCCCAGATGAAAATGATGAAATGTAGAAAACTCCAAACGGCAGTAGCAATGCCCATCGCTTGTCTCACAAAAAGATTGGTCACACCAAAAAGAATAAAAAACGGTGTGGCAGTTAGCACCGTGTTTCAGCCCCCTAATAGATCAGACTTGATTACAGATCAAAAACTGTAATTTTGACCATGGCAAAACGTAGATTCACCAAATCAGACAAGCTTCAA
>Ga0307933_1002899_pt1 | contig 11282 bp, 9 predicted proteins | sample OrgLakmetageno88_FD_201811 | JGI IMG/M metagenome (GOLD analysis project Ga0307933, IMG submission 201811) | Saline water microbial communities from Organic Lake, Antarctica - #88 | ecosystem: Environmental > Aquatic > Non-marine Saline and Alkaline > Saline | place: Antarctica: Organic Lake...
TCCACGGAAGCTTCTCCAGCAAGTCCCCAAAGCCCAAGCCCGGGCCCTTCGGCACCCGGAATTTCGGGCCCACCTCGCCCAAAACTTCGGTGAATTCATTCGGCTCAAAAAGCCCATGCGTCTGCAACCCGCAAGTCCCCACCAACTCCGCCCGCGCCGCCTCCCAAGCCGCAAAGACCTGTCCGACCGGATGTTCCATGTAACTCGTCACGATTACCTCCTTGGCATAATCCAGCGTGCTCGCACCAGGTTCAATCACCACCTTACCCTCGGGATACAATTGATCCAAGGTGACCATCTCATCCACCGCCGGCTTCACCACCAAAACCTGCGAGTCCCCGCGATCGCCACCGACATTGCGGTCATTCGCGAGCGCGACTCCGGACTCCTTGCCAAAATACTCCCATAGCCCGCCATCGTAGGGCACGGGATCCTCCAAAAAATCAATCGCCCCCTTTTCCTCCTCCGTCCACCCCGACAACTCGTCCAACAAGGAAAAAACCTCCCCTCCCTCATTAAAATCCACCCGCCAACAGCCTGGGCCCTGCTGCATGAATCGCCTGATTTCCCTCAGGGTCTCAATGCCATTCCCGCGCGCCTTCACCTTGAAGGTTGAAAACCCCCTCTCCACCGCCTCATGCAAAGCCTCCTCACTCAGATTCGGCAAGGTGGCATGACTCTCGGGCACCTCCAGACCCTCAAACAAAGAACGGCCCGCCGTTCGCGCGGCCCCGTCCGCCTCCAAACACGCCACCGTCCGCTTCACCAAAGCGAACTCCCGCGCCCCCGCCAAATCAGCCAAACATTCCTCCAAAGTCGGATCCCCCAGCTCCGGCCAGCAATGCACGCACCCGAACCCCGCCCCCTCGCGCACCAACGCCCCTTCGTAAACCACCCGCTCCGTCCGGGCATTCAAACGCCCCCCGGCCACCAGTTCATAAGGCCACACCCACAAATCCCTCATCACTCCCAAAGATAAGACTGCTTCGTCGCCACCAATTTCTCCCCGTCGAACAAACGCACCCGCCACGACTGGACATGACCGTCCCGCAAATAATCCCGCCCCCCGATGACAATTTCACCACTTCCCTTTCGCGAGGCCTCTTTCGTCAGCACCTTCTTTTTCACCGCCGCCCCCGTGCGGGCCTGCCGGTATTCGAACAAAATCTGAACCGGAGCGGTCCCGCTCAGCCGCCGCCACCGGATATGGTAATAATTCCCCCTCCGCAAAACCCGCTCCTCCAACGACACCGCCCCAAACAAGCGCTTGTTCATCTCCGCTCGGACAAAGGGATGCCCCGTCGTCGGATCAGTATCCTGCAAATGAAACTGCCGCACCCGCAAGGTTTCCGGGGTCCCGCACGAACCCAGGACAAACGCTGCCAAAATCAAAACCAACCTCACCCCGCAATCTTCAATTTTCAGAGTTCAACATTCAATCTAAAATCTCTACGCTCTCCCCCACATGGACACCGGAATCCGCGACCGACTGGATGATTTCATCCGCAAAAAGGGACTGCGCCAAACTTCCCAGCGCGATGAAATCCTCGAAATCATCTTCGCCTCCGACGAACACTTCACCCCCGACGAACTCTTCGACCGTCTCCGCGCCGCCGGCACCAAGGCCTCCCGCGCCACCGTTTACCGCACCCTCGGCCTCCTCGTGGAAGCCGGCCTCATCCACGAAATCGAACTCGGCGACGGCCAAACCACCTACGACCCGAACTTCGTCGCCCACCCCAACCACAACCACCTCGTCTGCGTCGATTGCGGCAAGGTTGTCGAATTCGAAGACTCCCATCTCGGAATCCAAACCGACTGCCTCACCACCCGCCTCGGCTACCGCACCGTCCGCCAAAGCCTCCGCATCGAAGCCACCTGCGAACGACTCCGGAAAAACGGCTCCTGCCCCGAACTCATCGCCGCCCGCGTCAGCGGCAAACGACTTCCCAACCGCAAAAAGTGAAGCCCGCCGTCACTCTTGTCCTCCTGATCCTGACCCTCCTTCCGGAGCTCCCCGCCCAAATCCGTCTCGATCCGGCCGGTTTCAAAATGGGCGAAAAAGACCTCCGCACCCTCTTCGAGGAAACCCTTCGGACCTTCCCAAAATCCAAGACCCAAAAGGATCCCCCCATCTTCGTCTCCCGCCACCCCGACGGCCCCATCGTTCTCTACGAACGAACCCCGCGCGGCGAAATCGCGATACAACTCGATTCCGGCGATCACTACTACTCGCAAATCATCTACCAATTCGCCCACGAACTCGCCCACATCCGTGCCGACTTCCAACCCATCCCGCACGAAAATAAATGGCTCGAGGAAACCCTCTGCGAAACCGCCTCCCTCTTCGCCCTCCGTCAACTCGCCCGCCAATGGGAAAAAAAGCCCCCCAACAAACACCTCAAAAACTACCGCAAACACCTCACCACCTATGCCGACCGCGTCATCAAAAGCCGCAACCCCCTGACCCCGAAAACCGCACCCGCCTTCTACCAAAAACACCGCGAGACTCTCCGCAAATCGGCCACCGAACGCGCCCTCAACGGGGCCTTCGCCAATCTCATCCTCCCCCTCCTCGAAAAAAATCCCCAACACTGGCAAACCCTCGCCCACTTCCCCCGCCAAAAAGACGCCACCCTCGCCCAACACTTCACAGCCTGGCGCCAGGCCAGCCCTAAAAAACACCATCCCTTCCTAAAGGAAATGGAATCTCTCTTTCTTTAGAAGGGAATAAAAACGGCTATGCCAATCACTCATCCGGAACCCCCATCCCTGCCAGGATCTTATCTGCAAGATTCCTAAAGTCCTGTTCGCAATCTTTCACGCTATGGGTGTGGGCCCCAATCGCTCCATCAGAAGCCTTCAGATGGAAGATAGGCTTCCGCGCTTCCATTGCCATCGGCATAAGACTCCGGTAATGCTTCAATAACGCCAAACAAAAATCATTCTTGTATTTCAACTCCCCTTGCTCCTGAGAACCGATGACGGAATCATTGAAAGTCGTCGGGATCCTCTTCGACCACTTATCGTAAGCTTTCACAGGACGGTTATCACGTATCCCAAATTGTAGCACGACGTAGCCGATCGGCGCCATAATGCCAGAAGGAAGGTCAAGCGCTGGTTCAGGGTTCTTCGCCTTCCGCTCGTTCCACTCCTCACGCCACCGCTTGAGGGTCGGGCCGAGATTTCGCAGCCCCTGAATTGAAAATAAATCTGGAGCCAAAGGGACTACCACGGCATCCGCGGAAATCAGTGCCGCCCGATTGAGCGCCCCGAAGTTTGGCCCGACGTCAATGAGCGCGATATCGGCATCAAAATCCTCCGCTGCCGTCTTCGTCAAACGATGAAATGCACTCGTCACCCGAAAGGCAGCTTCATCGCGATCGAGGCACTTCCCCCACGAGTCCGATAGTTTTGACTCAAAGCTTGAGAGATTCAAATCACCGGGAAGAAGCCTCAGACCATCACGAATAAGATGGCATGGAGCGGTCCCAACATCACCAAGCCCCCGAATTAACGGCTGGATCGCAGCCATGATGCTTCGTTTACTGTCCACGTCGGGATCCCATAGCTTCTCCAGCTCCGTCTCCGGCAAAAACATCGAAGTGACGTTTGCTTGCGGATCAAGATCTGCAACTAAAACGCGTTTTCCCATGTCTGAGAACATCCAGGCCAGATGGTAAACCAGCGTGGTTTTTCCCACCCCTCCCTTGTTGTTGAAAAATGCTAAGGTTTTCATCGGGCAGGATGTTTCCGTATGACAGCGAGGAAGTGATTCACTTCAAATTGGAATTCAGGAGCCGGGCTTCCGTTTTCCTCCAGCACTCTTCTGGCACGCGCCACTCCCCTGCCAAATCGATTCACATATCCAAGGACATGCATGGCCTCACCGATGAGCGGGTTCCGATAAGCATTCACCCGTGGAAAGTTTTCTCGCGATGCCTCTCCATACAGCCCGCCTGGATTCTGAATCTCAATCCGATCGGCAAACTGATAAAAGCGCACCGGACTGGTGGATTGGTAATCCCGGTGGAGAATCGCATTCATCAATAATTCCCGCACCGCATCAGGGTGAAAGTCATACACTGAAACCTCTCGAAGTTCCGAAATAGCAATAGGTCGCTGCGTAAACCGCCCTTTGAGAAAGCTGTCCAGTTCTGCCAGTATTGTAATCAGATTCCCGGTGAAGGTTTTCTCGGCAAGAATCTCATCCCCGAGCTCAATCCCATCGAACTGAACAAACTGCACCCTGGCACCGGGAAAAAGGTCCAATGGATCAAAGGCCAGCACCAGCATCCCCCCGTTGGTCGGGCAGTCACGACCCAGATTGTAGAATCGCAGCGCACCTAGCTGCTCCTTCAAGTCGCGGTGATTCTCGGCAATGACTTCCTCCGCCACCGCTGATCGCCGGTAAGTTTGCCGAAAGGTTTCCAGATCAAGGCGCGCCAGCTCTCCCTCGGGACAGGGAGTCACATCATAAGTCGGAAAATTTGCCGTTCGTCTCTCCATCAAGACACGCTCCTCGGTCTCGCTCGCCGTATCCTTACGCGGCCCCACGCGAATGTGGACCCGACCTCGGAATCGAATCGGCGGCATATCGTGAGGTTTCACTTCCACTACGAGAATCTCACCATTCCCATCCGGATGCGGAACTTTCTCTACGTTCAATACCGGCAAGGGCATTACCTGCCCGTCAGAACGGTAAGAGGCGAACTGCTGCATCAGCTCATCAGTAACCGGCAAACGAAAATCAGCGTCCTCCTCATCAACCCCGATCAACAGGTAGCCGGGCAACTCCCTCCCACTCATATCATTGGAAAAAGAACAAATCGCCTCCCGGAACTTGTTGGTATCCCTCGTCGAACGGGTCATTTCGACCCGATCAGCCTCGCCAGAGGTCATCAGAATTCGAAGTTCTTCGGAGTCCATGAGAATAGTCTAAGGACCGGGCATCAGGATGCGAGCCGCGTTTCATTCATTCTCCATCACCCGCCAGCGAGGACAAGATGCCTCTGCCCCCCCTTTTCCATTCCATTTCCCGCCCGCATCTGAAAACCTCCCCCCATGCAAAACAACTCCGGCATCAAACTCGGCATCCTCGGCACCCACCTCGGCTTCCTCGACGCGCTCGTCCCAGACGACGACGGCCGCCTCCCGCGCAATCGCGACGGCGACTTCGTGGTCGCAGCGGGAGCCCGCGACCTCGTCGAACTCTCGCCCGTCCCCATCGACCTCATTCAGATTTCCGCCTTCGGCACCACCCTCCCCGAGGAAACCGACGAACTCCTCACCACCCTTCGCACCATGGGACTCGAGCCCCAGCTCGTGATGATGGTCGGTGGCGCCGATCCCCTCGACCCGGCCGACGAAGACGGAGCGGTCGCCCAGCTGAAAGTCAACCTCGAGGCCGCCATCCGCAACAAAGTGACCCAGGTCAACTCAACCTCGGTCGAAAACTGGCTCGAAGGAACGCCACCGAAGGATAAGGAAGAATTCCAGGCCCGCGTCGACCAAAACATCAAGCTCCACCTCCGCGCCTACGAAGAAGTCGGACTCGCCGATTCCTGCATCGAAAACTGGAACATCGAGTCCCTCGCCAAAATCCGCCCCATCCTCACCGGACTCAACGAAAAGATCGGCTCCCCCTACTTCAAAGCTCTCATCGATGCCGCCCACTGCGGGGACTCCGGCCTCACCATTGCCGAAAACGAAACTCTCGTTGCCGCCCTCGGTGAAGCCGACGAAATCGGTCCCTTCCACTGTTCCGTCCCCACCACCCGCGGCTGCCTTTCGGCCGACGACGGCTGGGTCGGCGCTCTCCTCGCCGCCAACGCCAAAACCGGCAAACTCAAAAGCGTTTTCGTCGAAGTCTTCCGTCACGACGACCCCGCCCTCGAGCCCCTCCGCAAAATGGTCTCCGGACACGGCATCGACACCACCCTCGGCCGCACCTACACCGAAGTGATGGTCGACGGGCTCATCGACACCACCCGACGCCTCAATAATTTCAAAACCCGCGGCATTCTCTAAAAGCCCCACCCCCCACATGGCAGGAGAGAAAAAACTCACCCCGATGATGGCCCAATACATGGCCATGCGTCGCTCCCTGCCCGATGACATCCTCCTCCTCTACCGCCTCGGCGACTTCTACGAGATGTTCTTCGAGGATGCCAAAGCCGCCGCCGGCATCCTCAATGTTGCCCTCACCAAGCGCAACGACATCCCGATGTGCGGAGTCCCCCACCACGCCGCCCAAGGCTACATCGCCAAACTCATCAAGGCCAACAAGCGCGTCGCGATCGCCGAGCAGACAACCGAGCCCCAACCCGGAAAAATCGTCGAACGCGAAATCGCGCAAATCATCTCCGCCTCCACCGTCGATGACCTCACCCTCCTCGACGACACCCGACACAATTACCTCGCCGCCGTTTTCATTGGAGGCTCCACCAAAAAACCGTGCCTCGGCCTCGCCTGCGCCGACCACACCACCGGCGAATTCACAGTCGCAGAGTTTTCCGACCGCCAGCAGCTCGAAGACGAACTGACCCGCCTCTCCCCCTCCGAACTCCTCATCCCCGAAGACCAAGCCAGGGAACTCGGAGACCTCCGCGACTCCCTTCCCTACGATTCCTACGCCTTTCTCGCCGACCAGGCCCTCCACACCCTCCGCGAACAATTCAAGGTCCAGTCGCTCGATGGCTTCGGCTGCGCCGGCATGACCGCCGCCCTCTCGGCCGCCGGCGGTGCCCTTCACTATCTCACCTACCAGCTCCGCCGGAATTGCGACCACCTCAAGGGGCTCAAAGTACGAAATTCATCCGATTACGTTCTCATCGACTCGGCTTCCCAGCTCAATCTCGACCTCGTCGAATCCCGCTCCGGTAAACAACACACCCTCCTCGGCGTCCTAGACCGCACCTCCACCCCGATGGGCGCGCGCAAACTGCGCGACTGGATCCTCCACCCGCTGCGCGATCTCACCGCCCTCACCGCACGCCTCGACCTTGTCGAGTCCCTCCTCGCCGAACCCTACCTCCTCACCAAACTTCGCGAATCGCTCAAAAATATCCGCGACATCGAACGCACCACCGGTCGCCTCTCCCAGGGATCCGGCAACGCCCGCGATCTCAAATCCCTCCAGCTCTCCCTCGAAAAAATCCCCAGCCTCAAAGCCGACCTTTCTTCCCTCCCCTCTCAATCTTCAGATCTCAAATCTCAAATCTCAAATCTCATCCAGGAATTCCCCGGCCTCGTCACCACCCTTCAAAAGGCCCTCGTCGACGAGCCACCCGCCCAGATTCGCGATGGCGGCCTCATCCGCGACGGCCATGCCCCCGCCCTCGACGAACTCCGGAATGCCTCCCGCTCCGGCAAACAATGGATCGCCGAACTCCAGCAATCGGAACGCCAACGGACCGGCATCGACACCCTCAAAATCAAATTCAACAACGTCTTCGGATACTTCATCGAAATCACCAAAGCCAAAGCCGAACAAGCCCCCGATGATTACCAGCGCAAGCAAACGATGGCCAACGCCGAGCGCTTCATCACCCCGGAGCTCAAGGAGGTGGAAGGCAAGGTCCTCGGGGCCGATGACCGCGCCAAGGCCCTTGAATACGAGGAGTTCATCAAACTCCGCGCCGCCGTCACCGACCACCTCGTTCCCCTTCAGGAAACCGCCGACGCCCTCGCCACCCTCGACGTCCTGATCTCCTTCGCCGAGACCGCCCAGCTCCATCAACACACCCGCCCCGTCCTCGATGAATCCCGCCACCTCCAAATCGTCAACGGCCGCCACCCCGTCCTCGAACAAACCCTCATCGAGGAAAAATTCGTCCCCAACGACACCCTCATCGATCCCGCCGATTCCCTGCTACAAATTCTCACCGGTCCCAACATGGCCGGCAAATCAACCTACATCCGCCAGATCGCCCTCATCACCCTGATGGCCCAGATCGGGGCCTACGTCCCCGCCGAACACGCCCACCTCGGCCTCACCGACCGCATCTTCTGTCGCGTCGGTGCCTCCGATGACCTCGCCAAAGGCCAATCCACCTTCATGGTCGAGATGAACGAGACCTCTCTCATCGTCAACAACGCCACCGAGCGCTCCCTCGTCATCCTCGATGAAATCGGACGCGGCACCGCCACCTTCGACGGCCTCTCCATCGCCTGGTCGGTGGCTGAACATCTGCACGATGAAGTACGATGCCGTACTTTATTTGCGACCCACTACCACGAACTCTGTGCCCTCGCCGACGCCCGTGAATCCATCGCCAACTTCAACGTCGCGGTCCGCGAGTGGAATGATGATATTATCTTCCTGCGCAAAATCCTCCCAGGGCAGGCCGACAAATCCTACGGCATCCAGGTCGCTCGCCTCGCCGGCCTCCCCAAAAACATCCTCAATCGCGCCAAAGAGATTCTCAGCCACCTCGAGATGACCTCCTCCAAGCCCACCAAGGAAAAAGAAAAGGAAAAATCCCCCAAAGCCAAAAACGCCCTCCCCGAGGCCAACTCCCCCCAAATGGATCTCTTTGATTAAGGAACGAGTGGGAGACGTCGTCGAAAGCTCCTGCTTTCGATCTCTACCGCCGGAACCGAAAGCAGGAGCTTTCGGCTACTTTCCCAAAAAGCCCCGCTCGCCACACTGCTCGCTTCTCGTCGGCTTTTCTTGTCTTTTGCGTCAAAAACAAGATGTTAAAACTAACTTGGCGAACATTTTGCCGTGGCCCAATCTGAAAACCTCAAAAGATGAAGTCCCTCATACCAATTCTCCCCTACCTCTTCGTCCTCACTCTTTTGCCCTCCGCCCAAGCCGGTGAACGTGCCTTGAACCTGCAAGCTGCGCTCAAAGGTGCCGACAAACTTGAGATCACTGAAACCCGCTACTTTGAGGAAAACCCCGGCGTCACCTTCTCCTTTCAAAAGCCCGAAGACATCAACAAACTCATCAACTCCTTTCAATTCGAGAAAGAAAGTCACGGATACTGCGCCTGTAGTGGTGATTGCAGAATCACCTTCTTCCGCGAAGGCAAAAAGCTCGACTCCGTCAGCTATCATCACGGTATCAGTCTCCGATGGGGCAGCGACTTATGGGACGGCGATTCCCTTTTCACTCCGGCCTCTCAAAAAGCGTGGCGGGATTGGTTTCAAAAACACGGTGAGGCCCGTTTCCAAAATTGGCATGAAGAAAAGGTCCAACGGGAAAAGCGGGAACGCGCCAACCGCAAGGCCTTCCTCGCCATCTTTCCCAAGGGTCCGCGAGAGATCATCCTGGGATACGATCAGGCTTTCGAAGATTACCACAAAGCGAACCCCGAGGATTTCCAAACTTACCTCGATGATCATCCGGTCCTTTTGGCCACCAAAGCAAAACTCGCTGCCAGCCTTCCCGACCGTCAAGACCTCGCCTCCACGATCGCCAAGGCTCTTGGGACCCTGAGCCTCCGGGGACCGGACTGTGGAAGCTGGCGCTCTTACGACCATGAGGTCAAACTCGTTCTCGAAACCAGCAAGCTCCTCACCTCGGACGATTTTAAACAAGCCCTGGACTCATCTGATTCCGCCACTCTTCTTGGCCTCGCCCGCCTCTTTTTCGTCGGGGACCTCTGCCAAAAGCTCCCCGTCGAGGCCCGGGGTGCGGTCTGCGCCAGACTGGCCGAAGCCGTCATCCTTCACGACAAGGGTGGCAACAGCCCGCTTACCATGAGACAATTATTCCAATTCTCATGTCCGGAAATCACCCGGCTTCTCGAACAAATCGCACTCGGCAAACTCGCGATTCCTGCCGATCCCTATTCCCTGATGGAAGAACCATCTTCCCGGCACGCCGCCTGTCTCCTTCTTTCAAAAACCGAATCCCCGCTATTTCAAGAGTGTCTTAAACGAGTCACCTCCCTCGCTTCCAAAAGACCGGTCGATGTCTTTGCTCTCAATCTTGCCCGCGCCTTCCAGGGAGAAGAGGAAGTCCTCACAGAAGAGATATTCGAAGTCGATCACCTCCTCATTGCTTTTGCTGCCCTTGAGGTTCTGGAACGTGAGCGCAGTCAAAGGTCACTGAACCTGATCATCACCAGAGGCACCTCCCACAGCTGGGCTGCCGTCCGAGAGGAATCCGTCCTCACCATCGAGCGTATGACCGGAAAAAAATGGTTCCAGAACGGTGAAAACGAACGGGCCGAGTGGCACGCCAAGGACATCCGTGAATGGTGGAACAAAGAAAAAGAGACTTTCCAATTTCCAGAGTAGAGCCCCTCCTCCCTCCACCTCTTTGATCATTCCAATCTTCTCCCTCGCTCCTTTTTGACATCCGCTCGCCCCGTCCCATCTTCAATCCATGACAGCGAAAAAACATCCCGTGGCGATCGTGACCGGCGGCAACAGCGGCATTGGGGAAGCGATTGCCAAATTCCTTGCCAAACGAAATTTCACGGTGGTAGTGGCGGGCCGCCGGAGTGAGGAAAATAAGCGCGTGGTCGCGGAAATCGCGGCGGCGGGCGGGCCACCCGCGCTCGCCAAAACCGCCGATGTCTCGCAGGAAAACGACTGTTTGGCACTCATTCGCGATTGCCTCTCCGACCAGGGTCGGCTCGATCTCCTCATCAATAATGCCGGGATCGGGGGAAAAGGAACTTTGAGCGAGACCAGCACGGAAGACTTTGACCGCGTCATGAAAACCAATCTTTACGGCCCCTACTGGTGTGCCCGTGAGGCCTTTCGCGCGATGCAGGACCAGGAACCCGATCCGGACACCCGCCTGCGGGGAGCGATTCTCAATATCTCCTCGGTCTGCGGGCTCGATGCCTGGGCCGGAGTGGGCATGTATGCCGCTTCCAAACATGGACTCGTCGGGCTGACCCGGGCCCTGGCCGCAGAAGGGGCCGAGGCCGGGATTCGCGCCGCCGCGATCTGTCCCGCGATGGTCGCCACTCCCATGACCGGGGTTTCCGGAGAAGACGTGATTTCACCCAAAGACATCGCCACCACGGTGGGATACCTCCTCGATCTCGGTCCTGCCGCCTGGCCCCGGGAAATTGCCATTCCCCGCCGGGGCGCCGACTGACGAGAATCATCTCCTCATCGCACGACGTCTTCGCTCCTCGTTAATGGGTCGCCGGATTTCCGGGCTGACGCAAGTCCCGCAAAGGCAGAAGAATTTGAGGCTGGGAAATTCCGGGCCGCACCGTGTTTCATGCCAGGCAAGCCGAGCAAATCTCAAGCCAAGGTGGTAGAATTTTTTGGTGGGGGTCGTTCAAAGCGGCACCCAATACCTTCGCAAA
>Ga0307933_1002910_pt1 | contig 11257 bp, 9 predicted proteins | sample OrgLakmetageno88_FD_201811 | JGI IMG/M metagenome (GOLD analysis project Ga0307933, IMG submission 201811) | Saline water microbial communities from Organic Lake, Antarctica - #88 | ecosystem: Environmental > Aquatic > Non-marine Saline and Alkaline > Saline | place: Antarctica: Organic Lake...
CGTGTGACAAGGGGCGATGACGAATCCGCAGCCTGTGGACAATTGGCTACTACCAAAAAGACGAAGCGTGCCGCATCAAGGGCACAGCCACGTAATCCAAAGAAAATCGCATAGACACAACACTTACTAGAGACAGGAATCCTCGTCCGTGTTAGGTAGGCACGATATGGAGGCACTGGCTTTTAAAATTGCTACGATACCGGTACGGTAGACTAGAGCTAGAGAAGTGAAGAACTATTATTTATATCTAACGACGCCGGCACGTAAAGCTAACAATACGGTACGCAGGCAGACCGGCAGACAGATGACTGGCTCTCTTCCAGTCGGGAGCATGACGTTTCCTCTAGCGTGACGTGTTTGTCGTGTCTCGCACTGACGTCACCTTTCGCCTGTGCGTGATTCTCGTGTGAAAATCTTACCCACTTTTTGAAATTGTACGTGAAAGAAGACAATGATGATCTTGGTCAAGTCTTGTGCTCGTTCGGCCTCTCTGCAGCAGGGTTCACGCCGCCTTTCTACAAAGGCGGAAACTTCTGCTGCGGAAGGATACAAGAAGCGCTTTCAGGCGGCTTCGCCGGCTAAATTTTCTCCCCTGACGCTCGAGCCGGTGGAATTTACTAACATTAAGTACGGCTATCGCTTCAAAGCGGCTTCCCCTGGTAAATATTTTCCCATGGTACCGAAGGAGGCTGAATCATACAGGGCTTACCTCTATCGTGCTCGTGATGCATCTCCTCTTGCACGTAGCCAAGCTGCTACCGCCAGAAAGGTTGCTTCGGATGCCGCATTCGCTGCTCGCTTTGCCAAGGCGTCTCCCAGTGGATTCGGACCACTCGATCCAGCCTTGCGAAAGATCAAGCTCACTACTACTCCAGAAGTAGTTATAGAGAATATCAAGCAAGCTGGTTCTTCGGCTTTCACCAAGTTCTTGATATTTGCAGGTGGATTCGGACTGGGCTTTGTGTTCCAAGAACCAATCCAGCAAGGGATCAATGAAGCAACTGCAGCTGCAGCTTCAACTACCGAATCAGCCTAAAGATACGTTGCAACAGATATCTAATGAATTGTCGATTATCTATGCCAGAAAATAATCAAGTAGGAAGGAGTTCTACTTGTCTGCGAAAAAGTTGCTCGCAGTGACCTTAGTTCCTTCCAAGTCGTCAATACGTTCGTATACCGCGTAGTACTTTTCACCTCCATTCCTGGCGACCTTTTGTCCTTCTTCAGTCTCGTTCTTCATTGCATTCACACATGGATCGACTTCCGCTGCTTTGTCATTCAGACAGCGAAAAAGAGGGTGTGCCTCACATCTTTCGACCTGCCATTCGTGCAATTCTTTTACGTCCGTAATGATATAAAGGTGACCAGTGTTTGGTTTCAACAGATAAGCGTATTCACTCAGTAGCCGTTCCGATATGATTCGACGTGGATGGTTCTTTCGCTTAAAGTGGGGATCAGCAAAACAAAAGAAGAGCTTATCCATTGAGCTTCTTTCAAAGAAGTTTGGGAGAAACTTCATCGAGTTGGTCCGTAAGACGCTACAGTTCTCGTACTGATCATCCTCATTTTCTTTTCGGGCTGCGAGGATGCGCAGTCTGACATATTCTGTCACTTTGCCTCGAATCTCCATCCCAAGAATCACAGCATCGGGTAAAAGATGCCCAAGTGCCATGGTTAGTCCCCCAAAACCGCATCCAATATCCAACACATTTGGGACGCTTCCCTTTGCAAGACCGGGATAGTGATCCTCAGTCCAGTCTATAAGGTCTGGTCGGATTGGGTAATCAAAGGTATCATTGTGCGAAAGTGGATTGCAATGAGCGCGTTGTCGGTAAAACTTTTTTTGCGGTCTATCGCCTAAACAAAGTAGCAGTGAAGGGGAACGAAAAAGTCGTGAGATATGCTGTAGGATGATTACTTTCCATTCGTTGGATCATCGACTGGACGTACCTTCTTGCGTGATTGGAGTAAAAGAGGCTGGACGCTTTTTGGAATCGCTGATCTCTTCCTTGCTTGCATCCGGCTCCTTTGTAGCGGCGGACATTATCGACGGTGGCGTCGGCATGGTCAAATCGTTCAGATTCAAGATTGTGTTTGAAGTGCACAATGAACACAAAACGCAAAACCTGTAAATCGGTGGTGGGAAACGCGATTTCAGCCAGCACAGAAAGAAGATTCCGAAAGCCATAAGCTAGCCAGACGAGAACAACAGAACAACAGTATAGTAGCTAGAGCAGCTACTAGACTAGTCTAGGTACTAAAGTAGGTGCGACGAACACGCAACGAGGCAATTCTCGCCTCTAGCTCCACGCTACTAATCTACAGTAGTAATTGAAAGCACCTAGTAGTAGAGTAGTAGCTAATACATTGAAGTAGGCGACAAAGTTACACCTCCAGCTCCTTTATTACTGATAGATAATGTGCCATCGGCTTACGAAGACGGATGATACCTTCAAGTTCCGACTATATGTAGTCATGTAGTAGTAGCAGCGTTTGCTAGTGCCGCAAGTACATTTCGTGCATGCGTAGAGTTTAATTATAGGTACTAGAGGAGACAATGTACTTTTTACTGGGAGAGGGGGGCTTTTAGTTGGCAGCCTGCCTATTGCTCTCGACGTTGCGTCGTGCCCACGCTGTTTCTGCAGCTGCCGCCATCTTGGGACTCAAGAAGCTGTAATCGTCATACTCGCTAAAATAGTCCTCGGTCTTGGCCGGAAGCTCCGACATCATGGTGGTGTTGACGATGGGTTTGCGGATACTGCAGCCAAGAAGCTCCGTTACCTTGCGTACCGGAAGAATCTTCGGCGTTTCCTTATCAGATATCAACTTTTGTTTGAAAGATTCAATGTCGACACGCATCTCGTGCGTTGTGGCTGTCAAGTCACCCACGCTGGCGTCTTCGGCAGCTTCTCGAATGAGAACGTGCGGGATGTTTCGGGCGCCACTTGCCTCGTCGAAAAAGATGTCTTCTGTCGAAATCCTTGTTTTGCAGGTGATCATACCCATGAGAGTCTGGGAGATAGTCATCGTAGCTTCTTCCTTTTCACCGGTGTCGATAAAGTCATGAACGCCCCTGGGTGATTCGTCCTTGGATGCGCGAGAGAGCTTGAAAATGTTGCTTCGCGGCGAACACTTTTCTTTCTCGCCCGCATACGGAGGCTGGACAACAACGGACTCCGATTTGTTGGCTGGCTTCGTCGGACCTCCTTCACGGATAGGTGTGCGGTCCACTGATGGAGTACTTTCTGGAGATTCAGGTTGTGCTCCTTCGCCAGCGTTGATACTGTCGCGACATACTGATCCTAGACTCTTGGTGAGCGAGTCACTTTCAGACTCGACTGCGTTTCCTTCAGTGTCGCGCAAAGTGTAGAGAGTGTCTTCCAGCGTGTTCTCCAACGTATTTTCTAATGTATCGTCAAATGTCTCGTCTTCGTACGAGTTGTTCCTTTCCAATGTGCCTACGTTGGAACCTTCGAAAGTGCCCTCTTCAACGGTTGGCAACGAATTGGCGTCGACCTGGCCGTCCTTGGCAGCTTTGCCTCTCATAACTTTGAGGTTCTTCTTCCAACGGGTAACTCTGCGAGAAAACTGGTTATCATCGTCGTCGGAGCCGTCTCGGAATGGAATGGCCGTACCACAGAGGCCGCGACTGAAGAATTCTTCAGGTTGATTCATCCAAGATATTTCGTCTTTGGCCTTGCAATCGTCCCATACCTCTTCGTCAAACTTGGCCCACATTTTGTCATCGCCATCGGTGCTGCCAATTGGGCCGCAATCCGGGAAACGGAAGCGGCGACCCATAATGTTGATAGAAGCAAAGGTACGGTCGTCGTCGACCGAAGTGCTGTCTTTCGCTTGTCCCGCAGCTCCGCATGTTGGGAGAGGAAGCATGGCCAAGAATTCCTTGGCGCTCATGAGTCTACTCTTTGGCTTGGGTTGCCTCGGGGTTCGTTTGGCTGACTGGTGCGCCTCTTTGACGGCGCTTTCTTTCTTGAAGACCTGACCAATCTCGAACTCACTCGCGTCTGCCGGTCGCACAATAAACTTCAAGATTTTTTCGCCTTCAACTTTTCGCAAACGTGGAGGGCTAATGAGTTTATCGGACTTTGCATCCTTGTATTTGGCTTTGGCGACGAACTTTTCAGCTTTGGACGACATGGCTGCTGCGGTGACTCCCATGTGCTTTGGCTGGCCACTAGGCCTCCACTGAAGATTCGAGCCAGACTTGGATGACGACACTGCGGTGGATTCAGTGATGGGGTTGGAATATACTGAGGCGGTGGAGGTTGTCCTGGATTGGTTTATAGCTCGCCTTGGTGTCGGCGCCACAGATGAGACTACTTCAACCGCCGCTGGGGCCGGTGTTGGTGGTGCTATGGTGGCTTCAAAGTTATCACCAACGGTAGATGGGAAAGCGACAAACCGACCTCCCTCATCATCATCAAGCGATAGTACCCTTTCCACAGACTGCTCTATCACTTGGTCGGGAAGAGGAAACGAAAGGGGCTCGCTCTCACGTGGGATGGAGAATGCAAATTTCTTGCTGGCAGCAGTAGGTTGGGATTCCATTCCTGAGACACTGCCAGTTGTCAAGATCGTCTCGGTTTCACCGTGTGGCTGCACTTTAGGGCATGATTGAATTCTGGGGATTTCTGGAGCTGGTGCTAGCGGAGCAGGGCTTTCGGTGTTCACAGCTTCGACTTGCGGGTGACTCTTGTCGAGAAGTGGAGGTTCAGGAACTGCAGGTGTCGAGCTCAAGCGCTTCCCAAAGGGGATACGCAACTTGGCGGTCACCGACGTCCTGGTGGAGGCCCTGGAAGTCTTGGAGGTCTTAGAGGCCCTGGACGTCTTCGAGGCCCTCGAGACCCTCGAAGCTCTCGAGCTCCTCGAAACGACTGAAGGGGCCGAGCCCTTTTCCCACACTTCCACTTCAACACGAAGCAGAGCATCGCCGTTCGAATCGACGGCGTATGTAGAAGAAAAAGCTTCTTTCTCATCGTCGTTGATGGCAATATTAGTGTCTTCCTTCGATTCGCTAAACGACTTTCTGGAGAAGACTCTCGCCAGGCCGTGCTTCTTTTTTGGCTTGACACTCTCTTCTTCGGCACCGTCCAAGTCAACGGGAATAGCACAGTAATTATTACTGTTACTCGGATTGAACGAAAGGGGATAAACAGGCAGATCCATGGTAGCCACAAGACCTTGAGGATGATCCGCCGAGATGACGAGACTCGCAGCTCCGATCGGTAGAGCAAATTTCTTTTCAGCATTCGTCGCACCATCCGCCAAGCCCACAATCAGCTCAAAGTTCTTGCGAGCCAGCACCAATGCTGCAGTCGGTTCGATTGAGTCCTGACAAATCAAGCCCATTTCAAAGTAGACGGCAGAGTCCGTGGATCTATTATTAGAGCTCCAAACGGCCACGTGTCTCTGCCTACGGTTCTCTAGATTCGATGTGGATACGGGCACTTCCTCTTCTTCTCCGTCGGCGCCCTGAGCCCGGATAATAACACCATCCTGAGGAGATCGTCGGAGTGAGTTTGATACGGCAGTGCATCCTTGCAGTTCCGAGTTGTGGAGGATGGATACCACGGCAAGCATATCTTTTGGCGGAGCTGGAGCTTGGCATGTTTGGGTAGGGCGGGTAGTATCTCGACATTTCGGTCGGTCGACGGTAATCCCAGCTAGACCCAAGACGTTCACTTTGACGACGTATTGAACTTCTTGCTGGCTACTGCTGCTGCTAACATCGTCCTTGGGGGGTTCGTTGGATGCCCGTGGAGCCATGGTATACAGTTTACAACAGGTTCCTGGAAAGATACCGGTACCGTATGGCTTCTGCACCGTATGGCTTCTGCAGTTCACCGAAAAACTGGAAAAGTGAGAGCCACTGCAAGACAAGACTGGGGTCTTGTGGGAACACTGGTTTCCGGGTTTTGTTTGATGGATTTTTAATATTCTACCTTCGGATATGTAGACTAATATTGGACATTTGCTTACTTAACCTTTACTCAGACTATGCAAGCGGATCCTAGCCATCTAAGTATGACACGCGTTTGCTAAAATCAGGGGGGGGGGAATCAAAATTACGGTTATTTGCTGGCCAAATTTTAAGAAATATTGTTCAGTAATCCGAAATTTATAAATAGTGACCGTTCAGCGTTCAGCCCAGCTCCTTCAAAACCGGTACCGTACCGGTATGCATACCCTATTTTTACCAGGATGCTGCTCTGAAGTACAGTACCAAGATCGGATAACTGATTGAAACGTTACCAGGTACCAACAAAAAAGCATCAACCGGCAAAGAATCAGTTCAAAAAGAAACTAGTGTAGTCTCTAGTACGTACATAGCTAGGAGCAGTAGATGACCTTCGCAGTCAGAAACAATTCCTATCTTATACTACTCTAATACTTGAGTTTTGTAGGAGCACCTGTAGACTGCCAGGTGTTGCTACTACTAGTCGTAGCTAGGAAATAATATCTTAAACATCGTCCACTGCTGGTGGAACTCTACCTTGCAGCTGCCGGATGGCTTCGAACAAAACCACAGGTGCACAGGCAGCGATATTGAGCGAGTTCTTGGCTCCAAACATTGGTATCTCAACGATGGCGTCAAGAACTGTCAGAACATCAGTATCCACTCCAGTTACTTCGTTACCTAGAATAAAAACTGTTCCCTTGGGCGAATAGATCATGTCCGTGTAAGTTATACTTTTCTCGGTCGTTTCCATGCCCACCAATTGATAGTCTGGTAACTCTTGTCGCACAAAATCTACGGCTTGCTGCGTCGTGAGAAAGTGTTGGCTGGGAACAACGAGGTCTGCTCCCAGGGCTGACTTTTGGAGCTTTTCGGCCCCGCTTCCTGAAGGATGTGGAGTTATTCCTGTCGTCAAAACGCGTTCACACCCAGCAGCGTCTGCCGTTCGAAAGATACTTCCAACGTTGAAGGCGCTCCGAACATTATCGAGCAAGAGTATCAATGGAAAAGTCTGCCGTTGTGTGGCGTCGGCAGCATCATTATGACGGACCCATTCGGCCTGGTGAGACTTGTGTCTCTTGAGCAAAAAGTCAATTTGTCGTGCACAGCGATCGGCAGCTGCCTGCAGCTTGATACTGTCGTTGTCGTTTACTACAGTCTTCTGTGGGTTTATAAATGCACGATAGGTACGAATAGCTGATTTTCCGTATGCTCCGTCATATCCAGCAGTTGGATTCTGAATGGATTGCAAGGCGGCGGCGTCCATGCCGTCAGTGTCGACTTCAATCGACTTCAGACTCTGATGTAAAATTTCTTTCCGTAGAGCGTTTGTTAGCAACTGGTCGTCGGAACTCGCCTGCTGATGTCTTGTTGTCGTGTGAAAGGATCGTATCCGTGGCACTGACCATTGATGTTCTGTGGTTCTCGATACTACTGACACGGCAGCGCGTCCCCTTGGAAATGCACTTTGCAACGTGATGATGGTCGCTCGCGACGTTGACTGGACGAACGCTGATACCAGGCTCATCTGTATGATTAGCGTCCAAAGACAAATTATCCGTAGCCTAGAAAGCTTCATAGCGGCCATCATAATGGAACGTTGCGTCGTTCTCCTCGTTTCTCGTCCATCCGTTTCATGTTTCATCTCATTTTTCTCCGTGTCTCTAAACGGGACTCATTTTTCAAGTACCGGCAACCATTAATTCCTTGCAACCCTCTGGTAGTATGGTAGTATGGTAGCTGGTAGACTAGACTAATATAATACGTATGTATCATCTACGACGACAGCTACAGGTACCCCAGTCCTATAATCCAATCCTAAGGGCAATAGTCAATAGTCTATCCTAAAGTAGAGAGAATAGAGTAAGAATACACAATCGTTTTGCTAACATGATAGTTAAAGGACTTGGCGCTTCTTGGCCGTGTTCTGATACGGTCGCAGAACGTATTCGCTTTCGGCCTCTTTTTGCTCCAAAGTTCCTAGTCGGATTTGATACAGCCGCATTTCGAATCGAGGTCCAACTTCGTGCAAGGTCACGTTGTCGTGGGCTGGTTTGCTATACATGTGATGTCGGAACGAGATGAAATCGTTGTCGTTCGAAAATGTCACTACGCGCTTGGCGTCGGCGCGAGGAACCGGAAAGAGGCACTTGAGAATGTTTCCCACTCGCTTACCGAGATCGGTATTGAAATTATTGAGAAGAATGTGTGGATAGGCTTCGGACATGGGTGCTGCGGGTGGATCAAGGTCGTGGCGAAGCACAGCGTTGCTGAGAGTAAAAAAGGCTGTGGGTCCAAGCGGCAAGTGGCAAAGTACCAAACCATCTGGTTCACCACGAGTCTCTTGTACAATCACAATGTCACTAAACTCTGATTGCCGACAAGACTCAATGAGTTCGTCAACTCGATTGTTTCCGCGATTGATCCTCGTGGAGTTTGGTACCAACAGCTTCATTTCCTTGACAAATTGTTTCAGTCGGGACGACGGGTCTCGGCTAGTAGTTACGCATACCTGAGGTTCAGTCAATCCTGCATCACCATACTCGTCGTCGATATGTGTTGTCACTTCTTCTGTGCGGGTATCCTCAGCGTATACCTCTTTCTTGAGTCCATCGAAAGAAGCTCGCACTTCCGTGGGAAGGGGCTTGCCACTGGCCAAGGCTTCTCGGACTAGTCGCTTTTGCTCATAGGCTACTTTTTCGCGACCCTCCAAGGACTTGCGATAGAGATACTCCCGACGCAGACGCGTCTGTCGGCGGCGAGAAGCAGCGTCGCTGGAGGCCGGCATGGTCAATAAGGTTGTGTGAGGAAAGAACACAAAAAGGTTTTTGGTTTTTGCTTGGCTGTGATGAGAAAATTCGAAAATGGCGGGAAAGCCGAGAACGGAGCGAAGGACAGTCAAAAGCACTCCGGAAGTAGGAAGAGCTAAGCGCTCGGTATGTATGTAGCGGTAGTCAATAGAGCCCTGGCACGGCACTGGCACGCACTGGCAACGGGCAGAGCGCCAGGATCGATAGTTAATGGTTATCGAAGACTATCATTGCTACTCTGTTTCTACTGTTCTAGAGTGTCGAAAAAGTTTACAGGTAGTAAAGATAAGGAGAAACCCTACAACAACACCGTACAGCAGCCGCGTGCCTAGGCAATCCTTGTGGGGTCGCACCAGTGTGACCATGGCTGCCGCTAGCATCCGTCCCACTTTACATCAACACCAACGGAATCAGACCAAAGAGTGGCATGGCAAAGGCAAACAACTTTATGGTTTCGTTGGGCATCATCTCGTAGAGCCCACTGAATGCCGTGAACCAAGAAATCATGAGAACAATGCGAGAAAATGTCTTGTGCGCGAACCTAATCTTCTTGTTGGTCTTGTCCATTCCAAAGTCCGGATGCAAGAAGAGTCCCCCAGCCAAACCAAGGCCGATGCAAGATAAGAGAACGCCGGTGCCAAGCATCGAATGCGATGTTTGCAAGTGAGGATATCCATTTCGTTCCTTGTTCAAGTAGATACAGAACACTCCCGATAGAGAGAGAAAGAGAGAAGCAATGCCCATCATACCATGCAACTGTTGACAAAAGTCGAGACGTCAGATACAAATTAACAGAATGGATTGCTTTCTAGAACAAATGGCGCACTGTATATGGCCGTGGCGTACCTTGGTGTTGTTATACCCTCCAAGCTTTTTGGTAACTGCGCCGATACCGGCCATTCCAATCATTCCGCAGCACATTAGAAGTGGATGCCATGAAAAGAAACTCCATTTTCCAGAGGCTGCAGTTCCAGCGTAGTATCCTCCTCCTAGAGAAAATATGAGCAGTGCCGCGACTGTCAATCCGTACTTGAGCGGCGACGGCTTGCCGGGCTGACAGAAGGAAGCAACATGAATGGTGCGCGCGTTAGTGTGAGTATGTCGTAGACCAAAGACGACCTGTTCGGTTACCCTTGCGCCAACGAACTTACTTTGTACACCCCGAGGGATCCTCTGGGCATGGGCATCTGGCTAATAAGTCCTGATTCTTCTTGCAGTGATGCACCTTCTTCTCTCATCGTCGGCGGTAGTTTTCTCTCGGCCACTGAAGTTTCGAGATCTACCGTTGAAGTTGACGGGAGCGTTTTTCTCAAAAAGCGCGCGAAACTAAAAACACGAGTCAAATTCCTCCGCTCTCCGTGAACTGTAGCTAGTGAACTGAGAAGAAACGGAAAAAGCAAATAGCAAAATTGAAGGATTCATATTCATCATGGCAGTCAGCAGTCCAAAACCGACCATGGACCTTGTGCGTTTCAAGAAGGTTGGAGCCAGGAGAGGTTCGGACTGCAGCTATCGCCTCACGATTCGGATTCCCGCTTACAATTCAGATTCAGATTCCCATGTATTTTCACCTCTACTACTACTTGCAAGAACCGCCCAACATGATCGATATCATCATGCACCTCATCCTCTCGACCCTCGCTTCTCTCCTCGGTGCTGTTTCCAACGTGAACACGCTTCAGGGCGTCTTCTTGTCGGTGACAAAGATCTTTTGTTCGCAAGGTAACTGGATCGCTGTCGTTATCTCGGTCCTTTTCGGAACCGCTTCTCTCGCGACGGTTGCCAACAACCTTTTGCGCCCAGCAGCAGCCGCCAACAACCCCCACCGGGTCGGTGGCGGAATGATTAACATGCTCACGGGGTACTCGCGGATAGTCCTTGTGTTCGCCTTGTTATTTTGGCTTTGCTGGCCAGTCACCATTTCGTTCATGGCTGCCTTATCTGGAGCTCGGATTTACCTTTTTGGCTTGCCTCAGAAATCGGTTTTTGGAAGTTCCTTTTTACTGTCTTGACTTGGATGGTATCCATCACTCTCGCCTGTCGTACTACCGAGACTATCAAGAACGTTGGTGACAAAGTCGTTGATTTTCTTACAGTGGCTCCCGTGGCCGCTGGTGACGCTCTCTTTTCGCTTTTGGGCAAGGTCCTCGCTGGCACTGTTTCTGCGCCAGTCTGGCTCTTTCGCCATGCCTTTCTTACCAAGCAAGAAAGACGAAGGCGACTTTGCAGTTGGCGTTGGTGACGAAGTTAATGGTGAGCTAGAGGATGCTTCTTACTGCAGGACACTGGCCCATTCCACAAAGACTGTCCCTGTATCCAGATCTCACTTGACCCGTCAGTGTACTGCACAAAACCAGTGCTACAACGAAACCTTGCTTAGCAAGCAAAGCATTGACTACAGCGTCGTCTGGTAGACAAACACACACCAAGTGAGCTGAGCCGGAAAGAGGAACCCGCTGCCGAAAGTACT
>Ga0307933_1002913_pt1 | contig 11243 bp, 13 predicted proteins | sample OrgLakmetageno88_FD_201811 | JGI IMG/M metagenome (GOLD analysis project Ga0307933, IMG submission 201811) | Saline water microbial communities from Organic Lake, Antarctica - #88 | ecosystem: Environmental > Aquatic > Non-marine Saline and Alkaline > Saline | place: Antarctica: Organic Lake...
GCGGATCGCTTTTAAACCTGAGAAAAACTTGGACGGGAAAATCCAGGAGCACTTCTGGATTTATCGACAAAAGGGCGGGGTGTTTTTGAAAGTGCTCCGGAAGGAGGGTTCGAAATTTCCGCTTACGGATTGGATCCCGGAGGGCCTGCCGGTTGATCGAAGCAAAGAGAGGTTAAAGGAGCTTCATGATGTCGTGACCCGGGTCAAAGGGAGTTATGTCCGGCTGAAATATAAGTTCGATCCCAATGAGACTCATGAGGCGACCAGGAAACGATTGAAGCGCGTCCAAATGACGATTGGCTCTGACGGGGTCTTTTCATTCGACGGGAAAGTGGTTGATGAGAAGGATGACTAAGAACTCCGGAGAAGCTTCCTACGAAGAGCGCTTGGCTCTCTTGGATCAAGAGATGGGCTGGAGTCATCCGGGACGGAAGATTCAGCGGGTGATCGCCGGGGCGCTATTTTTGTTGGGGTCGGTTTGGGCGGTGATTCTGATTGGGTCGCTTTTTCTGATCGTCGGGATCCTTCCCAATTTGATCCTGATTTTTGGATGGTTGATTTATGGCGGGTGGTTTTACGTCATGATTGGCAAAAAAATGTCGGTCTCCTTGAACTTCTTTTGGCTCGCTTCGATTGCGGTGCATGCTGGATATGGAGTGCTGTTTTCCCCCTTGGTCAATCAGGACAAAGAACCCTGGAGCGGATTGGTGTCCTGGCTTTTGGAAACTGGCTCGGCTTGGTGGATTCCCATGGGTGCTTCGATTCTGGCGCTGGGTTGCGAGCGCTGGGCCCAGCGGGATTTTGCGATTCGCAAGACCGCGGGAAGCGAGTCTGAGTCGAATCGTCCACGATGAGGAATTTCGACAATGTTGCGGGTCAAGGTCATCTCTGGTAACGAGTGCTTCGCGTATGATGAAACGAAAAAAATATGTCAGGCATACTGCGTGAGGCATACTGCGTGGAAGGCCCGGGCTTCGGGCCTCGCTCCGCGACGGCGTCCTTGCTTCAGGGGTCTTTTTTGGTCTCTTCGCGCTGCCCTTTGTTCCTTTCCTGGGAGAGATTACATCGATTTTTCAGGCTCTCAGGGAGTTCGCGGTTGGTCGTCCGTTCAATGGACCGGTCTACGATCTTCTCCACCGCGCCCTCGATCTGGGCCGTCCGGTAGCCAGACCCTCCTCGAAAAGTCTAAGCCGATTTCAAAAAACATGGAAAAGCCACCCCCAAAAAATTAATGATTTTCGCCTCGAAAATCTTTAATAAAAGATAAAGGTGTCAGACACCCAAGTTTATCCTTGCGCTCATTCCCCTTATTTACAATGGTTTCAGCATGAAAGCTGCCGCGAAAAAGTTGGGACAAAAGCCTGAGTTGACGGATCTGGAGAAGGCGGATTGTCTCACCGGGAAGGCGATGGGCGGGATTGTCCTGAAGGCACCGGGACGCGGAGAGGGAAAGAGGCGGAGGTTTGTCTTTTCAGATCGAGATTCCTGCTACCATGTGATGTCACGCGTCGCGGGCGGCGAGCTGTTGTTTGACGAAGTGGAGAAGGAGGCGTTTCGGAAGTTGATGCGGCGGATGGAAAAGTTTTCGGGACTGGAGATCCTGACCTACGCCGTGATGGGGAATCATTTCCACATTTTGCTGCGGGTTCCCTGCCAGGAGGACTATTTGCGGAGGTTCCGTGAAGGGACGCGGGATGAGCGGGAGGCTCGCTTGCTGGTGCATTTGAAGTCCCTTTATTCGAAAGCGTATCTGCGCCAGTTGGAGGGGGAGCTCTCCCGGATGAAAGAGAACGGACTGGAGGATCTCATTGAGAAAACCCTGGAGAGTTATTTGAAGCGGATGTGTTCCTTGGAACGCTTCATGAAGGAGTTGAAGGAGCGGTTCAGTCGTTGGTTCAACAAGCGTCACGGGCGTCGCGGAACGCTTTGGCAGGAACGCTACAAAAGCGTGTTGGTGCAGGACGGGGAGGCTGCGGTGACGATGGCAGCCTACATTGATCTGAACCCACTGCGGGCGGGTTTGGTGGCGGACCCAAAAGATTATCGCTGGTGTGGCTACGCGGAAGCGGTGAGCGGGAGCAAGCGGGCCCGGGTGGGAATTTGCCGGGCCTTGGGGATCTCGCGGGATCGCTGGCGCGTGGATGGGGCGGAGATTTATCGTCGCATCCTGCTCACTGAGGGGATGGAGGCGGCGGAGACGACGAAGGATGGGGCGCGGAAGCAGGAGGGCGATTCCGTCCGACGGAAGCGGGGATTCAAGCGCGAGAAGGCGTTGGCGCAGTTGGAAAAGGGAGTGAAGTTATCACGCGGGGAATTGTTGAGGTGTCGGGTGAGATATTTCAGCGAAGGGCTGGTCCTGGGAAGCCGGGGCTTTGTGGAAGAGGCCTTATCGAAGAGGCGTGAATGGTTCGGAGAGAAGGCAGGCGCAAAAGAAATGCCCCTGGATCCCGGGAGGAAAAGGAAGGGGTTGTGCGCACTGCGGAGTTTGAAGCTGGAGTAGGCGGCCTGTCTGACGGTGTCGATCTTGGGAGGTCCGATTGCCTCGCGGGAAAAATAGTTGGCCGAAGCACGCTGAAACCGCCTGACCGAGGAATTTCTCAGTCCGTGAGCCGTTTTCTCCAGTAGTTTTGCGGCTGTTTGTGTCCCGCGACCGAGACAACGAGGAGAGTGTCTCCCTCAAGACGGTAGACGACGCTGTAAGGAAAAAGGCTTCAGGTGGTAACGCCGATAACCTCCGCTCAGGGGGTGCCAAAACTCAGGAAAGGCGACGATGTTCCGCTCAGCCTGGCTTAATTCGGCATCAAATTCAGCGGCAAGGCTCTTCTCTGCCTCAAAATACCATTCGATGATTCTCAAGATTTCGACCCTTGCTTCGGGGTGATATTGGAGGGTCACCGAGAAAGGATTTTCTCAATGTCGCGGTGCAGTTCGTCACTGCTCACCGCCTTGGCTTCTCCCGATTTCCAACGGGTAACCCTTTGGTCAAGTTCAGCCCGAAATTCCGGGGTGAGATCTTCTGCTTCATCAAGGCTTTCAATGAGTTTTGAAGCAAGGTAGGAACGATCTGAACGCGGAAGCTCCAGGGCTTCTGACATGATTTCAGGCAGTGTGGGCATGGCAAAAGCTAGCACCCTGGATCCTCGTTTTCAATCTCGATCACGTCAGAAGGTTGATGTGTCATGGGTTAAGGGTTTTAAGGTGTCAGACACCCAAGGTTTGCCTCCTTCGTCGGGATGAATCAAAAGGGCTTACTCGCAGGAGTCGCGTCAGCCCGCCCGCAGCCTCTTTCGCCCTGCGGGCTACGGCGGCCATGGCATCCGCGCCACCCTCACTCCTTCGTTCCGAGCTTCGGCGCGCAAGCTGGCCCAAGGACTCATTCATCGTCGCTCTCTCTTTCACCAGCTTGACGGCTTTCCCGAATGGTCGGTCATGGAAGACTGCCATCTCGTTTGCCGCTTGCGGTCGCTCGGCATCATCGCAACCGCCGCGCTGGCCTCGAATTCAGGTTTTGGAAGTTGGAGGCGCAGTTAGATGTTAATCCTTTTCCTGGCCGGTGTCGCTTTCTTCCAGAGCTTCTACGATTCTGCCAAACTGCTCGGTCGCGGTCTCCTCCCGCTCTTTGAGTTCATTGAGCATTTCCCGCCCGCTTTCCATGGTCTGGCCGGTGGATTGGAGGAGGGAATCGAGAGTGCGCCCGTGGTGGTAATAGTCCTTGAGGATATAGCGGGCCACGAATTGCCGGCATTGGGTGCAGCGGACAAAAATCGACTGGGTGCGACCGGCATCGCGAACGATTATATTCTCGAATGTTTCCGAATGGCAGGCGAGGCAGGTTTGGGGGCGGATTTCCATGATCGGGTGGGGGTGACCTAAAGTTCTAACACACCCCACCACCAGAAGCCAAGGGTGAGGGCGATGGCGAGACTGATGAGTGTCACGATGAGTCCGGGTTTGAGGAGGTCGGTGACGTGGATTTCTCCGGAGGAAAAGGCCATGGCATTGGGCGGGGTGGAAACCGGGAGGGCCATCGCGATCGAGCAGGCCACGGCGGTGGCCATGAGCACGGGGGCATTTTGATCAAGGGCGAGGCCCGCAATGATGGGCATGATCAGGTTGGCGGTGGCGGTATTGCTCATGAGGCAGGACATTAGGCAGGCCGAGATCGCAAAGATGATGGTTGCGGGGTAAAGCGAAAGGACATTCGAGGGGAGGAAGGCGATGATCCAGGTGGCGAGACCGCTGGCGGAGATCGCGGTGCCGAGGCAGAGGCCGCCGCCCATGAGGAGGAGGACATCCCAGGAAAGAGAGCGGAGGTCGCGGATGTTGAGGATTCTTAAGCCGAAGAAGAGGATGAAAGGAATGAGGGCGACGGTGCCGGTGGACCAACCGTGGGTGCTCTGGGTGAGCCACCCGAGAACAGTGACCAAGGTGGTGGCGAGGACGAAGATGATTTGCTTGTTCCAGGTGAGTTTGAGGCGCTCGCATTCCAGTTTTCCGAGCGGGCTTTTTCCCCGGGCTGGAATCAGGAGGATGAGCCAGGCCAGCAGGACCACGATTATGACTCCCGGCACCCCGAGGAGCATCCACTTTCCAAAGGTCGGGGCGACCCCGAGGTCGCGCATGTATTCCATCGCGATGGCATTGGGCGGGCTCCCGACGGGGGTGCCAAGTCCGCCGGCATTGGCGGCAAAGGGGACGGCGAGAATGAGAGCTTTGCGCGCGGGGTGGTCGGGGGGGAGATCCCGGACGATCGGGAGGACGAGGGCGAGCATCATGGCGGCGGTGGCGGTGTTGCTCAGAAACATCGAGAGGAAGGCCGTGATGAGCATGATGCCAAGCATGAGGCGGGGGAGGCTGCTGCCGGTGCGACGGATGATCCAGCGCGCCATTTGCTCGTCGAGTTGGTATTTGTGGAGGGCGGTGGAGAGGACAAAGCCCCCGAGAAAGAGGAGAATGATGTCCGAAAAGAAGGGCGCGAGAAAAAGGGAGCGGGAGGTTCCCGGTTCCATGTGGGGGAGGAGCCAGGTGAGGGAGAGAAAAAGAATGATGAAGCTGGTGACAAAAAGGGGAATGGCTTCGGTGACCCAGAGTCCGGCGGCGATGGTGAGGATGACGAGCGTGATGGCGGCGGACCGGGGCATCCCCCAGGAATCGGACGCGCCCGAGAAAACGGCCCCGGCAAGGAGAGCCGTCAGGAAAAAGAGGGTCGCTTTGAAAAACGTGGCGAAGGATTTCATGGAAAGTTGCGGCTCGGATAAGCTCATCGCGTTCCAAGCGAAGGCCTCAAACCTGATTCATGAAGACCCTCGCAGGTTCTTCACCGTCTTGTCACGAATTGCTTTCCGCGCGGGTGGAATCAGTTACTGGTAGAAGTCGATCAGTTCGACATCGAAGGTGAGATCACCGGCGGGTTTGCCGGGTCCCGGGTTATCGCCGTAGGCGAGTCGGGCGGGGATCCAGAAGCGGCGTTTCTCGCCCTTGGTCATGAGCTGAAGACCTTCGGTCCAGCCCAGGATGACTTGGTCGAGGGGGAACTCGCTTGGTTCGCCGCGTTTGTAGGAGCTATCGAAGACCTCGCCGTCCTTGGTTTTGCCGAGGTAGTGGACCTTGACGGTGCAGAGGGAGTTCGGCGTGGCGCGGCCTTGACCTGATTTGAGGAGTTTGTGACGGAGACCGGAGTAGGTTTCCTGCACGCCGGGAGGGAGAGGTTCCGGCTTTTTGGCTTCCTTCATGTCCCGGTTGCAGGACACGAAAGCAATGCAGGCTAAAAGGACGAGGGATTTGGCGAAAGTCATGTCAGGATGAAAAAACAATCGGACCGGGCCGTCGAGGGTATTTCGTGGGCTATTGTGAGGCTTCCAGCCTTTCGAGGAGGGCCCGGAGATTGGCGCGGGATTGGGCATTGGTTTCTTGAGCTTTGGCATGGACCTGGTCGATTAGGTTCAATTCGGCTGCAGCCTCAAGCCATGTTTGATTGGGCTTGTCGGCCCAAGTGAGTTCCTGGCCGCGAATGGTTTCATTCTCGCGGCCCATGGCGGCGAGGATGATTTCCTCCTCAAAGCGTCGCCAATCACTCTCAGGGAGGAATTTTCGGTTTTGTTTGACGATGTCCCAGTTCCGCCAGCGGAGGGCCTCCCGGTGGAGGACGCTGGCGGCTCTTTCGATGGGTTCCCCTTGTGCTTGAAGGTTGGCAAGCCACTGGTGGGCGGCAGCGAAATCAAACCCTGCCGTGGCAAAGGGATCATCGTTCGGCTGGGTTGGAATTTCGAAGGGTCCTGATGCCAGAATGGTGCTGGCAATGCGATCGGCACGGGTGAGGGCTTCCGACTCGGGGAGAGAAAGATACCACGAGAGGGCTTCGTCGCGATTTTCTTTGGCCAGACTGCTGAGAACTTCAGCGAAGTGATCCTGGGTCGGGTCGAGAATGCCTTGGTCGATTTGTCTTTTCACTTCCTGCCAACCTTCCTTGCGGGCTTCGTGGCGCAAGACCTCCTGCAAGGCTTCCCGGGCACTGCCATCGAATTCGCTGGAAAGCTGGCGGACCAAGTCGAAGCGATTGGAATCGGCGAGGCCACGGGCGAAGGATTCCATTTCGGAATTTGAGGAGAAACTTGTTGGACTTGCCGGGGTGACGGGAAATCCGGAGACTACCGAGGTGAGATCAAGCGGGGTATCCGAGGGTGGAAATGACGAAGGGGTGTAGGATTTGAGGAAGTGGCCTTCGGGGTCGAGAGTGCGGAGCATTTCAAGCGGGGAGTTGCTCCAGCGGGCGATTTCGTAGAGGATGCTTCGGTTGTCGAGGCTGGAAAGTGAGATATTTTGGATCTCGTAGGTGGTTTCGTCTTCCTGAATCTGGGTTTTCATTTCGAGGAGCAGCTCAAAGCTTCTCTGTGGTTCCCGGTGGAAGCCATCAAGAATGGTGACTTGTCTGGCCTCGAATTTCGCAAGATGGGTCCACTGGTGATGATTTTGGATCCAGTCGAGGGCGTAATCGCCTTCGAGTTCATACCATCGTGAGAGGAGGAGAATCACCTCAGACGAGGCTTCCCAAGGTGGATCGTTTTGGTTGTCGGTCCGCTCTTCTTGGAGGAGGTATTCGAGGGCTTCGGGGATTTCATCCAGGGAAAGGGTCGCTAATCTTCCGTGAAACTTCGCGGTCAACATGAGGGTTCTTTCTTGAGAATGACTGAAGTAATCGGGGAGCGTTTGTTGAAAGAGTGAAATGCGGGATGGGCGGTTTTCCCGGTTACGAGTTCCGGCGCGAGGTTCGCGGCTTGATTGAGTCACCGGCGGGGAAGCAAGATCGGGTGTCGGTGGTGAGGCCTGATGACCGAAAAAGAATCCCAAAGCGAGGCAGAGCAGGGAGGAGGCGACAGACCATTTCATAGCCCAATGACTCTGGCAGGATCGCGCGAAGCTGTCGATGTCGTGTTCCGTCAGTCGATAATGGTTGGTTTCCCGTCCAGCCTGTGCATGGTGGGCGGACTTATGAAAAGAATGTTTCTTGGTATGGTTGGATTGTGGGCATCGCTTTCGTTTTTGGCGGCAAAGCCGCTGAAGGTTTACATCCTCGTCGGGCAATCGAACATGGAGGGACACGCAAAAATCTCTTCCTTTGATCATATTGGGATGGATCCGAAAACGGTCCCGATGTTGAAGGAGATGCGGGCCGAAGACGGTTCGCCGGTGGTCGTTGATGATGTTTGGATCAGCCTGAGGACCGGCAAGGAAGAGGATGCCCCGGTGGCGGGGAAGCTGACCGCGGGCTTTGGGGCACGGCGGAATCCGGCGCAATCGGACGACAAGATCGGGCCGGAATTCACCTTTGGGATTTATACCGCCAAGATGGTTGACGGGCCGATTTTGATCATCAAGACAGCGTGGGGCGGGAAATCGATCCATACTGATTTCCGCCCGCCCAGTGCCGGGCCTTACGAGTTTAACGAGTCCGAGTTGGCGAATTTCAAGAGGCAGGACAAGGACCTCGCGGCGGAGAAGGCAGCCAAAAAAGAGGCGAGCGGGAAGTATTACCGCATGATGATGGAGCATGTCAAAAAGGTGCTGGCTGATCCGGGGAAAGTTTATCCGGAATACGATTCGAAGGACGGGTATGAGCTCGAGGGATTTGTGTGGTTTCAGGGTTGGAATGACATGGTGGCCGGCGGGGTCTATCCCGAGCGCGGGAAGCCGGGTGGCTATGATGCCTACAGCGAGGTCCTCGCGCACTTCATCCGCGACGTTCGCAAGGATCTCGAGGCCCCGAAGTTACCCTTCGTCATCGGGGTGATGGGAGCCGGTGGTCCCACTGCGGATTACGAATCGAAGCGCTACGTTGAGGTTCACCAGAGTTTCCGGGATGCCATGGCGGCCCCGGCTTCCATGCCCGGGTTCAAGGGGAACGTGACGGCGGTCCTGACCGAAAAATACTGGGACCCGGAGTTGGGGGCGATCGATGAAAAGCGCGGAAAGCTAAGAAGCAAAAGGCGAGAGTTTCAGAAAGAAGGGCTCAAAGGCAAAGAGCTGAATGAGGCCATGGAGAAATTTGAGGCCGAGCTTTTCACCGCCCGTGACCGGGAGGTCGCCAAGGGCATCACCAATGCCGGTTATCACTATCTCGGGTCCGCCAAGGTTTTGGGTGGGATTGGCAAGGGGTTTGCCGAGGCAGTGCGGGAGCTGCAGAAATGAGTGAACGGAGCCGTGGCGCCCTCGCCGCGACTTCCCTTCTTGGACTGGAGCTTGGTGAGTCGCGGCGAGGGCGCCACAGCTCCATTCCAATCACGATGGAGGGAATTCACTCCGGATTGGTGAGCGTGAGTTTCTCGTTGGCGTGCCTTTTGATGAGGAGGTCAACCGATGTTGTGATTTCAGCCTCGGTTCCGGCAATGATCCAGTATCGATAGGTCAGGGTCGATCTGGGACCGAGGTTCACCCGGGCAACCGGAGCGAGATGGGAGCAGGGACCGGCCGCGGGATTGGTGGAGTTGCCGTTTCCATGGGGGCCGAAGTTCCACGAGAGCGCCGAAGGGCTGAAGACTGCGATGCCTTGACCCGATTTTTCAAAACAGGCCATCACGTTGGTGGGTGATTTGGTTTTGCCCCATGGTGGTCCGGGCGCTTGTCGTTCGGACTTCCATTTCCCTTTGCCAAGGTAGTTTTTGAAGGTGGCGAAGTTGCGGGTGAAGTAGAGGGCGGGGACCTCTTGCGGGCTTTTGTGGGCCGGGCCCCAGCGATCCTTCTTGGCGCGGCCGCAAACGATTTGGTTTCTCACCACGATGACATTTTTCATTCCCGGCTCGAAGGTCGTCAACTGCTTCATCAAGGCGGCGGCATCTTCGTTCTGCATGTCCCAGAGTTTTGGAATGGTTTCGGAATATAAGGAGTTCTTCGTACTGGATTTCTGGAACCGGGTGACTTTGGCCCAGGAGCCGACGCCTCCGCCTTGAATGGGATTCCAGGACCACGGGGACCAGGCTTTGTGCTGGCCTTCCTTTCTTCGGTCGAGGCGCTTGCCGGCGTAGTAGGATTGCTGGATGAGCCGACCCGGATCGTGGGAGTTGACGACGTTTTTTTGATCGAGAGCCGACCAGGAAAGGTGGGTGATGGAAGCCCCCCATGGCCTTGTCGATCCCGATCTTGACGGTCCCGTTATCGATGATGAGGAGTTCGGGAGCGGGGCGCTTGGGCGGCGCGGCAGCGAGGGTGCCGATGCCGAGAATCATGATGAGAGTGGCTTTAAGCATTGGGAGCGGAAGGGAGTTCGTCCTCGCGGGTTTCGCCGTCGAGATTGGTTTGCCAGTAGTGGCCGGACTCGACGTGAAGGCCGGTGAGCCAGCCGCCGCGGCCGACGTCGGTGTCGATGTTGATGGCGTGGCCAAGATTAAGGGGAAGGTGGGGGGCTTTTTGGGCGGTGTGGCCGCAGACCATGATTTTGCCCGATTGGTGGGGAAGGGGGGTGCCGAACTTTTTGTGGATCAGGGTGAAGGGGTGCTGCCGAGCAAGGGGGATGTCGTGTTCGAGATTGGCGTGCACGAAGATGTGGGTCTCGGTCTCGTGGTAGGGTTGGGTTTGGCGCACGAATTCCCAGTGGGATTCCGGAACATCGTCCATACCATTGGATCCGTAGGATTCGAGGGTGGCACCACCGCCCCAGGCTTCGAGCCAGTGGGCCAAGTCGGTTTTGTCGATGCGGGAGAGGAGGAACTTTTCCTCGTGGTTCCCGTGGAGGAAGGTGATCTTGAATTTTCCGTTGAGACCGATGAGAAAGTCGATCACGCCTTTGGAATCGGGTCCCCGGTCGACGTAATCGCCGACGAAGATGAGGTGGTCTTCGGGTTGCGGATTGATAACTTCGATCATTTGCCTGAGGGGATCGAGGCAGCCGTGGATGTCGCTGATGGCAAGAGTTCTCATGGGTCTGGGGAGGCTTTAACCCGCGTGGAGGCGGAGGTTAAGTCTCGAAGTGACAAAAATTGGCGGGCTTTTCGATTGAAGGGTGAGGGGCGGGGCCTAGCGTGGTGGCTGTCATGAAACTGAGATGTCTCCTCGCTCCGGTCGTTTTGCTTCTTTCCCAATGCGCGCCGGACGCCCCGGTCTCATTGTCCCGGGTGGCGGCGGTGACTCCGAATCGCTCGGGCGGGCTGCAACAAATCATCAACGTCTCGGCCTACGACCCCAAGGAAAAGGCCCGCTCGGGCTCGGGATACTCCGAGGACGATGTCAGCGCTTTGCGTCGCAACGGCGCAAAGGGGCTCATCGCGCGCGCCGGGAAAGGGGGGAATCTTGATGAGAAGTGTTCTTCTTTCATCGCGGCTGCTGATCGCGCGGGTTTGCTGGCGGGAGTTTATTACCGGGTTCAAAAACATCTTTCGGCGGTGAGGCAGGCCGATCAATTGGTGGACCGGGCGATGGCCTTGAGTCGTCGACGTCCGGCCGGAGTGGCGCCCCTGCTCTTATGTGGCGATTACGACGGCGATCTTTCGCTGTCGGCGATTTTGGCTTTTCAGGATCGGGTGGAGTCGCGCACGGGCCGGGTGCCGGTGGCCTATCTGGAAAACAGCACGGCGCTGAAATTGCAGACCAGTGGGGCCGATGCCCGCACGAAAGGGCGTTTGGCGCGGGCTCCTTATTGGCTCGCTTTGTATTCGCATGAAAGCGGTGAGTCGTCGGCCTTTCCCGCGCCCGGAAATCCCGGGAATCTGGTGAAGCAATACAATCTCTGGCCGGATTGGACGATGTGGCAGTAT
>Ga0307933_1002915_pt1 | contig 11240 bp, 11 predicted proteins | sample OrgLakmetageno88_FD_201811 | JGI IMG/M metagenome (GOLD analysis project Ga0307933, IMG submission 201811) | Saline water microbial communities from Organic Lake, Antarctica - #88 | ecosystem: Environmental > Aquatic > Non-marine Saline and Alkaline > Saline | place: Antarctica: Organic Lake...
TTATGCTCAATCTACTCGCTGGATTGGTGGCTTATTGCTTAAAGGAAAACAAGCCAAGCCTTAATTTGACTGACGTAGAGCTCAACGCTATGGTTACTGCTTAAGCAGATCTCAGGTTATTTATAAAAATTTAAACAAGAAAGACTTGTTATTATTGTTGTCGCCTCAGGAAAGCAGATTTCATGTTCCCAAGGCGACCGTCAATTCTTAAGCTAGTCGGCTACGGCCGCATAGGTTAATTCATAACTATGGCTGTATATTTCAAGGATATTGCCGAATGGGTCTTCCATATATATCATTCTGTATGGTTTTTCGCCGGGATAATAGTAACGCGGTTTTTCCATTCGTTTTTTACCGCCTGCGTCGACGATCTTGATGACTAATTCCTCTAAATTAGGATCTTGAACACAAAAATGGAATACACCCGTTTTCCAGTATTCAAAGTTATTTTCAGGTTGCTCTTGGTTAGTAAACTCAAACAGTTCGACTCCAATGCCATCGCCCGTCGATAAATGAGCTATTTTAAACTGCCCCCAATTGGCCCCAAATACATCGGTGCACATTACACCAATCGCAGAGTCATCCTCTAAAACGGTTGTCGGCGCTACTAACTGATACCATCCTAAGACGTCGGTATAAAATTTAACTGCCTTGTCGATATCTGGAACTGAAATACCGATGTGTGAGAAGGTTCTTGGATATGCTTTACTCATGATGATTACCTTTGCTGATTAGATAGGTAAATTATACCTCTCATGTTAAAATAAAAAAATTATCATTTATTATAATTATGAGAATATACGGTAATGATTAATCAACATTTATTAAAAACATTTTGCAACCTTGTTGATATCGGTCACTTCACGCGCACAGCGGATCACCTCTTCATGACTCAGTCTGGCGTTAGTCAGCACATCAAAAAGCTCGAACTACAACTTGAAACCCCGCTGCTAATAAAAGATGGAAAGTCTTTTTCATTAACGGATGCAGGTGAACAGTTATATCAAAGAGGTCATGAACTTTTAAGGTCATCTGAAGAACTAGAACAATTGATCAAACATGACGAAACACATGCAGGTAAAATAAAAATTGCTTCGCCAGGAAGCATTGGACTGCGACTCTATCCATTGCTACTTGATCAGCAACGCTTGTATCCCAATCTGCTTATAGATTATGTTTTTGCTCCAAATCGGGATATTGAACGTGCATTAGCTGATCGTAAGATTGATTTAGGTTTACTCACCGAACTAAGCAAACTTAGTAGCGTGTCGAGCAAGAAAATAGCGATCGAACCGCTGGTTTTGGTAACATCAAATAATGTCATATCGCTTAACTGGCAAAAATTGCTTGAGTTAGGATTTATTTCACATCCAGATGCCCCTCATCATGGGCGACTTTTGCTGAGTGAAAATTTTGAAGAATTTAAACACGTCGAACAATTCATGCATAAGGGCTTTTCAAACCAAATTAGTCTGATATTGGAACCTGTAAGCAGAGGATTCGGCTTTACAGTCCTACCATTGCATGCCGCACAGGCTTTCCGTCAACAAGACCTGATAAAAATACACTACCTCGATAACCCGGTTGGCGAAAATTTGTATTTGTGCGTTAATCGAGTAGCAATGACTCCTAATCGGATAAAATTTATTAAAAATACAATTGCAAGTTACTTGGCAGACTAAAATTTGAGCCTCGATAAATAAACTTACTTAAAGATCTTTAAGCCTGCATCACTCTTAGGATATATTAAAGTTTGAAACTAGACATTAAAGATTGGAACTGAATGAATGGTTGATATGTTAATGGCGTCTGATCCGACATGGCTGATGTTAGTTTTAAGTTGTGAGTTCAAGTGGTCGACGCAACAGTCACATTAGCAGCCAGTCATGGAGCTTTGTCTAAGGCTCACCTTTGGCACAACCTGTGTAAAAACGCCAAATACACTCGCTAAAGGCAGCCTTGATTGATACTGATCAGTCAAACTAGCTAGATACTCGCTGAGATCCATACTCTAAACGTCCACAACGCAAAAATAATCAAATTCGCACTCAATAAATTTAGGTACTTGTTGACCTCATTCAGATACGGTTTTTTTTTAGCGCGGGGTAATTCCCTTCAATTGGTTGGTACAGTCAAGTATTTTCTGGGCGGTGTCGTTTGTATTGTGCAGTTTGTTTCTATCAGTTGGTAGAGCGTTACTACCCTCATTCAAAAAAAACTTATTGGAGCAAGAAAAGCAAAGGGTAGCGTTACCATTTCAGCGGCGTTTAGGCTATTTTAGCTTGTTTAGCATTAATAAGATGCAAATGCCCAGCACTCTATCTTTGGTGTGTTCGGCATTTCGGCTTTCTTTTGAGTTGAGGTTTAGATAGTTGCCTTTCGGAAGTCTTCTTCTAGATCCGCTCGAGCTTTTGCTAACATTTCAAACTCTTCTTCTGCACTGCTTGCTGCTAAGTGGTGTCTGCTGTAAAAGAAGTAATAAGCCGCACCCACTACAAATAATATCATGGTGTAAAAAAAGGCTCTTGGATCAAAAGCGTAAACAAGAGGAACGGCACTTTTACTAATCATGTCTGAGCCATCAGAACCAGCTAGTAAGAAGACAACAACAACGGCAGTAAAGAATAACTACATAGCAAAAGGTAATGCTGCCAAAACGCCGTGCCAACCAAAAGGTAAAAAAGATGATGTACCTGCTGCTTCGGTCGCGACAATGTCAAATAGTTTTGTTGAATCAAAACTGCTAAACAATACAACGCCCGTCACAATAATGGCAAACAAGGCTAAACCACTAATGACCATCATGATCTTTAATGCTTCACCAACTCCAAGCAAGTGAATACCCACAAACACGAGATAAAACAAGGCGTAGATCCATATGCCGTTAAAGCCGGTGAGTGCTTCAAAAACAAAACCAATGAAGATAACGATGGCCGCTGAGGCTAAAGCATATTCGATTAGTACTGCAAGACCGGTCATAAAACCATAACCGCCGCCTGCTGTTGGAATGGCATAAAAAACACCTAAACCCGCTAGTAAAAACCAACCTGCAGTGCCTCACTTTAATTGCCGTTTGGCATAATATTCTTGATTTGTTTTCGTTTCCATAGCGTTAGACTCACCAATGCTACATTACTCAATTAAAAAGTTTTTGTTTTCTGTTTCATGTTTGATTGTTTGTGCATGGCTTCGATCCTTTAAGTTTACACCCGAGAGTTGCAGGCGACGTGATTCTTGTATTAGATATAGTGTTTTTTGACTGGCATGTTCATAGATCAGTCCTGCTGGTCTAATATTGGAAATGCAGTTCCTTTGAGCATCACTTAGCCCAATCGCAGGATGCCAAGAAAGATAAAGCCCCAAACTATCTTGTGAACTTAATCCCGGGCGTTCGCCAATTAACACAATGACCATTTCGGCATTAAGCAATTCGCCAATTTCATCGCCAATAGCGACTCGTCCTTGTTCTACGATGGATAAAGGAGCAAATCGCAACTTCGCAAGTTCAGGTATTTTTTCAATATCTTTAAATAAGACGTTTATAAATAACGCTGCGTTTTGCTGAACCGCTTTTGACGACAAACCGTCGACCACGACAATGGCTAAGTCATATGGAAAATCATGCCCGCCGGTGCTTGTTTTCAGCTTCTCACGAGAGGTTTTATTTAATTTTTTCCCTAGGTCGGGCCTTTGTAAATACGTGAGTCGATTTTCGGCCTGGCTATGCAAAGTGAGTAACGTTTGCGAGGGATGCAGTTTGCTTAATTGAGTGGCCATAGCGTTAACGTCTAAAGGAAGATGCACCGCATCTCTTGCTCGTGCATGCTCCAATTGAAAAGCGAGCATTTCGTGTGTTGGTAAACTAACCCCTGTTCGACCCAAACCAATTCTTGCGTCGGTAAAGGCGCGCAAAACACGCCAAGGGTTCTCAATGACTTCGTCTGATTTTGGTAAGGAGGATAAATCTTTAGTTTTCATATTTTTCCACCTGGTAAAGATTTTAAAGCGTGCTGAAATGCGGATGGAACTTCGTTAGTTAAAATGACTTTGTCGATGTCTTTGAATATAGCCATATCCATTAGCCATTTTTCAAACTCAGGCGACGCCTTTAACCCAAGCACTCGACGGGCGTAGAGTGCATCATGAAAAGAGGTAGTTTGATAGTTGAGCATAATGTCGTCAGAACCAGGAATACCCATTACAAATGAACAACCCGCTACCCCTAAAAGGGTTAACAGATTATCCATGTCATTTTGATCGGCTTCTGCATGATTGGTGTGACAAACATCACATCCCATGGGCAGACCTAATAATTTCCCACAAAAGTGATCTTCTAACCCTGCACGAGTAATTTCTTTACCATCAAATAGGTATTCGGGCCCAATAAAACCGACCACGGTATTGACTAATAGCGGCGAAAACTTACGCGCAACCGCATAGGCTCTGGTTTCACAGGTTTGTTGATCGATACCATGGTGCGCATTCGCCGAAAGTGAACTGCCTTGGCCTGTTTCGAAATACATGACATTATTACCCACGGTTCCTCTGTTTAACGACAATGCCGCTTCTCTAGCCTCTGCGAGCGTATTTAGATTAAAACCAAAACTGGTATTGGTTGCTTCTGTTCCGCCAATGGATTGAAAAACCAAATCCACTGGCGCGCCTAATTCAATCGCTTCGATGGTATTGGTTACATGGGTGAGGACGCAGGATTGCGTTGGAATTTTATAAGTTTGGATAACGTCGTCCATCAACTTCATTAACTTCACCGCTTGGACAACATCGTCCGTAGCCGGATTAATACCAATAACTGCATCACCACTGCCATACAGGAGGCCATCTAAAATACTGGCGGCGATCCCATTGACATCATCGGTTGGGTGGTTTGGTTGTAGACGTGTTGATAAGCGATTGGGTAAGCCAATCGTATTACGAAAAGCTGTGGTGACATGACATTTTTTAGCCACCAAAATTAAGTCTTGATTACGCATTATCTTACTCACGGCCGCTGCCATCTCGGGCGTCACCCCTAGGCGAATCTGCTCAAGCACGTCTGAAGTGGCCTTGTCACTGAGTAGCCAGTTACGAAAATCTCCCACGGTTAAATGAGAAATTGTAGAGAATGCCCCTTTATCATGGTCATCAAATATTAAGCGTGTAATCTCATCGGTTTCATAAGGAATGACTGCTTCGTTTAAAAACGTTTTAAGGGGTAAATCTGCAAGTGCCATTTGGGCGGCCACACGTTGTTCAGCTGATAACGCAATCAGTCCAGCAAGCCGATCTCCAGATCGAGGAGGCGTGGCTTTAGCCATTAAGTCACCCAAATTTTTAAATCGGTAACAACAGTGTCCTAGCGTGTATTGATAAATTTGGCTCATAGTGATTTCACTCAAAGATTTACAAAATAAACAATTTTAATTCTATATTAAATGATATTTGTTCGAGTGTAATTAGAATAAACCACATATCTGATCTATTCAACGGAGTCTAATTTTGACGGGTTTAGGGTTATTGAAGTAACCGCTGGAACAGGTAAATGATTAATGGTTAATGAATGCTGGATCGCCATGCTTAGCTTCGACCCACACGCCACACTGGCGTAGTAAGTGGTATCTGGGCGAGCAGAGGAAACGGCTCCCCCTACAAACCTTCTAACGGTAAGGATACCGATAGAAAGCGGACAAGGATGGCGAACAGCGCGTTTGTAGCAGGAGCCGTTTCCTCTGCTCGCCCAGATACCTCTTTTCCTTAAGCAAAAAAAAGGCGCTCAATGAGCGCCTTTTTTAGAATGTAATGCGCTATTACGCAACAATCTTTGATACTACACCAGCACCGACTGTGCGGCCACCTTCGCGGATTGCAAAGCGTAAACCTTCGTCCATCGCGATGGGTGAAATTAGTTCAACATCAAACTTCAAGTTATCACCAGGCATAACCATCTCGACACCTTCAGGAAGCTCTACAGCACCTGTTACGTCTGTTGTACGGAAGTAAAACTGTGGGCGATAGCCTTTGAAGAATGGCGTATGACGTCCGCCTTCATCTTTGCTTAGGATATATACTTCAGCTTCGAATTTAGTATGTGGGTTAATTGAACCCGGCTTCGCTAATACTTGACCACGTTCAACGTCTTCACGCTTAGTACCACGTAATAGAACACCAACGTTCTCACCAGCACGACCTTCGTCTAGCAACTTACGGAACATTTCTACGCCCGTACACGTTGTTTTAACGGTGTCTTTAATACCAATGATTTCTACTTCTGCGCCGACTTTAATAATACCTTGCTCTACACGACCAGTAACAACTGTACCACGCCCTGATATTGAGAATACATCTTCGATTGGAAGGATGAACGGCTTGTCAACATCGCGCTTTGGCTCTGGAATATAGCTATCCAATGCTTCTGCTAGCTCAAGGATCTTCCCTTCCCATACTGGGTCGCCTTCGAGTGCTTTCAGTGCTGAACCTTGAATTACCGGTAAATCATCACCTGGGAATTCGTATTCTGTCAAAAGTTCACGAACTTCCATTTCTACTAGTTCTAGTAATTCTTCGTCGTCAACCATGTCACATTTGTTCATGAAAACGACCATGTAAGGAATACCAACTTGGCGACCTAATAAGATGTGCTCACGTGTTTGTGGCATAGGACCGTCAGTTGCCGCAACAACTAATATACCGCCATCCATTTGCGCAGCACCCGTGATCATGTTTTTAATATAATCGGCGTGACCAGGACAATCCACGTGCGCGTAGTGACGTGCTGGCGTATCATATTCTACGTGTGATGTAGAAATTGTGATACCGCGCTCACGCTCTTCCGGCGCATTGTCGATTTGATCAAATGCTTGAGCGCTACCGCCGTAAGTCTTTGCTAATACCGACGTGATTGCCGCTGTAAGAGTTGTTTTACCGTGGTCAACGTGGCCGATAGTACCAACGTTTACGTGTGGTTTATTACGTTCAAACTTTTGCTTTGCCATTTTAGATATTCCCAGCAAGGTATTAAAAATTAAATTTTCAATGAAATAAGACAAGAACATTAGAAAGTGGTGCTGATAGGCAGATTCGAACTGCCGACCTCACCCTTACCAAGGGTGCGCTCTACCAACTGAGCCATATCAGCAACATTAATGGAGCGGGCAGCGGGAATCGAACCCGCATCATCAGCTTGGAAGGCTGAGGTAATAGCCTTTATACGATGCCCGCATTCCTAATTCTCGTCCCACTTCATGAGAAAGTGGTGGAGGGGGCAGGATTCGAACCTGCGAAGGCTGAGCCGGCAGATTTACAGTCTGCTCCCGTTGACCGCTTGGGTACCCCTCCGAGATTGATGGTGCCGACTACCGGAGTCGAACTGGTGACCTACTGATTACAAGTCAGTTGCTCTACCAACTGAGCTAAGTCGGCACTGCATCAAGTGGTGCGCATAGTAAAGAAATGATCGGCATGTGGCAATAGCTAATTGTGAAAAAGATACATTTTTTTGTACTTTCTCCAAATCTGTCTTTTTTTACTGCAATTTATTGACGTTTTTTAATCAACAAACAAGGTTAAGCCTTGTAAAACTAGATTTTCATGCTCAATAATATTTTGCATGTTAAGACTCGAAAACAATTTCCTATCACCACCAGTTATAAATATTTCAAATTTATCAATATTTGTTTTCATTTCTTGGTCAGCCATCAACAAAGTACCTAGAATTTGAGCGGTACAACCATTATCGACGCAACGTGGTGTGTCGTTACCAAAGCTGGTTAAACTCGCGTTTTTGTTATTGGAGAAAACCCGATGTGTATTTTTAAAAAGACTTTGTTTAAGCAATGCAACGCCAGGAACTATCCAGCCGCCTAAGTGATTTCCATTTTTAACCGCATCAATTGTCATTGCTGTACCTATATCGACGACTAAAAATGTTTTTTTTGAGCTCTTTTGCATACAGGCCAACATTGCGAGCCAGCGGTCCACGCCCATATTTGAAGGCATTGAATAAGAGTTTGTTAGTCCGAAGGCACTACCTTGAGTTTTGGCAATAAACAGTGGGATACTATTAGTGTCACAAACATCTTGAATATAATTAGTTATTTCGTCTTTACCAACATTTGAGAGATAGACGCGGTTAGCAGCGGTTAAAAGTGTGGTGAGTTCATGAACATCGCTATGACGAGATATTAAACCAATAGAGGCACTTTCAGATTCATATAACGCTGATTTTATGCTGGTATTCCCGACATCAATGAATAGCTTAAGCTCTTCTAACACTTATTTCCCCACCATGGTGCGGTGTTACTTTACCTGCATTTTCTAAAAGCAGGGCTCCACCTTTATTTATACCTTTGTTGAGTCCGTGAATTCGGTTACTGCCAGACTCTAAATAAACGTATTCATTGTAAAAAAGATCGGCTTCTTTCCACTCCGATAAGAAAGGGCTTAAACCTTCAACTTCAAACTCCTCAAGCATATTAGTTAAGGTGTTAATAATGAGTGCGGCTAATTCATTTCTATCAACTGGTTGTTGCGTAATGCTAGTTACATCAATAAAAGGTTGGTCGATTCCGTGTATCGAGTTAGGTAAGTCTATATTGATACCAATACCTATAACCGCACTCGCATCTGAGCCTACTTGTCCTTCAACTTCAACCAATATTCCAGCCAGTTTTTTAAGATTGTAATAAACATCGTTGGGCCATTTTAATTTACAGTCACTAACGCCAATTTTTTTTAAAGAACGGTTAATTGCAATCCCCACTAATAGAGATACGCCAGCCATTGACTGATAGCCACCTTTGAAAGTCCAAGCCATGGACATATAGATGCTCGAGCCAAAAGGTGACACCCATTTTTTACCGCGTCTTCCGCGGCCATGAGTTTGTGCCTCAGCAAGACAAACAAATCCCTGAGGTAATTCATGCAAGCGCTCTTTAATATAGGTATTGGTTGAGCCAATCACGCTTATTACCTTGATTGTGTCTTTATGTTTTTGACCTATAAGATGTAGTATTTTCGTTTGATCCAATAATTGTAGCGGTGTTGCTAAACGATAACCTCGACCTTTGACGCTGAAAACATCTAAACCTATGCCAGTTAAATACTTGATATGATTCGCAACGGCACTGCGACTGATGCCGACAAGTTCACCTAGCAATTCACCAGAATTAAATTCCCCATTAGCAAGTTGCTGTATAAGTAGAGAACGAGTTTGAGCTGCTTTCTTTCTCATAAGTCTATTAATCCGCTCTTACCTACCAATCGAACTTCATTCTCTAATTCAATAGCGAACGCGTTGCTCACGTCCTGTTTAATTTGTCTCGCTAGCATGAGTAATCCTTCTCCATTGCCGGTGCCAACATTGACAAGTACTAAAGGTTGTCTGTCATGACATTTCACCCCTAGATACATTTTTCCTTTAAACCCAAGTTGTTCAATTAACCAAGCCGCTGGGATCTTAACACTGGTCTTAGAAACCTTATAATGCGGGACAGCCGTGTAGCGCATCTTTATGTCATTTAATACCTTGTTTGTTACCACTGGGTTTTTAAAAAAACTACCGGCGTTACCTAAGACTGTTGGGTTAGGCAGTTTCTCGGTTCTTACCTTAATCACTTTGTTATATATATCAACTGGTGTCGGTTCAACCAATTGATTGAGCGGTGCATAACTGTGCTCCAATTTATTATTTTTTGGGAGTATGAAATTGACCTTTGTAATAACCGCTTTATTAAAAAGTTCGTGTTTAAAAATGCTATCACGATAAACAAACTGACAGTCTTGATGATTTAATATGTGAAAAGAATTTAAATGTATATCGTAATATTCAACACTTAGTATAAATTTTTCAATTTCAACACCATAAGCACCGATATTTTGAATAGGTGCTCCACCTACAGTACCTGGTATTAATGCAAGGTTTTCAAACCCATATGCACCAATCGATAACGTATACTCAACCAAGTGTTGCCATGACTCACCTGAACCGACTGATAAACCGACTTCACTCTCGTTTTCGTGTACTTGGATCCCTTTCAACTTATTAAGTACAATAGTGCCTGCAAAGTCTTCAAGGAAAATACTATTGCTGCCTTCACCTAACAAATAATACTGTTTCGTTTTCAGACCCTGAAAAACCGAAACCAAATCATCCTCAGTGTGTATCTCAACTAAGCCTTGCGCCAAAGTGTCAAAACCAAAAGTGTGTAGTTTTTGCAAAGGAACCACTGTAAATATCTATCCTTGTTGTTGCTATATAAGGGTTTAAATCGCTGTAATTCGCATGATACCAACTTTTATTGTTGTGGCTTAGTTTTTTAGCACTAACCAACCAAGTTAATTTTGTATCACTTACTATTTTTAGCTAACTGATCCAATTTGGTGATGAGAGTTGTCATTTAATAAGTTACAATATCAAGGTCCAAAATAGAGAGTATATTATGAAAATTTGTGGTGTTGAATTAAAGGGTTCTGAGGCAATAATTTGCTTACTATCGTTTAAAGATGGCTTATTTAACTTACCCGAGTGTCGAGTAAGAAAAATTGAATTTAACAAACGCAACGGTACTGGTGACATCCGCTATTTTCAATCTACGTTTGGTAAATTGATGGCAGATTATACTATAAACGCTGTAGTGATAAAAGAAAGACCATTGAAAGGCAAGTTTGCCGGCGGTGCGTTAGGGTTCAAAATGGAGTCTGCTATACAACTTATTGATGGCCTCGATGTTGCGACAATGTCTCCACAAGTCTTTAAAGAATCAATTAAGCGCAACCCTGTTGTTGTGCCTTTTACAGAAACTGGATTAAAAGCGTTTCAAGAAAATGCATTTACAGTCGCGTATGCAAAGCATATGAACATTCAACATCCGCCACCTCCTCCTGAAGTTATTCCTGCATCTGAACCTATAAAATAGCTTATTAACAAATTAGGTCAGTGTCGCTGGCCTGACTTTTGATTTTACCAATAGCAAATTCAAGAAATCCACATTAATTCTTTTTTGCAACCCCGTTTATTAGCCAATCCATTCAACGTTATATTATCCATCATCATCTGATGATGTTCACGATCCCCTACGCAGATTTGCGACAATACAAAATTAAAGTTAAATGGTGTTTGTCACAGTATTGCTTTGCGGACAGGCTACCTTTATCGAAGGCGTCGATAAGGCGCATCCACTTGTGTTTTGTTGTTATTCAAGAATAAGGCGTCTAGAAAGAAAAAGCCCGTCACTAGGACGGGCTCT
>Ga0307933_1002917_pt1 | contig 11237 bp, 13 predicted proteins | sample OrgLakmetageno88_FD_201811 | JGI IMG/M metagenome (GOLD analysis project Ga0307933, IMG submission 201811) | Saline water microbial communities from Organic Lake, Antarctica - #88 | ecosystem: Environmental > Aquatic > Non-marine Saline and Alkaline > Saline | place: Antarctica: Organic Lake...
GGATTCTCTCCAACACTGCTCGGCTGCCATCCGTAGGTGCAAGTCTCGGTGCTAGCGCCTCGGTCACTTCCGACTGAGAATGTGCGTTACCAGGAAGAGCGGCTTCAACCTGAATGATGACTGCCGACATGCCTTTTCTCCCAACGCTGACTCTAAGTGTAACTAGTTGAAAACATCTCAAGACCTCTTAGAACAGCCTCATGGTTGAAAGTGGGGCGTGCGGGACTTGAACCCGCGACCGAACGATTATGAGTCGTTTGCTCTAACCAGCTGAGCTAACGCCCCGAAAAGAGAACTTTTCCAAAAATAAATTTATTTATTATGTTCTCAAGCCAAAGAGTAACGCCAATTAACAAAAAATCCCACTCTCGATGAGGTAATACTCGCAAAATTTCAGATTCCGCCCCTAGTGTGAAAATTTAGCTTTCACTTTTTCAAGTGGGTCAGACCTCCTTGCAAGGCGGTCGAGATCAGTGAGATGGTCAGTCCAAGAAATCAAAATACGGGTTTCGGACTCGATTCACGAACTACAAGAGCGGGCCTAAATAAGCCAAGAGGTTTGATTCCTTTAGAGGCATGCGAACTAATAAATTGGCCAATAGCCGATGTCATCTCTGCGACTGGTTGTCTTACGGTCGTCAGTGTTGGGTGGGCAAGAAATGAGACTCCAACATCGTCAAATCCAATGACTTTGAAGTCTTCTGGAACAGAGCGGCCCATCGAAATCAGCATCGAGCTCATCCCGAGGGCAATGACATCTGCGGCACAGGCGATGATGCCTTTTCGATAACCCTCGGATAAGATTTGCTTCGCCGCTTCTTGTCCCCAAGAGAATCCAAAGCTCCCGTCCCGAAAATCAGCGTGGGGCATAAATTCCATGAAGGCCGAGCTTCTTTCACGACCAGAGGAAGAGGACTGTCCTCCCCCCACGAAGAAAACCATTTCCGGGAAGACTTGTTCATGCTCAGAGATGTGCTCAGCCACTAGCTTCATACCAAACCGGTTGTCACATCCAACGAAAGGAACTTCGGACCCTGGAACGAATCTGTCAAATTGGATGGTGGGCACTAAGCGGCTCGCGTTTTCTACAGCAGCTCGACTCTCCTTTTCATCATGAGGGATTAGAACAATTCCGTCAACCTGACGCCCCAGAAATGACTGGACTGCTCGTAACTCTCGACCGACATCGTTGTCGGCGCTTGCAATGAGAACGTCTACCTCTGATTGGGCAAAGCTACGGCTGACATTTTGGGCTAAAGAAGAAAAGAAGGGATTTTCCAAATCGGGTATTACCAATCCAAATGTTGAAGTTAACTTTTTTCTGAGAGCCCTTCCTACGAGATTCACCTGATATCCGAGGGCTTCTGCAGAATCAAGAACCCGAGCCTTTAGCTCGTCTGACATCTGCCGATTTCCACTGAGTGCTCTCGATACCGTTGCGATAGAGACACCCGCGTGCCTAGCGACGTCTTGTCCTGTCACTCCAGCCGAGCCCTCAGTTCCAATACCCACAACTTCTCCTTGTTTCCAAAATGTTAACGATGTCATTTTTTACATCGAACAACACCGGATTAATGATTAGATTATCGAGTTCAGGTAAACGATTTCCGAAGTCCATAAAATCAATCAGGAGGAAACATGAGACTAAATCAATCAGGAAAAGCGCTGGGTGGCATATTCGCTGCTGCAGCTCTTACGCTGGGTCTTGCAGGATGTGCTGCGAGTTCAAGCGAAACGCCAACTGCAGAAGAAGGCGCTACACCAGCGGAAACCTCCATCGAATGCTCGATTGGGATGGTGCAGATCAATCAGGCTGCCGCATTCTTCACGGAGATGAATAAGGGAGCGGAAGAGGCTGCTGCTGCTGTGGGTTGTGAGCTCGCCATCTCAAATGCAAACAACGACTCGGCTAAGCAAGCCAGCGACATTGAGAACTTTGTCACTCAAGGAGTCACCGGACTTATCGTGGTAGCAATCGACGTGAACGCTGTCCTGCCCGCAATTCGAGCCGCAATGGATGCAGGCATCAAGGTTGTCGCCATCGATTCCTCTCTGGAAGAGGGCTACTTTGACACGTTCGTTGGAGTGGACAATGAAGCCGCGGGTGCGGTTATCGGCCAGTGGGCAATTGACAATGGCTACGCAGATGGCAACTACGGGGTCGTCGGAGCGAAGAACTCGTTCATCCAGAACCAACGTGAAGACTCATTCCGAGCTGCAATCGATGCGGCCGGTGCGGTGTTTACACAGAGCGTTTCCGGAGACAACGTGCAAGAGCAAGCGGCTGATGCAGCCACAAACTTGGTAACTGCGCAGCCTGGCTTGAACTTCATCTACACCACCGGCGAGCCCGCTACTGTTGGTGTGGTGGCCGCACTGGGCACTGACTCCGCTACCAAAGTAATTGGTTGGGACCTAACCGCAGAGGTCATAGCCGGACTTGACTCTGGAACAGTTGTCGGCGTAGTTCAGCAAGATCCATATCAAGAGGGCATTGAGGGTGTGAATGAGATTTTCGCACTGCTCAATGGCGCAATGGCCAAAGGGTTCATTGACGTCCCAATTGCAGTTATCACAGTAGAGAACGTCGCGCCCTACCGCGCGATTTTCCCAGCTGGATAACGTCAACCAATCCGGCACCTAGCTAAATGAAAAGAGGACGTGACTCCGTGATAAACACTTCAACTACTCCAAGAGTGGAAATGAAAGATATTAGGAAAAGCTTCGGCGCCATAGAGGCTTTGCGTGGAGTCACGTTCTCGGTTCAACCCGGTGAGGTAGTAGGACTGGTCGGCGACAACGGGGCCGGTAAGTCCACCCTGATGAAGATGCTCGCCGGGGCAGAAGTTCCTGACTCGGGACAGATGCTGGTTGACGGGCTCAACTTTGACAAAGTAGGACCCAAAGAGGCTAGAAATCTTGGGATTGAAATGGTCTATCAAGACCTCGCTCTCTGCAACGACATTGACGTTGCCGGGAATCTGTTTCTAGGCAGGGAAATTTACCACCCAATCACAAGAAGATTGGATCACAAGCGCATGCACGCCGAGGCGCTAGAGCACCTGGAGCGCCTCCACATTAGGGTCAAAAGAACCAATCAGCTAGTGGGCACTTTGTCCGGCGGTCAGCGGCAAGCGATTGCGATTGCGCGTGCAGTTACATTCGATCCTAAAGTTCTGGTTCTTGACGAACCAACGGCCGCACTGGCGGCCAAGGAAGTAGAAACAGTCCTGCAACTGGTGCGTGACATTTCAGCTCGCGGGGTCGGAGTGATTCTGATCACTCATAGACTCCAAGACCTTTTTGAGGTTGCGGACCGCCTAGTCGTTCTCTATGAGGGGCAAGTCTGGAAAGAATTGATTCCAAAAGAAACCAACCTCACTGGTCTTGTAAACGCAATGATGGGAAACTAACGATGTTAGACAAAGATCCTCTGAGGACCGATAGTAGAAAAACTCACGGGTCTCCAGCATTCGAATTTTTCACTAAGTACTTCAACATAATTTCCATTGTGGGAGTCTTTTCTCTCCTCTTTGCTTTTTTTAGCATTCAAGCTGACTCATTTTTGACTGCCGAAAATCTCGTGAACGTGGGCCGCCAGATAGCGCCCACAATCATCGTGGCGACCATGATGACTCTTGTTATTACCACTGGACAAATCGACCTGTCTGTGGGTTCTATTATCGGATTGACGGCCTCGGCGCTCGCCATATTGATACAGACTGGAAGCCCAATATTCGGCGTAGTTGCAGCCCTGATAATTGCAGTAGCAGCAGGGGCAGTCCAAGGAGTACTGGCTTCTTACGGAAAGCTTCCCGCTTTCATAGTTACCCTCGCCGGGCTTATCGCCCTGAGGGGCGTGGCCTTATTAATAACTCAGGGCTACAGCACGCCCATAACGGTTGACTGGATTTTATGGCTTGGTCAGGGTGAGTTCCTAGGAATTTACATGCCTACTTGGATTGCTCTGGCAACAGTAATTTTTGGCTGGTACTTGTTTACGCAGACCAGGTTCGGTCGTTACGTAGTCGCATCCGGATCCAATGCCGAAGCTCTTCGACGCTCGGGAGTGAATGTGAAACGAATACTCGCAACCACGCTTGTGCTCACTGGGCTTTTCGCGGGCATCGCCGGGGTTCTAATCGCCGCTCGCCTGGCTACCGGCTCCTCTAACTCAGGCACACTCTTCGAGCTCGAAGTTATTACAGCAGTAGTGCTTGGGGGTACCAGCCTCTTAGGAGGAAAGGGTTCTGTTGTTGGAACACTGATCGGGGCTCTAACTCTGGGAATAATTGCAAACGGACTGGTTTTGCTCAGAGTTGATGTGTTCTGGGTCCCGATTACACAGGGTGTTATTTTGATTGTCGCAATGTTGTTGAATCAAAGTGCAGTCGACAGATTTAGCAAGCGGAAAGCATGACAATCGTAACGTCGGTAACCGGAGAAGTTGATTCTGCTGATCTTGGCATATGCCTCCCACACGAGCACATTCTCAACGACGTCAGCTCTTGGTGGTCTCCAACCAGCCAGATTGGTGTGGAAAGTGAGTGGTTCAAAAATGCGGCAGTCTGCCCTGAGATTTCATGGGAACTCAGGCAGGATCCTTTCGGGAATTTGACCAATTGCGTGATGGATGATGCCGAGCTTGCAATCAGGGAACTGATGATGTTCGCAAACCTTGGGGGGGTCAGCATCCTTGAGGCAACCTCCGTTAGCATCGGCAGGGATTTGCCGAGACTTCGGGACATAAGCGTCGCCACTGGTCTGACGATAATAGCTGGTACAGGTTTTTATCTAGACAGCTCTCAGCCCAAAGAGATCAAACGTATGTCACGTGAAGAAATAGCGGACATCATGCGGCTGGATCTCGAGGTTGGCGTTGAGGGAGTTCGTCCAGGATTCATCGGAGAAATCGGTGTAAGCGCAGACTTCACGGATGCCGAACGCCGCAGCCTTGAAGCTGCTTGCATGGTCCAATTGGAGGCGAAGCTTCCCATGCAAGTGCACCTTCCGGGTTGGTTTCGGCTCGGACATCAAGTGCTAGACGTCTGTGAGGGCATGGGTGTCAATCCCGAAGCAGTCGTGCTTTGTCACATGGGGCCCTCTGGTTCTGATACTAAATACCAACTCTCACTAGCCCGCCGAGGCGCATGGATTCAGTACGACATGGTTGGCATGGAGCTTTACTACGCGGATCAATCGGTGCAGTGCCCTTCCGACGAGGAGAATGCACTCAACATATTGGGCCTTAGCGACGCTGGACACGCGAACCAGATTCTGATTTCACAAGACATCTTTCTTAAATCTCTGTTGCGCTCAAACGGCGGGCCGGGCTTTTCCCACATTTTGCAATACTTCGTGCCCCGACTAATCCGTCACGGGGCGTCGAATGACCTAATACAACAATTTCTAGTGACCAATCCACGAACAATGTTCGAGAAAGCAAAAAGAGAATAATATGCTGAAAGTACTGCTCGCTGGTGAAACTTGGATTTCTGAGCCCACTCATCACATGGGCTTTGACAGCTTTTCGAGCGTGACCTTCCACTGTGGCGCCGATGCATACATTATGGCTCTTGCTGCCCACGACATCTCTGTTCACCACATGGCGGCACAATGACATCTCGCCAGTTTCCAAGGACTTCTACAGAGCTCTCGAAGTTCGACGTAATAGTGCTTTCCGACATTGGGGCTAATTCATTTCAACTTCCTCCAGAAACATGGCTTGGGGCAAATCGAGCCCTGATCGTCTATCCGTATTGGCCCAATGGGTTCACGACGGTAGATCGCTGATGATAGCTGGGGGGTATCTAGGCTTTCAAGGCTTTCAGGCCAGGGCAAACTTCGCGCGGTCAGCCCTAGCGCCGGCTCTGCCAGTTCTAATGGTTGACTACGATGACAGAGAGGAGACATCGGCCGCGGCCTTAGTTCATCCGGTCGGAGAATCTAATTTGGCGGCTCTCATTACTTTTGATGTACCAGTTCTTCTTGGGTACAACAGGGTCAATGCTCGAATAAGAACCAGAGTTCATGCCATAGTCGGTGAAGATGCGCTAATCGCCACATCCGATTACGGTAAAGGTAGAACCTTGGTTTGGACGAGAGATATCGGTGCCCATTGGTGTCCAAACGAATTTGTCGACGTTCCAGGCTATAGTCCATTGATGGCAGGAATGATTCAGTGGCTTGCAGACAAAAAGAGGGCTCACTAATGCCCACCCCAATCATCCTCGACTGCGAACCAGGGCACGATGACGCCGTCGCGATTCTCTTAGCGCTTTCATCCCCTGAGATAAACCTAAGAGCCGTATCAACCTGTTTTGGAAACTGTTCGATCGAAGGCAACTAGAAATGCGTTGCGCATTTTGACTCTAGCCAGTGCCACGAATGTTGCAGTGGCAAAAGGAGCGGGTTTGCCGCTGAAGCAGTCACTTGAGCTTGGCAATTATGTTCAAAGGGCAAGTGCGCTAGATAGGCCAGAAATGCCAGAGCCTGGGATGGAAGTTAGCGAGCTAACTGCTGGGGAGCTAATGCATCGTGTTCTCGAAGAAGGCGATGCACTTATCGCGCTGGTGATTACTGGACCAATGATAAACATGGCGCAATTGCTGCGCGATTATATTAACAGTTTGGCGAAAATAACCGAAGTTATCTTCATGGGAGGATCAATAGATCGCGGAAACCACACCCCTTCGGCAGAATTCGTAACCTTTGCCGACCCGGAAGCGCTTAACGAGGTAATCAAATCGGATGTCCCACTGAGAATGGTCAGCCACAACCTCAATCACCGGGCCTTGGCTGTGCCGTCAATCGTTGAGCGCATGCAGGCCATGAAACACGTAATCGAAAAGACCTGCGCGGAATGGATGGGGTTTTTTGGAAGCTCATACCGTTCACTGTGGAGCTTTGATGCTCCACCAGTGCACGACCCTTGTTCGCTTGTTGCTCTTGTTGACCACACACTAATTCAGTGGCAGAAAACTTTTTTAGCCGTAGAACTTGATGGGAAGTGGAGCAGAGGAGAAACCATTGTTGATTTACACAATCGCCTTGAGCTTCCGTCCAACGCGAGTGCAGCTATGAAGCTTGACTCCGCAAGGTATTGGGATTTAGTCCTCGACTCTATCGAACACCTGGGGAGGGCGCGATCTTGAAAAAAAACCCAGAACTGGAAGTGCTCGTCGTGGGTTCGGTGAATGCGGACGTGTCTTACATCATGGCTGAGCTGCCAGGGCCCGGTGAAACCGTACTCAGTACTCGCCGACTGGATGCACCCGGCGGGAAGGGCGCTAACCAAGCGGCCGCTCTCGCTGTTCTGGGAATTGGCGTGGAATTTATATCGGCAGTCGGTGACGATGAATCCGGCAACTCACTCTTGGAGGGACTTAGAATCGCAGGAGTGCGCGTTAGAGGTGTGGCCAAAATTCGGAACCAGACAACTGGCTCAGCTGTAATATTGGTGAGCGACTCTGGAGAGAACTCGATTGTCGTTCACCCGGGAGCCAATGCCGCCCTGACGCCCGCGCACGTTCGGAGTGCAGTCAAAGGCATGAACCCACGAATTGTCCTGAGTCAGTTGGAAATACCAATGCGGGCGGTATTGGAGGCAAGCAAAGTTGACGGCTCAACTTTTATCCTCAACCCCGCACCAATGCCGAAAATTGATGAAGAGCTTGAGACGATCCTTGCGTCAGTGGACATACTGGTCCCGAATCGAACAGAGTTAGCAAGCCTTGCGGGTAAATCTGTACCTAGAAACATGAAAGAAGTGGTCGCCTGCGCGGAATCTCTGGACTTTCGAGGCCAGTTGATTGTGACACTCGGAGAAGAAGGCGCCCTTGTATTCGCAGATGGAGTTCGAGGAGAGTGCCAAGCAGTGAGTGCCCCTAAGGTCAATGCAGTCGACACTAGTGGAGCCGGAGATGCGTTCTGCGCGGCACTGGCGGCTGGCCTGGCTCAAAAACTGGACATTGTCCAAGCAACCGCACGAGCGTGCCAATTTGCAGCATGGACTACTACTCAACACGGCGCTCAAGTCACAGTAGGAACTCCCATAAAGCCCGAATTCCAATTCAAGTAGGCGACAGGTGCAAGAGCCCTGAACAGTGCAAATCCGGTTTTCATAGCCTCTTCGTCAAATTCGGCTTGGGCGGAGTGGTTAAAAAAAGGATTGTCACCCACGGCTGCCCCTACATAAACCATTGCCCCCGGCCAGCGCTTCAAAAAGTACGAGAAATCCTCGATGACCATCGAAGGTACCAGCATCCTCTGAACACTTGGGAATCCTTGCTCCGAGATTAATCCGAGCAGTTGTCCCAAGAACTCATCGTCTGAAACCACTGCAGGGTATCCCTCGCTGATGCTTAGCGAAAGAGAAAGTTCGTGAGTACGTTCAAGCTCGTCTGTAAGTTCTTGCATGCGTGAATGAAGAACGTCCCGCTGGCTCTGGCTGACCGTTCTCAAGGTGCCCCGCAGCGACCCGCGTGCAGGGATAACGTTAATGGCATTCCCTGAGAGAAATTCGGTCGTCGTTGCTACAACCCTGAAACCCTCAGTGCTCAACTCTTCGGCCAGCGCGTGCAGCGCTTCAACGAACAAAGAACCCAGCCTTATAGGATTCCCGACTCGCTCAGGAGCACTTGCGTGACCCCCTGCGCCAAAGATCTCTAGTCGAAACCAATCCCCGGCAGCCATAAATGTCCCGTGCCTGAACCCAATCGAGCCCGACGGCATGACTGCATTTACGTGAATCGCAAAAACTTCCGAGACCTCAATTTGCAGATTTTTATGCTCTAAACTTTTCAACGCTCCCCGGTCTGACTCTTCGCCTGGCTGAAAGACGAGAATTACGTCTCTGGCAGCCGGCCTTGTGATTAAATCCTGAGCCACTCCCAACAACACCGCAGTGTGCAGATCGTGGCCGCAGGCGTGCATTGCCCCAGGCCGCTCAGATCTTAAAAGCGACCCAGAAGCCTCTTCCACTGGTAATGCATCCATGTCGGCGCGAAAAATAATTGGCAACTTTCCCCGAACCTTCCCAGGAATGGTAACTGAGATTCCTGCCCCTGGGTGAAACTCTGGCAGGAGCCCCAAACCCTCGAGCTCTTGCAGGACGTAGAGGTGCGTGTCGGGCAAGTCGATTCCGACTTCAGGATGTTTGTGCAGATGGCGCCTATGACGCACCATGCTCTCCCATACCTCGGGCCCTAGATTGTTCAACAACTGCATCGCATCCTTAGGACAGAAGCCTTTCTCGCTTTCGAAGGGCATTTAATGTTTCCTTGCTATAGCAGTGGAACTCAGCACACCTAGCACTCAACCGTTATAAATTCCAGCAACGGACAAGGACACATTAATTTGGCTATAGGTGATGCTAGCTCCTAAAGAGACCCGAAGTTTGGATTAGGCCCCTTTGCATTTGCTTTCGAACCTATAGCAGGTTCGGGATCTTCTGCTCGGCAGCGAGATTGGCTCTTCTAAACACGAGGGTAACCCCGGTTGAAATCAACACGATGAACAAAGAGTAGAGCGCGGGAACAAGCAGGATTTGGTCTACTCCGGGATTGTCGATGTATACGGCGACGATTACAGCGATTGCTAGCGGCCCATTGTTGATTCCAGTCTCCAGAGAAATGGTTCTCGCGTTCATAGGATGCACTCGAATCAGCTTTGCCAAGTAGTACGCCACTGTGATTCCGACAAGACCCATTCCAATCGCCACTACGTAGGTTGGCCACTCGGTTGTCATGAGCAGCTCCCAGTTGCGTGGAACCCAGATAATGATAAGGAACGGGATGAAGATAAGCCCAAACACTCCACCTATCAGCTCCAGAACAGCGCCCACGTTAGCACTCAAGCGGCGCACTAACATCCCCAGGCCAACCGGGACGATGAGTCCGAAGATGACTAATGCAAGCTCGCCGAACTCAACGCTTAGAGACTCGTCAAGACCCAAGAAGTTTGAGTAGATGAAAAGCACCGCAGGTGTCATCACGAACGCCCAGAGAGTGGAATTAACCGTCATAGTCACGCTCAAAGCAAGATTACCCTTGGAAAAGTAGGTGAATAGGTTGGAGGTAGTGCCGGCCGGGACGCTTCCCATGATTAGCGCTCCCAGAGCTACCAAGAGTATGCCCTCAGTTGAAGAGAATGGAAGCAGCACGGTGACGATAAGAACATAAACAGTAAGCGGCATGATGCCAAACTGGGTGATCCAGCCGATAACTAGGCCCCAGGGGCGTCTAAGTGCAAGTGTGAAGTCCTTGGGAGTAAGGCCAGCACCGAGCCCGAACATAATAATGAGAACGAACACTCGCAGCAGAGTCTGTTCCGTCTCATTAACGACTGTTGGCTCATTTGCCACTTCCGCTGCCAAGATCATTAGATTTCTCATGGCTATGCTCCCTTGCTGTCGTTAGATGAGGATGCGGAAGCGAGTGCTCCGTCTCTAAGTTCTCTGCGCAAAATCTTTCCGATTGGACTCTTAGGAAGCTCGTCTACGAATATAATGTGCTGCGGAACCTTATATGCTGCCATGTGCTCCCGGCAATGAGAGAGGATATCTTCAACGGAAGGTGAGGGCTGTGAGACTACGACATAGGCCCAAACCTTCTCACCGCTCTTCTGGTCTGGAATGCCTATGACTCCCACCTCACGAACGCCGCTAACATTTGCAATCCGCTCTTCGACTTCGTTCGGGTAGACGTTGAAGCCGCTCACCAGGATCATGTCCTTCTTGCGATCAACTATGGTGAAATAACCATCGCTATCGACTTGGGCTATGTCGCCAGTTTGGAGCCATCCATCTCGCAGTGCTAAGGAGCTTTCGTCAGCTTGTTGCCAGTAGCCCTGCATGATCTGTGGGCCCTTTGCAATAAGTTCACCGGGTTGCCCAATTTGAACATTATTGCCCTCTTCGTCCACACAGCGGATCTCTGTCGAGGGAACCGGAATCCCGATGGTGCCGTCTTTCTGCAGTCCACCGAGTGGATTAAAAGTCAAGACGGGAGAAGATTCAGTAAGGCCATAGCCTTCGACGATCGGTGTTCCAGTTACCTCTCTCCAACGCTTAGCAACTGACTCATGCAGAGCCATTCCGCCGGCTGCAGATGCCCTCAAATACTTTGGCGGGCTGTCCGTAAACCAGCGCTCATTCAATAGCGCGCTAAAAAGTGTGTTTACACCTGATAGCCAAGTCACGCGATAGTTCTGAAATGCACGGTTTAGGTTGCTAGGTG
>Ga0307933_1002918_pt1 | contig 11236 bp, 17 predicted proteins | sample OrgLakmetageno88_FD_201811 | JGI IMG/M metagenome (GOLD analysis project Ga0307933, IMG submission 201811) | Saline water microbial communities from Organic Lake, Antarctica - #88 | ecosystem: Environmental > Aquatic > Non-marine Saline and Alkaline > Saline | place: Antarctica: Organic Lake...
AATCTTGGTTTTTGATCTTAACAATTGGACTTTATTTCCATCCAACCAAATATATTCTAACTTCATATTAATAATTTTAGATATTATACTTTGAATCAGATATTTTGTTTTTATATTTCACCACTTTTATTGTGATCTATTCCATATTTACTTTTATACCATAACCTTTCATGGAAATAATAAAGTATCATCTTAGTGAATAACTCTACTCCCCCAATCTTTAATCCAACCAAAGGGTTTCCTGATATTAACCACGCAAGTAACATAGTATCTAGTGTACCCACAATTCTCCATGTGATGGTTTTTAAAATATGTCGTTTTTTATCTATCTTTGGTTTTTCCATACCGTTATATATTAAATTAATTTTGGTTTAAGGTAAAGATTATTTACTTTTAATGAAAACACACTTTAAAGATAAAAACATGAATATAATTTTAATTGGAAATTACAGTGATACTCTTAGGTATTCTAGTATGTTAAGTAAAGCATATGATTTGATAAAAATAGACAGTGACTTAGTATTAAGTCAAAATAATATTATTGTTGGTAAAAGTGGGATGCAGTCTCTATTTGAAACAGTGTTTCATACTTTAATGTTAGAACACATGCAAGTTATGTCTTTTCACCAATTAAAAACTGGATTTGTGTTTATAAAATACCCAAAGCATAAATCACAAATTTCAGCAATTGAAAGGAAATTTAATACTAAAATGGATTTAATCATTGATTTATCTGATGGTAAAATGATTAATGATTTGGATGAGTCAGACGTTCCATTACTTACTATAGACAATAGTAAAAGCTCTGAGGAAATTGGTAATGAAATCCGAAAGTCAATTGTAAGAAGATTTATGAAAAAATCTGTGGGTTTATAAAATAAAGTTTGAGATATCAGCTCCATGTTCTCCTAAAATATTCAAAATTTCTTCAAAATAATATTGAGATGGTCTACCATCTTTAATAAAGGATATAGCTGTTCTTTTATCTATTTGTCCGATTTTTTCTTTAAATTCTGAATCTGGTATATCTGTTTCTTCTAACATATCAATGATCTCCATTCTATTTAAAATATAAAAATCTTGTTTTTCCCTATCCATTGTTTTAGCAGTTTTAGGAGAATCGATTTTTTCATTTATTTCGTTATCCATTATAGACTTCAATATCTCGTGAAGCAATTCATCACCGGGAAGATCCAACCTACCTTCTTTATGTCTATTTTCAAGATTTTTGAGCAAAACATTTAAATCATCATATGTTTTTAGATTTTCAATAGCTCCTAACAAATCAGATAAACTATATTTCTCTTTAACATCATCAGAAAGACTATCTATAAATTTATATGTTGGTAATAGTTGTTGTACCAAAAGAGGTAGATCATCTTCATGAATTGACTCGTTAATTTGATTGAATTTCTTTAAATGTTTCATATGGATTATTATTTTCTATCATTATATATTAATAAATGAAATCAATTTAATAAAAAAACCGAAACAATATTATGTTTCGGTTTAGTTTAGTTATTGTTTTTAAATATTGTGCATTCCTTGCCCATCATTGATAGAGTTTATGGAGAACACTTTAGGTTTATAATTGTCATTTGTACCTTTTCTTTTATAAAGTGAATTGAACCCTTTAGCTAATCCTCTTTTAAATACTTCGGTGAAATAAGCAAATGCGTTTTTTGATTTTTCTTCATTGAAATTATACCAGTTATCATACATATCTAAAAGTCCTGATTGGTAACAATCTTTTCGATCATCTTCATTCCAATATCTCATTTTTTTAACTGTTCTTTTTCCTAAGAGTTCCAACATCTTTTCACTCTTTCTTGTTAGGTTTCCTTTAGCTTTAGAAACTATTATTTCATAATAAAGTTCTTTGTTTGATAAATACATATTTTGTTTTAGTGGTTTTTTTTGAGCTTTTAAAATTATAATTTTAAAAGCTCAATTATTTGTTATAGTAAAGTTTTTTAAAAAAGTTTAAAGCATAAAGTTACGGAGGTGATTTTTGATCATCTCCGTAACAAATTATACATTAAAATTATTTTCTAACAACTTCCTTGTACATAGTTTCTTTGGTTGCTTCCAAATCAGAAACTAGTCTATCTTTTTCAGATTTAAGCCCAGTTAAAGCGTCTGATAATGTTTTAGATTCTCCTAACATTGTAAGGTTTGTTTCAACTTTATCAATGTTTCTATCTAGATCATCAATGTTCATTTCAATTTCTCTAACTCTATCTTCAAGTTTTCTCTTAGTCTTAACTTCATCACTTATTTTATCTTCATAGAAATAAGTTAAATCGTAACTCATGTTATTCTTAACATCATCGATAAGTTCCATAGCTGATTCGTATTTGTAAAATGAATTACCATATCTTGAATCACATGTGTATAAATATACATTATCTTTGAAGTTGAATGCGAATGACTCCATGAATGGGTTTGTTAAATTAGAAATGTGTTTAACTACATCCAATTCTACAAACTTATCTAAGTTAGAAGATACTTCTCTTATTAGTGGGAAGAAATTCTTATTTACAATAGGTACAATAGGAGAAGAGAATAAGTTCTCTAAAGTAGTTTCTTTTGAAACTTTTTCTTCATTAATGAATATATCATTACTTTCCTTTGTTGATAAACCTATCGTTAAACTTTCAGATATTTTAAAATCTACTCTTTCTTCTGATATCTCAGCGTACTTTAGAGCTGATTCTAACGTTCTTAAAAGTCTTAATTTATCTTGATCTTTAACGTGATCCTCAAGAACTGTTTTATCTATTGAATCTTCTTTTAACAAGAACCATGAATCCTTTAAGAAAGCTACATGTCCTTCTTCTACTGATTCAACAATAGTGTAAACTGATGTTGAAGAACCACCATTTAAAAGGTTTTGTCTTTTTTCTGGCGATTGAGTCAAGTTGTGAATAAAAGTCTTAATTTCCGGAACCCAGTCATAAACTGCTAATTCGTTCATTATCTTAGACATTCTGTCTTCATCGTTATCAAGGTTTATAATCTGTAATAACACATTTAATGGGTGTCTGTATACCATCCCATTATCTCTTGATTCAACAACTTTGTATAAATCTTTTAGTTCATAAAGCAGTTCGTGTATTTGTAAATCTTCACCTAAGCTTTCAACTAACGACTTAACATCATCTTGATAAGTGTATTTTTCTAGCTTTTCAGATAAAGATTGAATAACTCTTTTCTCAGAAGAATTATCAAGAGCTTTTATATGAGCTTCAACAATATTCTCAACATCTGACTGTTCATATTCTAACCCTTTTTTAAACCCGAAAAGTTTTACTTTCAAATCTTTCATATTTTAATTTTAATTTTTTAGTATAATTAAAGTATATATTAAATGGCATTTACCTATTTTTTCCATATTTTGTTGGAAATCATTTGTTATTGTCATCCTATTATTATATATTTAGATATAATATTAAAAACCCACAAATGAGGAAAATAATTTTCAAAATAATAATTTATTTAATTGTATGTATAGGATTCTTATTCCTTGCTGTTATTTCAACACTTAAAAGTGTACCATTTTTGATTCCACACATTTTCCTATTAACATCATTTGTTTATTGTTTAAGTTTAATTAAACAAAGAAAAAAGTATATAGAAATAAGAAAAAATAAATTTAAAGATTAATCCCTATCTATCTTCATCTGAATAGTTTCTTGTTCAGAGTCAATTTCAATTTTAACATAATAAATTCCAGTAGAATACTTATCCTTATCACTTATATCAAGTGTTAGGTTAACCACACCTTCATCAAACCTTTCCCCAAATTCTATCGTATCTAAAACTCTAGCCATGTGATCAAATATCTTAACAGTAATATCACCTGGACTTGATAACGATAACTTTAAATTAACCTCATCATCCTCATTATAATTAGGAACTCTCGGTGTTAGATCAGCATTAAATGAGATAGGTATTTTACCTCTTTGAGAATATTTAATTTGGTTATACCAAGTAGCTCCCCTTGCTGGAGCTGTTGTATTTTCATTAAATGCAGGGTAATAACTATGAACTTCAAAAGCAATAGTTAATTTTTTCTCATCAGTCGTTCCTAAATTATGTTCCCTAGCTATCTCTATTTGGTTTTCGTCTGGAACTACAAGAACGGCATCAATATTCATAAAGTTATGTTCAAAGTACATATACTTAAACATCCATAATGTATTCATTATACTTTGAGAAGCCTTGAATATATCAATTTCTGAATTAACTAAAACAGTCAACTCATAATTTGCAATTATCGGTAAAGCTCTCACTCTCGATAAAACATTCTTAATCTCTTCTTGATTTTCAACTACCATACGTAACCAAACATTAGGGTTAGCAAATTCCTCACCCTTTATCCTCATACCATTTAAAGTAACATGACCTCTTGGGTACATATCAGTATTCAATTCAACTTTCCTTTCATTAGACGCAATATCATCTACAAACGAATCCATTAAATAATCTTCATTACCTGTTAAAGAATAGTAAATCTTACAATCCACATCTTTAGGTCCAGATTCGAAAACATTTGTCCACTTTATTTTATTTTCAAGGTTAGACAAGAGACATACGGTTAAATCTCTGAAGTAAACGTCATCAAAGTTAAATTTTTCATTTATAGGCATCGTTTAGATTTATTTCTTTTTAGTATATATAAACTTAAAGTGTCTATCTAAATATAATATTCACATAATAATCAAATAATATGTTAAAACAGAACTTTTTTAAAACTAAATATCGACCTAAGAACTTAGATGAACTAGTACTTTTACCTAGAATAAGAAAGATAATTGAAAATGGAATACATAACCATTTTATTTTCTACGGACCTTATGGGGTGGGTAAAACAGCTTTAGTAGAACTACTGTGTAAAGGTAGACCCTATTTAGAACTTAATACATCAAATGAAACAGGTATTGAAACTTTAAGGACAAAGGTAGATGACTTTTGTTCAAAGATGTCAATGTTTGATAGTAAAGATGACTTAAAAATTGTTTACTTAGATGAGATCGATGGTGCATCCTCAGCTTATCAAGACGCTCTTAAACGTTTCATTGAAAAGAATGAAAGAAATGTTAGGTTTATAGCTACTACAAATTATATCAATAGAATAGATGGTGGAGCTTTAGATCGGTTCTTTAAGGTTGACTTTTCTCCACAAGATCAAAAAGAAGTTAAATACCTAAAAGTGAATTATGCTAAACGATTAGTTACAATTTCAAAACAAGAAGAAATTGATATATCACCTGATGATATAAAAAGTATAGTCAATAAGAATTTCCCATCTTTTAGGAAAATGTTATCAGTCTTACAACATATAAAAATCACTGGTGAAATGAACTTTTCAGTGAAATCTTTTGATGAAGAATTAAAAACTGACTTATATCAGCAAATTCTAAATTCAGATGATACTGAGAAAAATTATCACTTCCTTATGGATAAGTTCGGTCCTGATCAAATGGATGAATTAATATCACTTTTAGGTAGACCATTCATAGAGTTTATAGGGGTTAACAAAAAAGATAAAATTTCTAAGTTAGGAGATATACTTGTTTTAGTAACAAAATATGGAGATATTTTAGACAAAGCAAACTCAGCTGATCCATTAGTAATTGGAACATCATTAATGTATGAAATACAAAAAGAATTAAAATGATTTTTGAAAACCATTTATTTATAATATATTAGATATATACGAATTGATAAAAATTAAAAGATGAACGAAATTACTATTTTAGATGGAATTAAAGTTTCCAACGAAATTAAAGAAGATCTCAGACGAGATATAAAAAAACTACCTAGAAAACCTAGAATGTCTATTATCATGGTTGGTGATGATCAAGCATCACAAGCTTACGTTAATGCTAAGGTAAGAAGTTGTAAAGAGGTTGGTATTGATTGTCAACTAATTTTAATGCCTGAGGAAACACGACAAATAGATTTGTTAAACCAAATATCATCTCTAAATGATGATTCTAAAGTTGATGGATATATTGTTCAACTCCCATTACCCCAACACATTGATAAGGATAAAGTTATTGATAAAATATCTCCCGAGAAAGATATCGATGGTTTTCATCACACCAATATTGGTAGAATGACTTTAAATCTACCAACTATATTACCAGCAACTCCTTTTGGGATAATGTCATTGATAAGACATTACAATATTGAACTAGAGGGTAAAAATTGTGTTGTAATTGGTAGAAGTGATATTGTTGGATTACCTATCAGTATAATGATGGGACACGATGATCAATGTACAGTAACATCTTGTCATGTGAATACTAATAACTTAAAAGATTTCACTAAGATGGCTGACATTCTAATCGTATCAGTTGGGATTCCTAATTTCGTAACTGAAGACATGGTTAAAGAAGATAGTGTTGTTATTGATGTTGGTATAAACAGAGATGAAGAAGGAACACTAATAGGAGATGTTGATTTTGATAACGTTTCAAAGAAAACATCATATATTACACCAGTTCCTGGTGGAGTCGGTCCTATGACAATCGTGTCACTTATGCGTAACCTAGTTTACGCCACAAAAAATAATGTTGAAAATGGATACTATTAAAATAGGAAACACTGTTAAATGGTTAGGTAATAGATATGAAGTAATTGAAGTTATCGGATCAAAAGTTTTACTTAAACAGAAATTCTCAATAGGAACAGTTCTAGCTAAACCTGTTGATATAGCAGATTTAGAAATAGATAAGTAATATATATGAGTATGAGTAAAGAAGATATAAGGGATAAATACTATTTGATGAAAAACCAAAGAAAAATACATAGATTGTATTAAAAAGGGTTATTCAATATTAAAAATGCCAAGTGGTAAAATTTATAAAATTAAAGAACTCGGATAATGGAAGAAGATAATATAAAAACTAATTACTGCATACGAGACAAATATGGAAAGATGTGGATAGAAACTAAAGACTTCTTTTCTAATAATAAAGTTAGGGAAATGATCAATAAATTAAAAAATAGTGATTTGGTTAAATCAATTGATAAAAAATAATATTAACCAAAGAACGCATTTACTTCTGCGTCTCGAATTTTAACATCAATAAACATCATGTCTGAGAATTCCATAGGGTTTTGAGAAAATGTAACATTTAACTCATACCCTATATCATCTAATTCAGGTATATAATCTGAAAATTGCTTAGCTAACTCTCCTTTCACAAAATCAGCATTAACATTAGTTTCAAATAAATATCTTTGTAGATCTCCACCAAAGTTAGGATCTCCAAGTAACTCACCTCTATTTGTAAAAAGAATCATTTCTATTTTCTGAATAATAACTTTAATTATTTCATCCTCAATTATCTCTATATCGTTAAATTTAGGATGTCCTGGGAATTTTATGTAAAAATCTGTAAAATCTAAAGCCATTTTTTATGTTGTTTTATACACTTATATATTAAATTACCCACATTTCATTAAAATTAATCTTTAAATTATTTTTTTAACCCGATTTTTTTGTTATCTTTGTATATAATAATCAGAAACAAATTTAAATAAGTAAAAAAATATGACTAAAGTATTATATTGTCACGGTATGGGTGGTTTTGGAATTACCAACCAACAAGTACTAAGAGAATTCCAATCTAGAGGGATAGAATTAATATCTCCAACAATAAATTATGAACTTTTCATAAATAACAATCACCTATTCGATACTCTCAAAGAGTTAGCAGAGGATGTAGACATGATCGTAGGTAACAGTATGGGAGGGTTTTTCTCATATAACCTATCAAAAGCAACTGGTAAACCATCAGTAAACTTCAACCCCGCTATTTCACCAATAACAACATCTTATAATTGGTTCAATAATGTTACAAATTATGAACCAAGTGAAGATCAATCAAAGAGTGTTATTTATATGTCAACAAGAGACTTTGTAGTAGATCACGATGCGGGAATGGAATATTTAGATTCCCAACCAGACTTTATCAAAGACTCTGATTTTATTGAAAGGTTAGAGGGTGAAACACACTCACTATCATTTTATACAATCTTTAATAAAATGATTGAACTTAAAAATGAACTATTTGGAGAAGAGTATTATGAACTCCCACCAATAAAATTCCAAACTCAATTTGAAGATGAAGATGAAGACCAAGATGAAGACACTCAAGAAGATTACGAAAACGCTGATTAATGTAATATTATCTCCATCTACTATAACTTCAGAATTACTTTTGAAGTGGTTAGATAAAATTTGTTTAGATATCCCTAAATGGATGGAGTCAGATGATAAACAATCAGTTATGGAATCCCATGAAACTGGTTTCCATAGACCAATGAGGTTAAAGAATAAGAATAACCTCACAAGTAAAAATAAGAATAAAAAAAACACGAATAAAAACCCCATTAAAACGAAGAAAATGAAAGTAGAAATTTCAAATATTTTAAAAGAAAGACTTAGTAAAATAAATGATAAAGTTTCAAACTTTATATTAGATAACTTAAATGCTCCCGAGACATGTTTAAAAAGTAACCGACCTCAATATTTAGATTTTGATGGAAATTTGGTTACATATATAGGTTCAAGTAAAAAGAAAGAGAACCCTTGGAACTGTACTACACGACAAGGAACTAAAGCTGTTAGAGTTCTAAGAAAAGTTTTCACAGATAACTTTATTAATACTAATTTAGATCAAAGAGATATCGAAAATTTTGTATCTTCATGGGACGCATCTCAGAACGACACATGTAGAATCGTTGTGTATAAAGGGTGGGATATTCTTAAAGCTTTCAACTACACAGATAAAATCAATATTAAAAAGTTCCAAGCATCTTGTGCAAATTTTAAACAACACAAAGATAAAAGAGGTAATAATTGGGATGAACCTATGGTAAAGTGGTTTTACTTTTACATTTTCAATGAAAACATCTCAGTGCCATGTGTAATTGAAAATGGTGTTATAAAAGCTAGAACTGTATTATTTACAGGTGAACAAACAAAGGATGATCATGAGTTTAAAAAGGGTGAAACATATACACTTTTAAATGGAGTTTATTCAGAAGGTTCAGAAAAGTATAAACACATCTTATATAATTGGGCTAAAGAAAGAGATTATTTTATAAGAGAATGGTTAAATGGAAACCTTTCTTTAGCAGGTTATAAACTAAATTACAAAACTTTCCCACCAGTTGATTCTATGTATGGTAACTTCACAAAGGGAGTAATTAGTACTAGTTACAATGGTCAATCACTTTATAAATTTAAACAAAATGGTGGAAACCATAAAGGTAAAAATTTAGGATAAAAAGAAATATCCATATAATAAAAAACCCAAACTTTTAAAGTTTGGGTTTTTTATTTATATTTTAATATCCTTATATTGGAAGATCTTGATCTTCATCATCTTCATCCGTTTCTTCTGTGTCGGTATCTTCGTCACCTTCTTCATCAGCTTCTTCTACATCGATATCAGTATCTTCTTCGTCACCTTCAGTATCTTCGTCAGATTCCTCACCCTCTGGGCTTTCAAAATCATCATCATCAAAATTAACGTCAAAATCTTCGTCACCTTCAGTATCTTCATCAGATTCCTCAGATTCCTCAGATCCTTCTGTATCGATATTTTCATCTTCATCCGTTTCTTCTATGTCTAAATCACCTGTTTCATCAATTTCAGAATCTTCTTCGTCATTAAGTCCCGATGCCATTTCAACATCACCATCTAGTACTGCTGTAACTGGTATATCAGCACCATCTCCTAAGCTTTGAATAGCCCATTTTACTAACTCTTCTGCTAACTGCTCTTCAGAAAATGTTGTTTTTATATCCTTCTCTAGTTGACTTTTAACATTTGAAGCGTACTTATTTATAACCTTTCTTTCTATTTCAATGCCATTAACAAGAAAACTTTTTTCTCTTTGTATTACGGTTTCATTGATTGATTGATCACCATTTCTTTTACTTTGAAAAGATAGAAATTCTCTTATATGTGTTCTTTTAGACATAATTGTTTATTTTTTTGTTATACTATATATTAAAGGAAAAAACCCTTTTTGTCAAAAAATAACTAAAATAGTAACTACTATGATGATTACACCAGCTCCTATACCACCCCAAGTCATTTTTTTCTTTAAATCTCCGATTACTTCATCTTTTTCTTCAATTATCTTATCCTTATTGGTAAGTTTTTCTTTATAAGATGTTTCATTATCTTCGTGAAGCCCTACTTTTTCTCTTAGTTTTTTTATAACAACATCTTTTTCTTCAATTAAATTTCTCAATTCTCCTACTTTAACCTCATAGACTCCTATCTTTTCTTCATAATCATCTATAATTGAAATAGAAAACCCATCTGTTTCTTTATATGATGCTAAAAGATCTTCATACATTTCTAATAATTGTGAATCTTTATCGATCTCATTTAATTGATCAATGGTTAAAATACCACCAATAGTATCTGCATCAACAATATATGGTTTAGGATATTCTTCAACTTCTGTGGTATCAGTTTGTGATAATAATGTAAAACTACTTATTAAAAAAACTAATATTAAACTTATCTTTCTCATTATTTATTAAATTTATTTTTAAGAGATTCAAACAAATCTTCTTTAGATTTAGGTTCATAGTTTTCCTTAAATTCCTCTAACTCTTTATGTTTCTTATCTCTTTCTGCTCGGATCTTATCAAGCTCATTTTTCTTTTTTATAATATCTTCACTCAATGATCCTATTCTATTATTTAAACTATCAATAACAAGGGATCTTTTTTCCATATCAACTTCTAGGTCATCTATTTCTTCTGATAAAGTGGTTATCTTAGTATTTCTAGATTCAATTAAATCACTTAATTTTTTATTTTCGGTCTCCAATTTTTCTATTTTTTCTTCACTATCACTAACAGGGGTGGAAAAATACCACTGATAAAATAGGATAGAGGATATTATAAGTAGAATAACTATTATTATGTTTGATTTATTTTTAAAAAAATTTTTCATTTTGGATCTTTATTTTATTTTCATATATTAATGATATATATTAACAAAACATTCCCTCTAAAAAAATATATCAATTATAAACCATTTAGAGGTTTTTATAAAATATATACTATAACAAAAAAAATAATAAATCAAAAAATGAGATTAGGAGATACCGAAGAATTAGTAGAACCAAAAGAAAAGGAAAAAACTAGTAATGGTAAAGTTATTATTCTACATAATGATGATTTTAATAC
>Ga0307933_1002919_pt1 | contig 11236 bp, 8 predicted proteins | sample OrgLakmetageno88_FD_201811 | JGI IMG/M metagenome (GOLD analysis project Ga0307933, IMG submission 201811) | Saline water microbial communities from Organic Lake, Antarctica - #88 | ecosystem: Environmental > Aquatic > Non-marine Saline and Alkaline > Saline | place: Antarctica: Organic Lake...
TCGACCAGACGGGCTTCGAGCGCGTCGAGTTTCTTTGTCCTACGCCGGACGGCAATCAGCGACGCGTTCGGGTGGTTTACAAATCGCACGTTTTCACCAAGGCGCATGTCGAGGGAGATCCTCCGGCCAAGATGTGCTTTGATCAGCGGATCTTCTGCCCGGATCGCTATGCCGATAGCCACAACCTCCAATCGATCCTGTCAGGGCTACCAGCCGCCCGGGTCTTCCAGACCTGGGAGAAGCGCAACTACGTCTTCCTCGCGGTCGAAACGCCGCGTAGAGACGATCAGTACCATCTCTTTTTCGAAGTCAGGAAGATCAAGAGAAAGCGCGACAAGCATGTCGAGCTCCGTGTCGAAAGCGCCTACCGCAAGAAATGCTCTCCCTATGCGCGACCCAACAGACCGAACGCTGTGCGATTCCCGGTTCTAATACAGAATGTGTTCATGGAACGCCCGCTGGTCTTTGCCGGTCGCTAACGGTCTGTTAAAGAATGCCGTAAAGTTAGAGGGCTGCCCGAAGGCAGCCCTGGGATCCGACTTGCCACTTGCCATTCGCTCGCGCGAAAACCGTAAAGGTGGGTGGGCGCTGTTTCAGCCGGTCTGTCGCCCTATTGTTGGTATATAGTGTGAAAGCGAAGAAATCAACAACGAACCGTACTGTGTAAGTTTACAGAATGTTGTGCGGAGCATCGGGTATTTTATGGGCCGGGATAGTCACTCACCAGGACCATGAAAGTCATCGCGGCGGGCGTGTGGCTACAGGATCAGCATAATTTATGAGCTCTGAATACAAAAGTGTTGTATATTCTGTATCGTCTGGCTATATTCCTGATCAAGACAGAAGAGGGCATCCATGAAAACATTCCGCTCATCCGATATCACCCGCCGTTCGGGCGACATGCTGGCCGAAGCCGATCGATCCCCCGTGCAGATCACGAGAAACAACAAGCCACGCTATGTAATCATGCGCCAAGAGCACTACCAGCAGCTCAGCCGCGGGGCCGTGCAGACAGCACATCGAACTGACGAGATGCCCCCGGAGCATCTTGCGCTTCTCGAAGATGCTTTTGAGGATGTGGAAGGCGCCTGATCGTGGCGTCCGTGGGGGTCTCGGCAGGAGACATTTTCGTATATCCCTACCTTTGGGTACGCGAGCACAGAGACGGAGAAGAAGAGGGGAGAAAGCCGCGGGAGTCGATGCTCGTGGTCAAGACGACGGACAAAAATGGTGACGTTAACTTATTCATTCTCGCGATCACTGGCTCGTTCGATGGTGTTGGCGAGGCTGTAGAGATCCCGGAGATGGAAAAGCGTCGCGCAGGCCTTGAGACGAATAAGCGATTGTGGGTCATACTCGACGAATATAATCACGATATCCTTGGAAAATCCTACTACTTTCAACCAAATGACAAGCGTGGATCTCTAAGCGATGCTTTCACGCAGGTGGTACTTGGCCGGTTCATGACGTTGGCGAGGGGTAAACGCCTTAAAGCTGTCCCGCGAAATTCGTAATGCGGGGTTTGGTAGGAGGCGATCAAACGATCAGGTCAAAGTAACCGGGATCCGGGTGGGTAACTGGTTGGAACCCAGCAAACTCATGGGCTATCAAACTGCTTCGCAGTCAGTTGACACGTAGAGTTGAATGACGCCCCTAAAAATGATAAATTTGGATTTGAAATAAGGCGTATATCGGCGTCAAATCAGGAGTTTAGACACATGGAGAGTATCGTGCAGGGCTATCCGGTTCCGGGTAATTGGCGCAAACCTCTCGAGGAAGAGGAAGGCAAGGGGAAATAGACATCAACCCCGAGCCGCATGACCCCTCACGGTCTCCGACTGCTTACTGATAAGCGCGAAGACTGATTGCCCGCCCATTCGACGACTGCCGCCTCGATCTGCTCTCGCGTCCACGGATGAGTACACGCGAACTGGCCAATCATACCGTCTCTGCACACAATAACCGCCAGCTCGTCACCCCATCGGATGCGAAGCTCGCCATCCTGGTCTCGAACATCAGCGCGACCCTCAAGGATCCGAGATAGGTCTGTCATTCGCTCAGGATGACGGTATCGCGTTAAGAAAGGGTTATCCCTCCACCTCCCCCGGCCGTCATCCTGATGCCTATTGGAGATGCACCGGGCCGCAGATCTGCCACCCCCTTAGAGCTTGCAAAATTGACCCTCTATTGTGCTCTGGACGACCTGGCCCGAAGCGGCGCGGGCTGCACACAACGCAGCCGTCCAGTCGGTGCGAACGTGCATAAGATGGACTTGGTTCCAGAGAAGTGGCAAACTCAGCGCTCAGGAATGCTATCGGGCAAAGGAGGTACCTTCCCGTGACAACCTTGGACGTCATCATTTCGATCTCGTCGGTGGTACTGTCCGTGTCCGGAATCCTTTACTGCCGTCATGTCGCAAAGCACGCCGGGCGAGACAGGCCCCGTGACCCCGAAGCGGTTCAGCGTTTTGTGGACAAGATGTTATACGACACTTCAGACTGAGCCAGCAACGCGTTGTCACTTGACCAGTTGTTAGTGCGGTAGCGTACGAGGGGTGGCTTGCTCAAAAATGTTCGCTTAACATACTGTATTCCCTATTTAACTCCTTTAGGGTCCGCGCTCTGCAACAACGCCCATCCCAGCTTAGGTTTCGCGATCACAGGCAGGGTCAACCAAGACCCTCGCTCTAAATTTTCTACATAATCCAAAATAAGGGTTTGCATTTCGTTTTTTGGGATGTATATACACATCAGCAGGAAAGGGAAACACATGCAGACAACGACACACATGGACACCCGCATGAACCAGCGAGGCATCAACAAGGAGCTTGTAAACCTGGCTCTCGAGTACGGCGCGATCGAGGGCGACAAGACTGTCCTCGGGCGCAAAGAATGCCAGGAAGCAATCCAGGAGCTGCGCCGCGAGCTGAAGGCACTCGAGCGGGCCATGAGCAAGGGCGGCATCACCGTTGTCTTCGAAGGCGAGGCCCTTATCACCACCTACCGCACCGACAGTTTTTCATCTTCCGTCGCAAGAAAATAAGGAGCTTATAAAAAAATGAAAGACCTATCAAAAGCACTCTGGATGGTTTTTGAGAGCATGCGGGGCAGCCTCTCTGCGGAGCAATCCATAGAGGTCATCCTTTATGATGCTGCGCTTCACCTGGGCCTGCCCGAGAACGAGTCGGACCGCGTCCATCGGGAATGGATGGCCATGAAGGAAGCGGAAACCGGTGAGAAGCTTGCGGAGGCCCGCGCAGAACTGCTCTCCGCACTCCCGGCCAAGAGACTTGCCGCGATAGACGAAATACTGTCTCGGCGGGCGCGCGGGGGCGGCGGCTATGTATGGATCTCTCAGTTGCCTGCGAAACGCATCGCGGAGCTCTCTGGAGACGCTGGCCGCGTTCGATGCGCCTTTGATGCGGCGCTTCACCCTGCTCTCGCTCTGAGCCAAGAGGGCAAATCCGTCCGCTTCGTATCGGCCAACTATTCCGTTTGTCAGCTCGCAATCATGCTCTCAACCATCATCGAAGCGCCGCTTGATGTCGTTGAGGCCGACCCTTTCACCCGAAAGGACGGCGGCGCATTCGACGCCGAGATCATTATGTCGCCCTTCGGGATGAAGATCCCTTCCGGCTCGGAAATCCCCCAATCCACCCTCGCCGTCCTCGGAGAGAATGAGCGTTCTCGCCGGCTCAGCAGTGATCCCGTCGCTCTGGCAGACGGGCTGCAATCCCCCTGCCCTCGCATCGTGGTCTCCGTCCATGACGCGATGATGTTCCGCGGCGTCGGTGTCGAGCCGATCGCCAGAGAAGCCCTGGTAGAGTCCGGGCGTCTCGAAGGAATCCTGTCGGTGCCGGGCGGCATGGTCTTCCCTCATACAGGGGTTGACACGAGCCTCCTCATCCTCGGATCTGAGGAGGGCGCAGCCCCACGGAATGTTCGTTTTGTAGACCTTTCTGACGATCGTTTCGCCGGAAAGACCACGCGCGGGCGGTATGAAGTGAAGCCTGGCAGCTCGTGGCTCGACGCCATGCACGAAGAGCTCTCGGGCGAGGATCGCTTTATGGCAGACGTGCCGATTTCTGACATTCGCGAGAAAGACTACACTCTCAGTCTCGAGCGGTACGTGCTGCCGGCGGCCGTCAGGGCCATGGAAAGCTTCCTCTCCAACTGGTTCGCCTTCACCTTGGGGGATGTGGTGAAGATGATCCGCCCCCTTTCGCTGGGCAAGGAAGACGACGGTGAGTTCGTGATCCGCGAGGCTGTGCCCGCGGACATTGGCGACGGTGATTTCCTACAAGAGCCAAAGAAGGAGACGCTCATCGAACGGGCTCAGCTCCGGAAGGCCCGGAACCAGCGCCTGATGCCCGGCGACCTGCTTCTCTCTGTAAAGGGCACGATCGGAGCCGTGGCACTCGTACCTGAGGATGCGGACGTGCCCGGGGAGAGCGGTTTTTGGACAGCCGGTCAGTCGTTCATGATCCTGCGCCCCAAGAAAGGCGAGATATCCGGCATCGCCCTTTACGAATACCTCTCGAGCGGGCCCGTCAAGGAAACGCTTCGCTCCCTTGCGCACGGGGCAGTTATCCCGACCATCTCGATCAAGGACCTCAAGGAGTTCCGTGTCCCGATCCCCTCCGCAGAGATGCAGGGCGAGATCGAGGCCACTTTCCGCCACAGGCAGCGACGCCTGGCCGAAGCGCGCGCCATCCTCGAAGAAATTGAGCACACCCGTGCCGCCTCGTGGCCTCACCGAGAATTGCAAGAGGCAGAAACATGAACACGCCCCTGCCCGAGAAGGGCCGTGGGAAAAACCCTTCGGCCACAGAAATCCAGACCAATATCCACAGTAACCCCGAGATTTCACGCACCAGCACTTCCAAGGATGCCATGACAAACGAGAAGACAACCAACCTCAGCACCTTCATCTGGTCGATCGCAGAGCTCCTGCGGGGCGACGCGAAACCCTCCGAATACGCGAAAATCATCCTCCCGTTTGTTGTCCTTCGTCGACTTGATTGCGTACTGGCCCCAACCAAGGACGCGGTGATCGCAGAGGCCGAAAAACTGTCCGACGATCTCGACGACGAAATGCGGGATCGCATGCTTACCAGCATCGTTGGGCCTCGCGCCAAGATCTATAATCGGAGCCGCCTCACGTTCGAGGCGATGCGCGGCCAAGACGCCGAGCAGTTGCGCGCGAACCTCATGGACTACATCACGAAGTTCTCGGGCAATGCCCGGGATATCTTCATCGACAAGTTCGGTTTTCCGGCGCAGCTGAAAGCTCTCGACGAGGCCGGCATTCTCTACCTCGTGTTCGAGCGATTCTGTCAGATCGACCTGCACCCGGACGCCATCTCGAACATCGAGATGGGGCAGCTCTTCGAAGATCTGATCCGTAGGTTCAACGAGAACTCCGCAGCCGACAACGGTGACTACTTCACGCCGCGTGAAGTTATCCGGCTGATGGTCGAATTGCTTCTTGCCTACGATCATGAGGCCCTGTCCGGCTCCGGCGTGATCCGAACCATCTATGACCCGACGATCGGCACGGGCGGAATGGCATCGATCGGCGAGGAGGAGATGCGCGCCCTCAACGAGAAGATCCGGGTGAACATCTTCGGTCAGGAGATGATCAAGGAGAGCTACGCGATCTGCAAATCCGACATGCTGATCACGGGCCATGACCCCGAGAACATCGCCTTCGGGAACACCCTTACCGACGACGCCTTCCCGACCCAAAAGTTCCATTACATGCTGTCGAATCCGCCCTACGGCGTCGACTGGAAGAAGTCCAAGGACAAAGTCATCCAGGAACACGAAACCCAAGGGAAGAACGGCCGGTTCGGCGCCGGCCTGCCGCGCATCTCTGACGGTCAGCTCCTGTTCGTCCAGCACATGGTGTCCAAGATGCGACCCGACGAGCAGGGATCGCGCATCGGCATCGTCATGAATGGTTCACCCCTGTTCTCGGGCGGAGCAGGATCTGGCGAGAGCGAAATCCGCCGCTGGCTGCTGGAACAAGATCTAATTGAAGCGATCGTCGCCCTGCCCACCGACATCTTCTACAACACCGGCATCCAGACATACATTTGGCTCCTGTCGAACAAAAAGATCGAAGCACGTCGGGGAAAGGTCCAATTGATCGACGCCAGCGGCGCGCGGTTCTGGCGGCCCACCCGTAAAAGCCTGGGCGCCAAGCGACGCGAGATCACTGACGAAGCACGGCATGAGGTCGTGTCGATCTATCATGACATGCTGAACGGCGGATCGGACCAATCCGACGTTTCCAAGATCTTCGACACGACCGCCTTCGGCTTTCGCGAAATCCGCGTGGAGCGCCCCCTGCGCCTGCGCTTCGAGGCCACCAAGGACGCCATGACGGAGCTGGCTACAGCCAAGCCTCTCTTAAAGATGAAAGAGAAAGAGCAAAGTGCCCTTCTTGGCGCTGTCATGCAGGCCTGCGAGGGCGGAGCCGTTATGGACCGGGCGGCTTTCCGCGAGGCGCTGCGCGCCGCGGCCAAGGCCACAGAAATCAAGATCGACGCGCCCTTGCAGAAAGCAATCGAGGCCGCGCTTGGCACACGCGATGAAGAAGCCGCGATCTGCCGGGACAAGGGCAGCAGGCCTGAACCCGACCCACAGCTACGCGACCACGAGCAGGTTCCGCTGGACGAGAACTGGCAGGACTACGTTGCGCGCGAGGTCGCGCCCTTCGTGCCTGACGCTTGGGTGGATGAGACCTACCGTGATGTCAGGGACAAGGGCGTGGGTCGCGTGGGCTACGAGATCAACTTCAACCGATACTTCTATAGATATGAGCCACCACGCCCAGTCGAAGCCATCGACAGCGATCTGAAAGAGCTTGAGGCAAAGATAGCCGGCCTGCTGCAAGAGGTGGTGGAATGACGGACTTGGCTAAAAGCAGCTCCAAGGCAACAGGAATCCGCTGGTTTCCCCACATACCGTCTCACTGGGAAATTGTTCCCTTCAAACACCTCGTGGATATAAGAAATGGTCGCGATCACAAAGAAGTTGAGCAGGAGCAGGGTTATCCCGTTCTCGGTTCTGGTGGTGTATTCGCACATGCTTCAGAATATCTATATGACGGTGAAGCCATCCTTCTCGGAAGAAAGGGTACGATTGACAAACCCTTGCATTTCAACGGACGATTTTGGGCCGTCGATACCATGTATTGGTCAAAAATAAGAAAGGGTGTGAATGGACGCTTCGCTTATTATGCGGCAACGACCATACCTTTTGATTTTTACAAAACGAGCACCGCTCTTCCAAGCATGACTAAGAGCATATTGAATGCTCACCCAGTTAGCCTTCCTCCCTTGTCAGAGCAGCGAATTATCGCCGATTTCCTCGATCGCGAAACCGCACGAATCGACACCTTGATAGAAAAGAAGCGGTCACTCGCGAGCCTTGCCAATGAGAGGCTTTCTGCAACTCTTGAAAACCTGACGTTCGGCAACCCCTCTTTCGAGGGCATGCTCATCCCTTTCAAATGGGTATGTCGGGTCACGGAGGGTCAGGTCGATCCCACAACAGAGGCGTGGAAGGACAAACCACTTATTGCGCCGAACCACATTGAGAAGAGCACCGGTCGCCTTTCTACCGTAGAGAGTGCCGATGAACAGGGCGCGATCAGTGGAAAATACGCGTTTCCCGCAGGAACCGTTCTATACAGCAAGATCCGGCCGGCGTTGATGAAAGCATGCATCACTCCGGAGGCTGGGCTGTGTAGTGCGGACATGTACCCTATTCTTCCCAGTTCGAAGTTGCTTCCTGAATTCCTCCTGATGCAGCTCTTGTCCAAATCATTCACGGACTGGGCAGTCCTTGAATCCATGCGGGTTGCGATGCCAAAGATCAACCGGGAACGACTTGGCTCGGTCTGTATGGTGATGCCCCCAATTCCCGAGCAACGGGAAGCTGTGGCTGAATTCACAAGGATCAGGACTGCGATCGACCGTTTCGTGGATCTGACGCTGAAGTCGGCGGCGACCCTGACCGAACTCCGCTCCTCCCTGATCACTGCCGCCGTTACCGGCCAGATCGATCCGACGACCTATCGGCGCAGAGGCACCACTGACCGGACCCTGGATCGGATCGAGAAGGAGTTGTCGGCATGACGCAGACGATACTTCCTCAGCCTATTGTCAATATCGCTGATCATCACGAAGCAGATCACCAGAAGATCCAGGCTGTCCTGACGCTTGAGCAGATCATGACGCCGCGCAGCGCCTTTCTGTGCTGCGCGGCCACAGACCGGATCAGCGAAGCCTTCTCGCATGTTCCCGAGGTCTATGACGCCGTTCCCGTAGTGGACGGCAATCCGAAAAGCATGGATACCGAGATCGTTGGCGTCATCTGGCGGCGAGATCTGGACCGCGTAAAGCCATTGGCTCGAGCGGACAGCTACCTGGATGAGCGGCCAGTGGAGATCCCGCTTCGCGCATCCATGCCGATGCTGGATTACGCGCGCATTGCCAGCGCAGATAGGGTATCGTTCATCAGCGACGGCGCCTCAATTGTCGGCCTGGTGACCGTCTATGACCTGGAAAGGCTTCCCGTCCGCCTCTGTCTGTTCGAGCACCTGCTGTATTTCGAGCAACGCCTCGGTGAAGCTATCGTGTCACTCGCCCCCGACGCTGACACTTGGCCCGACATGGCGCCCCGGAAACGCGACGAGATCCAACAAGGGACTTCGAAGGCAATACAACGCGACCACCTTGGATCGCCCATCCTGGGGATCGGCTTTACCGAGAAGGTCGAAATCGCGCGCCACCTGCTCCCAAAGGTTCTCGGCGCTGGCTTCAAAATGCGCCTGCTGGACTTCGTGGCCCCGTTCCGCAACGATGTTGCACATGGCCTGCCATTCAAGAAGGTCGAAGATGTGCCGACGCTCATCCGTCAGATCGACGACCTCATTACTCATCTCGGCGACCCCCGTATTGCCTCAAAACATTGAAGAGTTTCTCATGACGACAGACCCCAAGAGCTTTTCTCCCGAAAGACTTCACACTGAAGAAGTGGTTGAACGACACATCGTCGATCAGCTCGTGTCCACCCAGGGTTATGTGGAACGCCCCTCCACTGAGTTCGATAAAGCTCTCGGGCTCGACCGGGACGTGGTGCTCGCCTTCATCAAGGATACTCAGCCCGAGATCTGGCAGGCCCTGCAGAGACATTATCCGGGTGCGGCAGAGCACGAGTTTTTCCGGAATCTCGAAGAAGCCCTGAAAGGGCGCGGTGCGCTCGAGGTCTTGCGTGACGGCTTCAAGATGGTGCCGAACCTGCAATTCAGGCTGATGTTCCCTCGGCCCGCCTCATCTCTCAATCCCGATCTGGTTCGTGCATGGCAGGGTAACCGCCTGACCGTAATGACCCAGGTCGTGTACTCCAGGCGCCATGGCAACGCGATCGACATCGTGCTCTTCATAAACGGCATTCCCGTCGCAACCCTGGAGGTAAAAAACACCCTCACCGGCCAGACATTCCGTCATGCCGAGGCCCAGTATAGGAAAGATCGCTCGCCGGCTGGTGAGCCCCTCCTGACCTTCAAGAGAGGTGCGCTGGTGCATTTCGCGCTCGATCAGGAGCACGCCTCGATGACGACACGCCTCATGAACGGAAAGACACGCTTCCTGCCGTTCAATCGCGGTCGCGACGGTGGCGCCGGCAACCCGGACATCGAGGGCGATTTCGCGATCGGCTACCTCTATGCCGACCAGCCCGAAGGAAAGGCCATCTTCGGGCGCGAGGTCTGGATCGACCTGATGTCGAAGTTCATCCATATCGACAAATCCGACGGAAAACAGACACTGCTGTTTCCGCGGTTCCAACAGCTGGACTGTGTTCGCAAAACGCTGACACATGCCCGCGCCCACGGTCCGGGCCACAACTATCTGGAACAGCACTCTGCCGGGTCGGGGAAATCGAACACCATCGCATGGCTGGCCCATCAGGCCATCAATCTGCACGACGACCAGGACAAACCGATATTCGACACGACGATCATCATCACCGACCGCCTCGTCCTGGACCGGCAGCTACAAGCCACCGTCGCCAGTTTTGAGAAAACTCCGGGACTGGTGAAAAAAATCGACGGGACGTCCCGGGAACTCAAAGCGGCTATCGAAGCAGGGGCTCGGATCATCATCACCACCATCCAGAAGTTCGGGACGAAACACCTTGCCAAGCTCTCGGGAGTAAATACGCGAAGGTTCGCGATCATTATCGACGAAGCCCACAGTTCTCAATCGGGCAAGGCAAATGCCGAAATGGTACGGTCTCTGACACGCTCGAGCGAAGACGTCGAAGACGTGATCCTCGAATACCAGCGCGCCCGTGGCCCACAGTCCAACATCTCGTTCTTCGCCTTTACAGCGACGCCGCGGCCGGTAACGTTGGAACGCTTCGGGTGCATTGGACCTGACGGAACCCCGCAAGCATTCCACCTGTACTCGATGCGCCAGGCCATCGAGGAAGGCTTCATCCTCGATGTCTTGCAGAATTACACGACCTATCAGGCATACTTCCATCTCGAGAAGGCCATTGATGATGACCCTGAGCTGCGGACGCGGGACGGTCAGCGCCGCGTCGCGCGCTTCGCCCGCCTCCACCCAACCAACATCGCCCAGAAGGTCGAAGTTATCGTGGAGCATTTCCGGCGACATGTGATGCAAGAGCTCGGTGGCGAAGCGAAAGCCATGGTCGTCACAGAAAGCCGCGAACACGCTCTGCGCTACTGGCAGGGCCTGAAAGACTACATCAAAAAGCAAGGCTACACCGACATGAGGGCCCTTGTGGCTTTTTCGGGCGACCTTGAACTCGACGGGCAGACCTGGACCGAGGAGGCCGCAAACGGGTTCTCCGAGGGAGAACTGCCGAACCGCTTCAACGGAATCAAGCCCGACGGAACCCCCTACGAGGTCCAATACCAGGTGCTCGTAGTCGCGGAGAAATATCAGACCGGCTTCGACCAGCCGAAGCTCTGCGCCATGTATATCGACAAGAAGCTCGACGGCCTGCAGGCCGTCCAGACGCTCTCCAGGTTGAACCGGACCCATCCCGGGAAGGAAAGGACTTTCATCCTCGATTTTCGGAATAGCATGGAAGACATTCGCACCGCCTTCGCTCCGTTCTACGAGGCCACCCTTCTCGAGGAACGGACGAACTTCAACCAGATCTACACCCTCGAAGCACAGCTCCGCGCTTCG
>Ga0307933_1002922_pt1 | contig 11224 bp, 9 predicted proteins | sample OrgLakmetageno88_FD_201811 | JGI IMG/M metagenome (GOLD analysis project Ga0307933, IMG submission 201811) | Saline water microbial communities from Organic Lake, Antarctica - #88 | ecosystem: Environmental > Aquatic > Non-marine Saline and Alkaline > Saline | place: Antarctica: Organic Lake...
GACTGATTAGGTCGGGCTTTAAGCGTTTGATTTGGCGTTGTTTTTTGGTTGCGGGAGTAGGATTTGAACCTACGACCTTCAGGTTATGAGCCGAAATCTCTGCGATTTCAGTAACTTAAGGAAAACAGGAGCTTAGCTTCCAAGCCTTTGTTTGGGCGTTATTTTCACCCTTGCGAGCATCGGCACGCGCACGAATTGACCGGCAAAACCAGCGCGAAACACGCAGTCGCAGGTTGATGTGGCGTTGATGTAAGCTGATCGATGATGCACTGATCATAATCGGTTTCGGCCCATTGCAGTCACTCATCTCTGAGTGCGTCGCTGCAACGCGGCGTGCGCATAGCTGCCGTGGATGATGGTCAGCCTCGATAAGCCTCCATCTCGACAGACGGGCCATCGGTGCTCGATTTAGCCCAGCTTGAAGCTGGTCTGGTTTCACACGCTAATCTGACTTTGCCAGAGATCGGGTGTTTTGACGTTAATGGAACTTGGGACGAAGCTTGCTGACTGTGGGTTGATCCTACTCACCTGTTTCAAGCCCCCTTTGTTCGTTTATTGACGGCCTCGATCATCGACTGAGGTCGAGATACGTCCAGAACCACAACCGAGAGCTTCTCCCTCAAATGAGGCGGAAGATCATCTGCTAACATCGCCTCAAGCGCCTCGGCACTCTCGGGACCGTCGGCACCATCGCTTCTCTTCGGGGCCTTATACTCGGAGCCGAACCAAAAAACGAGATAGATTCCGAAACCGCAGGCGTCCGGATCCGCAGCGTAACCCGCGAGCTGGGTCGAAGCGGCTGTCCAGAGCTCGCCGTTGTAGTGACGTTTCGCCTCGATCGGCAGATTCTTGCCCCCGTGGCTCAGCATTAGGACGTCGGCCCTGGTGTTTTCGCCGCGGCGGGCTTCGGGAAGACTCGCTGCAATTCCGTATCCTTCGAACCGAGGACGAAGCAACTCAAGGAGGCGGTCCCTGTCCTCGTTCTCAATCTGTGGTTCGGTCGCCGCCCCGTGCTTATCGGTGTTCCAGAACCGCTTCCAGGGCGTCTCACTGCCGGTCCTCAGCGAACTCTTGTACCTTTCGACCTCTTCGAGAACGATGGTCGAAAGGTCCGATGGTGTCGCCGGTGCGCCATCTGCGAGCGCACCCATCAGTTGGCTCACTGAAGGCGCCGCGAATTGCGCATCGCGCAACTTGCGGGCATGCTCCGCGGCCGCATGAGCGATATGGGGCGCCCAGGTCGAGTCTACCCTCGGAGCAAGCTCTTTCAAATGTTCTCCGGCTGCGGCCGAAATTGAAGCTCCGAGACGCCGGATCGCGGCTCTGACAATCCCGCTCACTCCACCAGAGTGCCGCCAATCATTGTCGCGTGCAGGGTGTTTTTGCCCAAGTACGCCAATCCTGATTCTGTCCAGCATGTCAATGTCTGGACTTAATTCGTTGAATGTCTTCGCCAAATCACCGTTTGGAGTCACCAAAGCAGCTTCGAGTTCTTCTTCCGAGAGCCGGTCGGCAAGTTCCTCGGGCGTCAGCGCCAGACCGACGAAAGACCAAATATTTCGTTGGGTCTGTTCGAGGTCATCACGTTCCAATGTGCGGCGTGCGAGTTCGATCAATTCTCCGATTCTCGAACTGCCGGCGCATGCCTCGATCGCCTGCCTTAGGGCGGGATCTGGCAGCCCCGGCCTCTCGCTAAGCAAGTTGAGCATGCACAGAGAGACAAGTGCCGGTTGATCTGCATTCGTAAGGTGATGAATGGCGTCAAGATCATCATCGCCAGCATCGAGAGCAGCGTTCCAGTACCGCAACATCATGTCAGCACCTTGCTCAGGATCCTTGGCAAGGCGGTCGGCTGCCCAAACAGCAATCGAAGGATCGTCGTCGGCACTGAAGTGGGCTTCCCGAAGCCCGACCAAGGCGATGATCAACGGAGAAGCGTCGATGTCGTTTTCACGGCCATGCAATAGCGCCTGGTGCAACCCCGCCGCTACGACATACTCTTGCGGGTAGCTTCCAAGCTTGGCTTGGGCCTTGCCGAGATCTTCGACACCAACCTTGATGTCGGTATGGAGTGCAAATTGGACGAAGCCTTCCGCGATCGCCGCGGCGATCTCCTCATTTGTATACTTGACGATGTCTTGGAACGGCGATTTGTCTTTGCTGATCCGCGCGTAGCGGTAGTGCTTGGCGGCCCAATTCAAGACGCCATATTGTTCCGGTACGCCTCTTGAGATTATGTCAATGACCGGGGTTAGCTCGGCGATATTCGCCTTCCGCGAATTTTCTGTTTTCTTTTCCAGGTTCGCCTTTCTCTTCGCCTCCTTCCGTTTCCATTCCGCGCTCGGGTTGGAGAGGAGAGACTTGATGAACCCCTTGAAACCTCGTTCCTGCTCCAGCAGCGATACGATCGGCTCTCGCCATTTCGGCCAGTGTGTTTCGCTCCGGGCCGCGTAAGCGGCGATCTGAAACACTCGTTTTCTGGCTTTGCGCCCATTCGTCGCTTGGGCGATATCCAACAACCCTTGGATCAATGCGTCGGAGGGGAGCCTTCTTGCGGTCGAGATATATTCGTTGCACACCACCCAAGGACCTTCGTCGGGGGAGCCTTGGTTCTCGACAGCGAGGAACAACTCCAATTCCCGACGATCCGAATTGTGGTCAATCCACCTTCCAATGGCTTCAGCAACATCGTTGTCGAGCATGTCCCATCGATGTTCTCGGAGATTGCCGAGCCACGATAAAAGTCGAACGGCTGATATGTCCGGGTTGGCTTCAACTGTGGTGAAAAACGCACGATCAAGGAGCGACTGGACCTGCGATTTGTGCCGGCGCGCAAAATCGCTTCTTCCAATACCCTTGTCGAACAAATCCGGTCGCGGAGACCGCGCGATCGCAATGCTCAGAGACACCAGCGAACCGGTGTCGTCGTAGTCCTCCTCATCACGGGTTTTCGCAGGCAAGCTGTCGAAATCCTCGAGCAACGCGTGGAGATCCGAGAACTGAGCATCCTGTGTTGACCTGCTCGACAGGACGCGGGCACGGATCGCCAATTGACCCCGGTCCGCCGTCATGCCGACCAGTTCGTCCATAAGATCACGTTGAATTCCATTCCTGTCGCTGGCTTTTGAGACGAGAATTTCAGCCGCTCTCTCCCGCATCCACAGAGGTCGGGCAGCGTCGAGCACGATCTCCCGCAGCTTCTCCGACATGTGTTTAACGGGCGGACCGTCCGCGAGAGCCTGAAGCACCGTGACCTGCAGATGACTACGGACCTCATCGTCGAGAATGGCTTTGAAATCATCAGCAAGATCATCGCCGGCAAGCCCGCCTACTACAGTTGCGTCGTCCTGCGAGGCGAGGAAGAACGGGTCATCACGATCCAAGTGATAGAGGATTTCCCTTCGTCCAGCCGTATCGAACGCCGCAGCGTCGCCATACGCCAGCACCGTTGCGGCATCATGCTGAATGAGTCGTCTCGCCCCGACGGAATCTCCTGCCGATTGCAGCTGGGCGGTAAACCACGCATATAGCCCCCTGAGCTCAGTCGGAGCCCTCTGGTCGCTTCCGGTAATGAGGGAAATCGCCCGCCGCAACGGAAAAGCAGGCGTCGCTCCAGCGCCGACCACCCGTCTTGCCAGAAATCGGCCTGCCAGAAACTCAGCGACCGTTCGGTGAAAAGGCGCGAATGCGTGTCCTTCGCCCCTGAAAAGCGGAGTGTCCAATGCGGCTTCGAGAACGCGCGTTTCGAGCCCCAGGGAATGCGTAGCGACATACTCACTTTCGGTTGCCCCAAGCGGTAACGCGTTCGAACGCCAGAGCCCTTTCGCCCCGGAAGCGAGGAAGTAGAAGCTCATGGCGGAGGCGGCGGAGAGGATTTCGTCCGCCCCAGGTCGCGGATCTGTTTCGCGCTCCGGGTCGTATTCGTGGGCAAGCGCCGATGTGGCTCTCGCGAACAAGTCAAAGCGCGAGGTCGGCCATACTCCGTTCGAGACGACAACCGAGTAAAGCAATCTCAGACTGAGCGGATTTTCCAGAAATGCACCGGCACGCCGGTTCCGCGCTTCACCGATGAACCGCTCTGAATCGGGTTCTCCCAGAGAGGCCAAGACCAATTGCGCTTCATCGTCGCTCAGCGGCAGGAGATGGGCCACAACGATGGGTTCGTTGTTCGCCGCACGCCGCATCGCGTTGATGTCGGCTGTTGCGCGCCAGTCCTCAGCGCGGCAGGTGAGGCGCCATCTGCGTACGCTGCTCTTCGAAATCGCGTTGGCGAGACGCAGGAGTTTGTCTTTGCCACCATCACCTGAACGATATTCATCTAGGGCATCAAGATAGGCAGTTCCAGACACGCCAATCGGAAAGCCGTTCATCACTTCCCTGCAAGTTGCGACCTCTCCACCCTCGGCACGAGCCTCTTGTTCCAGTGCCGTCGATTTTCCCGCGCCGGGCTCGCCGAGCAAAACAACATATGGCTGGCCGCGCAGATGGCTCAGCGGTTGAACCACACTTTCGTCATGAACTTGTACGGCGACTCGCCTGTCTAAGGATGCATTTTCCATTTCGGGAGGATACTGAGCCGAGGTTGCTTTGAAAACATGAAGCAGCTCCAATTCATAGAGCGAGTCCGACGTCGGCTTTTTCTCAGAACAGCGTGTATCTTGAGGCAGCAGCGAAGGTCCGTTTTTCGCCTGAAATAACAGCCGCTTGCACGGCCACAGCGCCTTTGCTGACTTTGCCACCAGGTAGTCTTCGCTTTTCCCCAGATTCCTGCATGTGACCCTCTTGCTCCGAATCGAGCACCCGTGCAGGTTGCGCGCGTGGGGAGAGCAGTCCTCAACCAAAAGCAAAACAGGTCTATCGGAACAACAATTTCGGCCGCCAGAGGCGCGTTAACGCCCACCAGGTCGTTCCACCCGGACACTTACCCTGCGCCGTCAAGGCGCGGGCTGCATGCGGTTTGAGCTCAGATCATCCTCGGTTAATTTGAGGAGGTTTCAGCCATGGCCCTGCCGCCACGCGTATTTTTCACCCTTCATGAAGCTTCGGCACGCTGGGGCTGCAATATCGCAGATATTGCCGGTTGGGCCGATGCGGGCAGATTTCGTATTCTGACCGGGATTCCGGCTGTCTGCTGTGGCGAGGAGATCATTGCAGGCAAGGTCGTGCTGTCGCCTATGGAACTGCTCCCGCTATTCCGTCGGTGTGGCACCGGCCCTTCTGAAGGCGTCATGCGACGCATCCAGCCTCTGGCCCGCCACGACTGGATGCTGATCACGGATCCCCCAGACGGACTGTCCGTTGGGTTGGCTGACATGCTGATCCTGGCTGAGGAGGTTCATGCCTTCGAAGAGGAAAACGATATGGTTCGCCGCGTGACGGCGGGGCCCGGCGTGTCAAAGTCTTATGATTGGGAGGGGATGATGGTTGCCTTGATGTTGCGCATTCACGACCACGGGCTGCCCGCGACCCAAGCCGAGCTGGTCGCCGAGATGCAGGACTGGTTCGCGGATCAGACGGACGGCAAGAAGATGCCCGACAGCCGCAGCATTCGACGCCGGATTACACCGATCTGGAGAGCCCTGCGACGAGAGGATTCGTGATGATCCGGATCCGCGCGGGGCCCCGTCAGGCTGACCTTTTGTCGCCGCGATCGTCCGCGTCGTGAACCAGCTTCGGCTTCGGTCGGAACGCGCTGGCCACGGCATCGACACCGGCGCGCAGGGGTGAATCCATCAGATGCGCATAGCGCAGCGTGGTCTGCGTCTGGCTGTGGCCCAGCAGTTTGCCGATCATTTCCAGTGACGCCCCGCCGCTGACCAGAAGCGAGGCAAAGGTGTGGCGCAGGTCGTGGATGCGCACGTCCTGTAGAGCGCATTGCTTCTGGATCTGCGCCCAGAACCGCCGCACCTCCTGCACCGGCTGGCCGGGCGTATCGCCGGGGAACAGCCACGGTGTGCCGCTTGGCACCGACAACTGGCGCTGGCGCACGATAGCGGCGGTCTCGTCCGAGATCGGCACGCGATGTGCCCGGCGCTGTTTTGTCATCATCGGAGGCTTCGACCAGCTCAGATGTTCAAGATTGAACTGTTCGAACCGCGCCTGCCGCACCTCGCCCAGCCGCGCGCCGGTCAGCATGCAGATACGGATGATGTCGGCGGCACGCCGGTCCTCTGCCGCATCCAGTGCGGCGCCCAAGCTGGTGATCTCCTCCTTGGACAGGAACCGCTCACGTGGCGTCTCGATGCGGCGATGAAAGCGCTGGGCGGGGTTGTCGGTGCACCAGCCCCATTCCACCGCCAGCGTGAACATCTTGCGCAACACCTCTCCCATCCGGTTGGCGCGCACCGGCGTGGGCTTTGCGGGCTGCAGCTTTCGCGCCCGGTTGTTGGGTTTTTCCTTGTGCGGTCGCGCCCGGCCTTCGGCGATCTTGTTCAGCAGCTTGTCGACGTCGGTCGAGGTGATTTCGGTCACCAATTTCCGACCCCAGACCGGGGCCACCAGCTTGGCCAGCGAGGCGCGCTGGTCGGCGGCGTTGCGCTCCGCCAGCTTTGGCAGATGCTGGGCGCAGTAGCGCTCGATCAGGTCGTTCACACACGGCGCTTCGCGCAACGCGCCGCGCTGGGCCAACGGGTCAGCCCCGGCATCGATCTCGCGACGGATTTCCTTGGCCCGCTCGCGTGCCGCCGACACCGGCCATTCCGGCCAGCGCCCGAAGGTCATCCGGCGCTGCCGCCCGGCGTGGCGATAGTCGATCGTGAAAGCCCGCCCGCCGCCGCGATAGATGCAGGCCGCGAACCCGCGCACGTCTGTGTCGAAAATCTGGTAATCGCGCCCGACGATGGGCTCGGCCTCGCGGAGTACTTTCTCGGTCAGCTTGGTGCGCTCGGCCATATGTCCTGTCCTTCTTGCATCCGACATGAGGCGTGGTTTCGCCGTACTATCAAGGCAAGCATGGAGGACGGGGTGGCGGGGAGGCGCTGAGTGGCGGAAAGGTCGCCCCCTTTGTGCCACCCCTCGTTTTACTGGCGATCCGGCGCTGGGCGAGGAGATCGTCAACCATAGCGATTGCGACCACTGGCCCCTGACGCGCGCAAAATGATGCCGAAAGACCCGGAATCAGTGCACCAGACCACGTCGATTTTGTAAATCTCCAACAAATTCAGTGGGTGGCAAGGGTGCCGTGTCGGGTGCCACCCCCTCTTTGCCCGCCAATGCCGGTAAATCACCGGTAAATCCCGGTGTTCGCAGGTGTTTGCGGCTTTGGCCTGCGTTCCGCATCCCCCACGACCACGGGCCGCGCGGCGGCGCTCCATCCCACCTGACCCGCAAAACTCAAGATAACCCAATAAAACAAGGGGTGGCACAAAGGGGCCCACCTTTCCGCCACCCTGCGCCTCGCCGCCACCCCTTCGCCTCTGCGCTCACTGATCTCTGCAAACGCCCCCCCGACACGACCAGTCACGGGGCCAGAACAGGGAGACACCCAATGCCGCATCTCGGATCGATGCCAGAATCGAAGGAAAAACCCCGCAAGCTGCTGGTGGGCTGGATCAGCCGCCTCGACCTGGCGTTGGAACTCGGCCTGTCGGTCGACACGCTACGCCGCTGGGAGGCCCAGCGCACCGGCCCGCCCTGCGTGCGCGCCGGGCGCAAGGTCTATTACCGCCGCGCCGCAGTTGAGGACTGGCTGGAGGAACAGGAACAGGCCGCCCCGCGCCGTCGCCGTGCCGGAGGGCGCCGGTGATGATGACCAGATCCCGCAATTTTGACTGGCCTGCCGACCGTGTGGCAGAGGCCCGCGCCGTCCTGGCCGACGTGGTCCACCATTCCGATCACCTGATCCGGCTCGCCTGCAATCTGCTCGTTCAGCATGGCGAGACAGAACAGGAGCGCGAGGACGCCCGCATTCTGCTGGTGGTCATCGGCGCACGGCAGCCAATCCGTAGCGCCCCGCAACGGGATCATGATGGTGAGGTGGCACAATGACGCGCCGCCACACGCCCGAGGCCGATCTGCAGCGTGCCGTCGTGCAGGCGTTACGCGTTGCCCTGCCGCGCACAGCCATCATCCATCACTGCGCCAATGAAGTGACCGTGGCGGGCCCCCGCGGTGCCAAGCGCCAAGCGATCCTCGTCGGCATGGGCGTCCATGCGGGTTTTGCCGACCTGATGGTGCTCTGCGACGGGCGCGTTCTGTTTCTTGAACTGAAGGCCCCGAAAGGCCGATTGCGCGCCAACCAGGAGGCGTTTCGCGATGCCGTGCTGGCACAGGGCTTTGGTTGGGCGCTCGTGCGCTCGCTCGACGACGCGCTGGGCGCCTTGGCTGATCATGGCGTCACCAGCCGTGTCCGCCCAGCGTGGAGGGTTGCATCATGAGTCACAAGGCAACCGTCTGGGCCATCCAGCAACGCGGGTTGAAGCCTGCGACCAAGATCGTTCTTTGGTTCCTCTGTGACCGTCACAATCCGGACTTCGGCTGTTTCCCGACGCAGGTACGATTGGCCGAAGACGCGGAAATGTCGGTCTCAGCACTGAACAACCACCTCACCAAGCTTGAGGAGCTGCGCCTGATCCACCGGGTTCGCAGCTATGATCCGCGCACCCACAAGCGTAAAGCAACCCGCTACATCCTGGGGTTCGAGGATGGGTTCCCACCAGAGCCAACTCCGGAAACCGGAGATGGAATTGCGGGAACGGAGGAAGAACAGAACGTCGACCCAACTCCTGATTCCGGACATGGAGCCATCTCCGGATTTGCGGCAAAGCCATCTCCTGATTTTGCCCAAAGCCATCTCCGGAATCCGGAGATTAACCTTGTAAGAGAACCCCTAAGTAAACCTGTAAAGGAGGAGGAGGACGCGCAAGCGCGAGATTCTGATTTTGATCGGTTCTTCGCAGAACTGCTCGGCGCGCTGGGCTTTGCCGCCAATACCAGCCTGCCGAGCTGGTGGCAGGGGTGGCCAGCACGGTTGCACGTTCGCCGCTGGATCGATGACCTCGGGTTGTCTGAAGACCGGATCGTTGAGGTCGCGACCGAGACTCGGAGCGATCACCCCAATCCACCCGACGGCCCCAAGGCGCTGGATCGGTTCATGGAACGCGCCGCCCAGCGCGATGCGCAGGCGGCTGCCGCAAATATCAGCGCCCTGAAATCCAGACGCATCCGCAAGACCTACGGCAAGCCACCACCAAGCTCGGATGAACTGGCGGAATTCTACGCGGCCAAGGTCAACTCCGACGAATATCTTCCCGCCAACATGATCAGCAACGCGATGTGCGAAGCGATGCTGGCTCGCAGGCTGGTCACGGCCGAGCGGTTGCGTCAACGGGGAGTGCAGTGAATGGCCTGGTGTCACGTCCTCGGCACGGATTGTCCCTCTGCGCAGGCGGCGGAGGCCTTGATCTGGGCCTCATGCTGGCCGAACCCGGCTATCACACCCGCGCCTTTGTCGAGTGGGAGGATTGGCCCCGCGCAGTCCTCATCGCAGCCCAGCGCGCGGGGTATTTTGCCCCAGCGCCAATCTGGGATGATCTGCGCAGCTTTGATGCCCGCCCATTCTGCGGTGCCTTCGACGCGATCCTCGCCGGATATCCCTGCCAGCCCTTCAGTGCCGCTGGCAAACGCGAGGGTGCCAACGACCCCCGGCACCTCTGGCCCGAGGTCGCCCGGGTTGTCAGGGAGTGTCGCCCCAAATGGGTCTTCCTCGAAAACGTCTCCGGGCACGTCACCCTCGGCCTTGAAACCGTACTGCGAGAGCTTTGGGACATGGGCTACACGCCTGCGGCGGGTCTGTTCAGCGCGGCAGAAGTCGGCGCGCCGCACCAGCGGCTTCGCATCTTCATCCTGGCCCACACCGATGAGCCTGCATCCCGGCACCGCCAGTTACAATCCGGCGGGGAACAGCGACTTCACCCGCAAGACGGAGGCATTGGCGCTGGGCATCACCAACTGGTCGACGCCGAAGGCGACCGACGGCGCGAAGGGTGGGCCGGGCCAGAGCTATTGCTCGCGCGGGAGGCCACCCCTGCCAGCGCAGGCGGCGCAATGGCAGACCCCGGTGGCGGACGATCAGGCGGACCGGCTGCGCGGCAAGATCAACAGCCGGGGCGAGCCGAAACTGAGCGCGCAGGCGCTCCAGTGGCCGACCCCGGCGGCCCAAAACTGGAAGGGCAACAGCGCGGCGAGCGTGAACCGGCCGGATGGCAAGTCCCGGATGGATATCCTGCATTACCGGGCGGAACAGGGCTTCACCCACCCGGACCCAGCGATCGGGATGCATGGGCAACGGTCCTTACCGCACGCCCCGATCTCGCGCCCGCTCTGGGCCTATCTGATTGCCTTGCATGGGCGGGTCGTCTCGCGGCGCATCCTGAAAGCCCGGAAACGGCGGCGGCTCAATCCGCTCTTCGTCGGATGGCTGATGGGCTGGCCCATCGGGCACGCGCTCTGCGCCTACTCGGCAACGGAGTTCACCCTCTGGCAGCAGCACATGCGTGGCGCGCTCTCGCAGCTGCCCATGGCCTCGGGCCCGTGGATCTGGCGGCCGACGGACGAGCCTGAGGGCCCAGCGCAAATGAACCTCTTTGAAGGATTGCTGCCATGAGCATGCAGGGACGGATCAGCCGCGCGGGCGGCGCAAAGGTGAAACGCGCGCTGGGCGTGCAGGCGGCGCTCGAATGGGCGTTCCGGGTGGAAAAGGCACAGTTGGAATTGCCCCCACCAAAGGACGTGGTCGAGGAAGGCTTTGGCTTTGGCCTGGAGTATGTCCTGATGCAGCGTGCTGCGCTGGGCTGCAAGGTCGACGGCGGCCAGCACAAGATGGGCAGCTACACCCACTCGGACGCCGAGGTGATCGCGGCCACCGTCGCCGGGATGCCGGACAGTCTGGGCGGCATCCGCATGGCGATCCGCGTGGCCGAACTGGCCCGCGCCGGGCTGACGCCCGACTGGATGCCCGGCGTCGTGCCGCGTTGCGTGCCGATTGAGACGCGGCAGAATCAGCATGGCGTTCGGGCCGTGACGGAAGTTGTGGGCACCGAACGGGTGCTGAGCCGAGGGAAATGGCGCACTGTGGAAGTTCTGGCCTGTCCGGTCACCTGGCGACCGCATCCGGAGCAGATCGCCTCCGCCCGGCGCGGCTATGGGGATTGGTGGCATGCGCTGGACTGGGTGCGGGATGGGCTGATGGCGGGCGGAATGCTGCGGGAAGTGGAGGTGACAGCAG
>Ga0307933_1002925_pt1 | contig 11221 bp, 5 predicted proteins | sample OrgLakmetageno88_FD_201811 | JGI IMG/M metagenome (GOLD analysis project Ga0307933, IMG submission 201811) | Saline water microbial communities from Organic Lake, Antarctica - #88 | ecosystem: Environmental > Aquatic > Non-marine Saline and Alkaline > Saline | place: Antarctica: Organic Lake...
CGCGATCCCAGAGGCAACTGAGACAGAAGGGGAGGAGAAACAAGAGGATGAACCGGTAGCGCATGGCGACTTTTTAGAGTAGCAGGAGGTGAGAGTCTTCGAAACGAAAAAGGCCCACCGGAATGGTGGGCCTCTTTGAAAAAATTAGGATTGGGAGATTTTACCAACCGCCGCTGTCACGTCCGCCGCCACCGCGTCGGTCACGTCCACCACCGCCACGGCGGTCGTTGTCACGTCCGCCACCACCGCCACGGCGATCTCCGCCGCCGCCGCCGTATCCACCACCGCCACCGCCTCCGCGGTTTTGCTGGGGTCGGCGTTCTTCGGCCTCGTTGACGCGGAGATTCCGGCCCAGGAGGTCGGCTCCGTCCATCTCTTCGATGGCTTTGCGCGCCTGTTCGTCGTCGGCAAGAGTGATAAAGGCAAATCCGCGCGGGCGGTTTGTTTCCCGGTCGAGCGGGATGAAGAGGTCTTCGATGGTGCCGTAGGCGGAGAAGGCTTCACGGATGTCATCATCCGCAGCGGTGAAAGGCAAATTGCCGAGATACAGTTTCATAGTCTTTGAATTAAAAAATAGCCGAAACGGGTTTCCGCACCGGCTACAAAGCTAAGGCTGGCTGGATTATTGGGAATAGCGAGGATTGATTGAGATTTTTTAGGGTTGCCGATTTTGCTTTGGGTTTGCGGATCGGTGGGCCGACCTCCTTGCGAAGTCCTCTGAGGATCATTTCCTGGAACCCCGCCGCGGGGAAGACGTGCAGGTTTACGACAAGATCAAGGAGGTCCTGGTGGCCTCGCAGTCGGGAGGGAGCGGGACCTGGAGAGTCTACCGTCGGGCGGCCCGCAGGCGGTAGAATTTCGGTTCCAAGGTTGTTTCGGGCAGACGAAGAGTGATGCGGCGACGACCAGAGGGTGCTTCTGAGATGAGGAGGGGCGCTCCGGATTGCCAAAAGGAAGCCCCTCTTTTCTCGGTAATCACGTTCCATACCTCAAAATTGGTCGTCTCTTCCACTTGAAGCATGATCGAAGGCTCGGAGTCGTTAATTTCGAAAGTCACCGACCAGTCGTTGGCCGTCTTGTTCATTGAAGGCAGGAGACCGGCGGCATTTTGAGGATTGGCGGGATCTGATGAGAAGCCGTGAAGAAATTCCATCAGGTTGTCGACCCCATCCCGATCAAGATCTTCGTAAGGGAGGTAGTCCGCTCCGCTCGCTCCTTGTTCGAAAATCCACTGATGGTAGGGGTCGAAAAGCTCAGCCCCGGATTTTGAAAGCAAGATGATCCCATCATCACCAACGGCCACCAGGGCGGCGCTCGACCCGGCAATGGAATGGAGTTCGAGGTCACTTTGATTTTCCTCTTCGATGACGCTTCCATCGGGTCTGATCCGTTTGATCTGACCCAAACCGCCCACCGTCATCCTCTCCTCTCCCAGAAAAATTTGATCGTTGAATTCTGAGAAACCGGGGCGTGTTGAGCCTGACCAGACTCTGGCGTCCGAGGAAATCAGCAACGCGCCGTCGTCTTGAATGATTTCATAAGTGCCATCCGCAAACGAGATTTTGGAAAGGGCGGAGGTCTGACCGGAGATCTGGGAGATCAGTGACCAGGGACCGGTCGGTGAGAGAGAGGCGCTGATGGAAATCGTGCCGTATTCGCCGGCGAGCAGGAGGCGGTTACCCAATTGGCCGATCGAGTTGAGATTCACTCCGGTGTTTGTGTCGATGGATGTCCATCCTCCAGCGCCCAGCAGGGCCAGGAGTCCGTCATTACCCGTGGCGATCAGCTGGTCATCAATGAAGAAGAGCTTTCGTCCGATGAACTCTTCCGGGAATTGGCGTTCACCGGATGGGAGAATCAATTTTCCAGTTTCATCGAGAATCCACGTTTCGCTTCCGTCCCACAGGATGTCGATGAGATGGCTGGTCGTGCCCGAGGGAATGTCGCTCCAGTTGGTTCCGTCGGTGGTCGATTTGATTGACCCGTTTTCTCCGACTGCAATGAGGCTGGTCCCGGTCCAAACCACGTCGCGCAACCCGATTGGCCCATTGGTGGGGTTGATCGTGTCGAGATTCGTTCCATCAGTGGTCGTCGCATAGACGTTGGTGATTTGAGGGGCGAAGGCGTAGTAGCGATCATTGGCCCAGACAATTTTCTGAAAGGGAAAGGATCCAAAGGCAGCCCATTCAAAACCGTTGGGCGTGACGTTGGTAGAGACTTGGTCGATGGAAAAGAGCCGGTCATTGATCAATTCGAGTTGTCCTTGGATAGAACGGTTTTCCGGCGGAAGGATGCCTTGCCAGGTTTGCCCGTCGGATGATCTCGCGCCTCCGCCGGCACCGAGTGTGATGACTGCGGTGTCATTGATGAGGCCCAAAGACTGCAGGTTGTTGCCAAAAGATATCTTGCTCCAGGTTAAGCCATCCGGTGATTCCTGAATGATTCCGGAACGGGACGCTCCGACGAAGCGAGTGCCATCCCAGCAAAGAAAATCAGGCCCTGAGGGGGTGTCGCTCTGAGTCCAGTCGAATCCATTCGCAGAGGCCGCTGAATCACCCTTGCCCACGGCAGCGAAGAAGGACCCGTTCCATACGATGTCGAGGAACTCAAAGGGCCTGTCGATTGAAAGGCCCCGGGGGCGGGTCCAGCTTGTTCCGTTTCCGCTGATCGAGACGGTGGTGCCCACGGCGATGATTTGACCATTTCCGTAGGTGACACCGTGAAAAACTTCTCCCGGTGCCTCCGTCACCGTTCGCCAGGTCATTCCATCGGGCGAGTGAAGGATGATTTGTTCGCCGACCGCGACAAAACCATGGGGTGTGCTGATGATTTCATGAAGGGTATTGTTCGTGCGCGGGGCCCGCGAGATTTGCTCCCAGAAAAGGCCGTCAAAGCTGACGTCGGTGCTTTCACGGGTTGATGAGAAGATCCGGTTGGGGGTTCCGGCGATCAGATGGGTTGGACTTTCTGAGATGAATCGGAGCGGGAGGGCGTCGTCAACTTCTTCAAGGATGTTGCCCAAACCGGCGATAAAGAGCCGATCACGATACACGGTCAGAGACTGGCCTCGAAATTGAGGAGGAAGCTCTTTGGCTTGCCAGTTCTGTCCATCGGGCGAGGTATAGAGAGTCGTGTTGGTCACCGCCTTGAACTCGCGACCGGTCCAAACGACATCCGAGACAGAGCCACCCAGCGGTTCGCTGTCCCAGTTTTTGCCGTCGGATGAGGCGGAGATCATCGGGCCATTCCCGGCAACAACGGTGAGTGTGCCGTTGGAGGCAATAGAGGTGAGGTCAGCAGTATTGCTCCGGCGGGCCCCGGGCGACCAAATGCCCGCAGACGAACGTCTGGAAACCATTCCGGTCTCGGAGAAGGCCTGAAATTGGTTTTGGGCGAAAAGCAGTGCTCGAACCGCACCCTCAATCTGAGGGGATTCCTCCTGCCAGGATTGTCCTGAAAAATGAAAGAGCCGACCGGATTGCGCCCGCACCAAATGGGTGCTGCCGTCGCTGCTGATTTTTTCGAAGCAATCGTTCGGCGGACCATCGAGGGTATTCCAGCTGGTCAGGTCGGTGGAGGTTGCTGAGAACGCGACAACGGCCGGTGGGGAGCCGGGGTCGCTAGCGAGCGAGCGTTCGCCGCAGAGGATGTATTCGGCTCCGTTCCAGGCGATGGATTTGAGACGATGGTCCGGCCAATCCGACACTTCCCCCCAGGTGTAACCATCAACCGAGGTGAAGAGGGTCGAGTCCCCCACCATGACAAATTGGGACCCGTCCCAAATGAGGTCCTGGAGCGAGGTGTTTTCCGGTTTTGGGACATTGAACCAAAACAGGCGGGCACCGGTGACTTCGCGGGCCCGCCAAATCTTGTTGAAGCCCACCGCCACAAAGTGTCCCGCGCCATAGGCCAGGGCCCGGAAGTTGGGACTGGAGTTGTCGTTTGTTCGGTCCACGCCGGTAAACCAGGTGATGCCGTCATAGGACGAGTGGGTCTGTCCGGAATTTCCAACCGCGCAATACCGTGTTCCGTTCCACGAAAGGGCATTCATTTTTGGAGGGTCGGGAAAATTCCCCATCATCCCCAAAGCGGTCCAATGGTTGCCATCATCGGAAGTCAGAATGGTTCCCTGAGCGGTGGCTAAATACCTGGTGCCATCCCAGGTCACGCTGTCGATTCTCCCAGGATTCTGTAGTTGCCAATCTTCTCCGTCTGGCGAGGCGAAGATTGATCCGTGGTTGCCGACAGCGAGAAACTCAGTTCCGGTCCATTCCACGTTTTTTAGCGAACCCATGAGTGTGATGATGGTCGCTCCCCAATCGAAACCGTCTTCGGTGAATGAGATCTGTCTCCCTGAGACGGCGACGGTTTTTCCTCCCCCGGTGGCCATGCGCCCCCTGACGTTCGCCAATCGATTGGTCCACAATCCACCGTTCGTCGACGTGAGCAGAGCACCACTCCGCGCGGGCGTTGCGAGGAAAAGTTCACCATTCCAATGAAGATCAGTCAGCTGGGGCCCGATTCCTTCGCGGGTCCATTCAATGCCGTTAAGAGAGGTCAGGACTTCCCGGCTCGGGGTGACTCCAAGGAAAAGCGAGCCATTCCAGTGCATGGAGACGAATTCGTTTTTATATTGAATATCAACGCTTTCCCACGAGTCACCACTGGTGGAATGATACACCATCGTTCGCGGGGCCAGGCTGGCGACACCGCTTGGCCAGGAGGAAGTGACGAATTTCCCGTCGCCGAAGACTCCACTGTGATATTCCGTCGACGCTCCCGGTGACGACTCCGTCCAATCAAGGGCATTTTCGGAATGCCAGCGACCTTCAATGGAAATGCGGTCTGGTCCCGCAATGATGGTGTCGACGACGACACCGAAGGGGCTGGTGGGGAAAGGAAAGGAGTCCCAGCTGGCGGCGCCGGGAAGGCTTGAGAGGATGGCTCCGGTCGAAGTGTTCAGGTTGGTGGTGGCACTCACAAACCGCTCACCCGACCAAATAACCTTGCGAAGATCGAGGTTCGTTCCCGTGGGGAAAGGAAGCCACACCAGTCCGTCTTCCGATCTCAGGCTCTGGCCGTCGTCTCCCACCGCCAGAAACCAACCCCCGCCATAGGCCACACTGCGGAGAGCGGTCGAGGATCCACTTTCGATTTCGATCCAGGGGCCTTGGCCCGCCTTGCGAAGAAGGCAGCCGTTCTCACCGACGGCGACGCCGATTTCGCCCGCACAAACGATCGAAAAAAGGTCATGATCGACATAGGTTTCCTCCATGACCCAATTCCGACGATCCGTCGTCTTCCAAATGACCCCGCGGTCGCCGACGGCGTAGAGACGCTGGCCATTGAGGTGTGAGTTGTTTGCCCGGACCGTCAGGTTTTGGTCCACCCTTTCCCAGACTCTTCCCACGGGCAGCTCGGACGCGTTGAGCATCAATGTTCCGGTGCAGAGGACGGAGAAAGCAAAACAGAAAGACTTCATGGGATTGGGGGAAACTCGGTAATGTTGGGACGCAGAGAAAAAGTTTTCCCACTATTTCAGCGATTCGAGCCAAGAAACAAGGATTTTCCCCGGAACGGGCATTAGGAGGTCTTGAGCAGGGCCAGGACCAGAGTGAAACTATCGTTGGCCAGAGAGGATCAGGGGTGGAGCCATGGGGTCCTGCTTGGTGAGGCAACACTCCGGGTAATGATCGGGGTTTACAGGATTGCGGTGCTTTCCTGGGTTGCTAGAGTCACAAGCCATGAAGCGATTGATCTGTTTTCTGGCTTTGACCTTTTCCGGGGCAGTTGCCGATGTGACCGGGGGGTTCATCGAGGCGGCGAAAAAGCGTCACGGTGATTTTGAAGGAAAGGCCGCCCGGTTTCTCGTCGAGGGGATGCCCAAGGTGGACCGTGACGCTCTCTCACAGGAGTTCCTCATGACCAATCTAAATTTGGCCCTGAAGGCGCGAGCCGAGTTTCCTTGGGGAAAAGAGATACCCGACGCGGTGTTCTTGAACGATGTCCTGCCCTACGCGTCACTTGATGAAACCCGGGAGGACTGGCGTTCCTTTTTTTACCCGAAGTGCAAGGAGCTGGTGAAGGAGGCAAAGACCACCACCGAAGCCGCGCAGGCTCTCAACAAGGGAATCTTCAATCTCATCAAGGTCCATTACAACACGGGTCGCAAGGCTCCGAACCAAAGTCCTTCGGAATCGATCAAGCTGGGCATGGCGACTTGCACGGGGCTCTCCATTATTTTGGTCGATGCCTGTCGGTCGGTCGGGGTCCCGGCGCGGATTGCGGGGACGGCCTTGTGGTCGAACAAGCGCGGGAACCACACCTGGGTCGAGATTTATGATGGCGGAAAGTGGTTTTTTACCGGGGCCGATGAGTTTAATGGCAAGGGTCTGAACCGGGGTTGGTTCACCGGTGATGCCTCGAAGGCGGTGGCGGACGATTGGCGTCATGCCATCTGGGCCAGCTCGTGGAAAAAGACGGGAAATCATTTTCCAATGGTTTGGGATTTGAGGAACAAGGAGGTGGCTGCGGTCAATGTCACGGAGCGGTATTTGAAGAAAAAGCAGGGTCCCGGAGACCTGGTATATTTTCGGGTGTGGGACACGAAGGGCGGGATGAGGTTGGTCGCGACCTTGAACGGGACGGTTCGCACGAAGGCGCGCACTGCCGATTTAAATGACATGGCGGCCCTGAAAGTGAAGGAGGGCGAGGTGGTGAAAGTGGCGATCGGCGGAGAAACGCGGGAGGTCACGGTGCCGAAGGGGAAGACGGTGGACCTTTATTGGGATCAGCTGAAATGAAGCCGCGACGTTATCAATGCCATCGGGTAGCGGGGCCCATCCGGATCGACGGGTCGCTGGAAGCCCCGGAGTGGGCCGGGCTGCCCTGGACCAATGAGTTTGTCGACATCACCGGTGACCCGGCACTCAAGCCATATTTCCGCACGCGGGTCAAAATGGGATGGGATGACGACTATTTTTACGTCGGAGCCGAGCTGGAGGAACCGCAGGTTTGGGGAACGATCACGAAGAAAAACGAGGTCATGTTCGAGGACAACGACTTTGAAGTTTTCATCGACCCGGACGGGGACGGGTTGAATTACTACGAATTTGAGATCAATGCCCTGGGCACGATTTGGGAACTGAGTTTACCAAAACCCTATGGCGAGGGCGGGGTTCCGGTGTTGGGGTGTAATTTGCCGGGACTGAAGTCGGCGGTGAAAGTACGAGGAACGCTGAATGATCCGGGTGACCAAGATGAAGGGTGGTCGGTCGAGGTGGCCTTTCCGTGGAGGGATCTCGCTAAATATCACAAAGAGGGCGCTCCGCCCAAAGCGGGTGACATCTGGAAAGTGAATTTTTCGCGGGTTCAGTGGGAGCACGAGGTGGTGGATGGTAAGTATGTCCGGATCCCGCCGCACGGCACTCCCTTGGCCGAGAGTCTGAATCCGGAAGAGCAGGAGCATCCTGAAAACAACTGGGTGTGGAGCCCGCAAGGGGCGGTGAACATGCATCTGCCGGCGCGCTGGGGCGAGGTCGAGTTTGTTTGAGGGAGATTGGATCTTGTCCCGGCTTGAAAGCGGGGGTTAGCTGTTGAGATGAAACATTTTTGGCGCTGGCTGCTTCTGGGGATCTTTTGGAGCGTTCGTGCCGGAGCTGCCGAAAGGCCCAACATCCTAATGATTGTGGTGGACGACATGGGATACGGCGACATGGGGAAGCACGGGCATCCCTGGTTGAAGACTCCCAATTTTGACCGGCTACATGATGAGAGTGTCCGCATGAGCGATTTTTTGGTGAGCCCAACCTGTGCCCCGACCCGGGCCGCTCTGATGACGGGGGCTCACGAGTTCCGTTCCGGAGTGACTCATACCATCTACGGGATGGAGCAAATGAATCAAGACTGCGTTACGTTAGCGGATGTGCTGTCGGGCGGTGGGTATGCCACCGGGATGTTCGGGAAGTGGCACTTGGGCGATGAAAATGGCTACGAGCCGTGGAAGCGGGGTTTCGAGGTCGCAGTGATTGCCGAGCAGGACGCCCGGTCCAAGGCGCACCAGCGTTCGGTGGATCCGGTCTTTTATTTCAACGGAGAGCGCCGGAAGATGACGGGGGTGCGCGATGATTTGTTTGCGCAGGAGGCCATGAAATTTATGGGAGAAAAGCGCGCGGAGCCCTTCTTTTGTTATTATGCCACCTATGACCCTCATGGCGGCCATCACCCCATGGACCGTTTTCGGGAGGAGTTGAAGAGCCAGATGTTGAAGGCGGAAGCGGAGGGAATTGACCTAAAAATGGAGAAACGGCGGGAGGGATTTTTCGGCGAGGTGTTGCAGGTTGATTGGATTCTCGGGAAGCTGATGAGCTTTTTGGAAAAGGAGCAGTTGGCCGCGAACACCTTGGTTTGTCTGGTCACCGACAATGGTGCCACGGGCGGCACCGATATTTTCAATGCCGGGATGCGTGGGCATAAGACCACGGCGTGGCTGGGAGGAACGCGGGCCCTTGCCTTCTGGAGATTGCCGGGGGTGTTGAAACCGGGGGTGGTTGATGAGAGTTGCGCCCATCTCGATGTCCTGCCGACGCTCGCCGAGGTGGCGGAGGTTCCCCTGACCGGGAAGCTTCTCGATCAGGTCGAAGGTCGCTCGGCCTGGGGCCTGCTGACCGGTGACTCAAAAGACTGGCCGGAGCGGACCTTGTTTGCCCATGTCGCGAGGTGGCCGCCCGGAAAGCGGGACCAGTTTCGCAACGAAGGGGCGATGGTGCGGCGCGGGGATTTTGATTTGGTGCGGATTGAAAAGGGAAGTCTCGGGCGCGCCTACACTCGCAATCCGGCTTACCATCGTGGTCCGACCCCGGGAGGTGACTGGGGCTTGTATCACCGGCATGACGATCCCGGACAAACCACCAACCTTGCCGCGAAATATCCGGAGCTGGTGAAGCGACTTTCCGGCGAGTTTGATCGCTGGTGGGAAAAGAGCGAGCGGGATCTCATCCACGAGAAGAAGTGAGGAGGTCTTCGCCTTTGCTAACGCCAGACATGTCCCGGGAATTTTTTGGTCAGAGCCGGGCGGTGCTTGCGCCATTCGCGGGCCAGGAAATGGGTCCAGTCGGTGGTGCTCGCGATCACTTTTCCCTTGGGCGGGCTGAGCTTGAGGACGACGGGGAGGCGGCCTTCGCAGACTGCGGGGTGTTCTTCGAGAGCCCAGCAGTCTTGTAGTTTGACCTGGGTTTCGGGGGTGCCGGTGAGGTAGGAGATTTTCGTTTTTCCCTTGTCGAGCCAAGGGATGGAGAGGGGGAGGAGTTCATCAAGCCAGTCGATTTGGCCTTTTTCGAGGTGGCGGTGGAAGGCAGTTAGCAGGGGGGCGGCTTGGGCGTCCTTGGCGAGGGAAAGGCCGGTGAAGGCCCGGGCGAGGCAGGCGGTGATGGCGGCTTCGTCGAAGGGGGTAAATTCCAGCTCGGGCATGGTGGCTTGGATCAGGTTGACCCGGGCCATGAATTGTTTCACGCGCTGATCCATGAGCGGGAGATCGAAGGCTCCGCTCTGTTGGGCCTCGGCGAGGCAGCGTCCGCTTGCGGCGGGATCGAGGTCGTTCTGTTGCGCTTGTTGTGCGATGATGAGATCGTGAAAGCGAACCAGTTTGGTGGCGGTGACGCGCTTGTTCCGGGCGTCGAAGAGGTGCTCCAGGGTGGTCTTGAGATGTTGGGGGAACATCTCGGCGATCCATTCGGGTTCGACCGCAGTGGCGAGGCTGAGCAAGGTGAGCGGGCCGGGGCCGCGCGAGGGAACCTGGTGCAGGTTGGCGGCAACGAAGTACGAGGAATCTTGTACGACGCTTTCGCGAACGAGCTGGCCTTCCCGGTGTTCGGTGAGATCACAGGTGGGTTTTCCGGGCTCGCGTCGTTTCGCGAGTTGGTCGATGAAGCCAGCCATGAGGCAACGGCGCAGGGAGTCTTCGTTTTTGACGGGAGTCGTTTTTTTGTCACCGAGATGCTGTTGCCGGGCGGCGTGTCGGATTTGCCGGCAGGTTTCATCGACCTGGCGCGCGACCTGGGCGTTGATCCCGTTGCGGCGGCAGCGGTCGAAGCTGAAGCGGTTCTCTTTGGCAAAGTCCTGGGCCCGCATTAGGGTGACAAAGTCGGAGAGGTCGCTTTCTTCAAATTGCTCTCGGATGGGTTGGCTCCCGGAATGAGGGCCTTCGAGGCGGGTGAGAAGGTCGCGTCCGCTGACGAGGGCGGCGCACAAGGCGGCCTCGGGGACGCAGTCGCGTCGGCTCGCTTCGATGAGCATGCGCGAGTAGCGCGGGTGCATCGGGAGACGGAGCATTTGCTGGCCGAGGTCGGTGAGGTCTGAGTCGAGCAGGGCCCCGAGCATGGTGAGCAAATGTTCGGCGCGCTCGACGGCCTGCGGGTCGGGTTTGTCGAGCCAGTCAAAGGTGGTGGCTTCCCGGATGCCGAGGGAATGCAGCAGGAGAACAACTTCGGCGAGGTCGCTACGTTGGATCTCGGGGGTGTTGCGTTCGTCCCGGCTTTTTTGGCTCACCACGGTCCACAAGCGATGGCAGGTGCCGGGGGCGGTGCGGCCGGCGCGGCCTTTGCGTTGATCCGCGCTGGCCTGGCTAATCGGTTCCAGCTGGAGGGTGCCGATGCCGCGTTCGGCATCGTAGCGAGCCACGCGGGCGACTCCGCTGTCGACGACGTGGCGGATGCCATCGATGGTGATGCTGGTTTCGGCGACGTTGGTGGCTACCACGACTTTGCGCAGGGAGTTCGGGGCAAAGGCGCGGTCCTGCTCCTGCGGCTCAAGGCCGCCGTGCAAGGGAATGGAGGAGACCCGCTCCGCTGTCCCGAGGCCGCGCAGGGCCTCGAGGGTGCCGTTGATTTCGCCGCGACCGGGCATGAAGACGAGGATGTCGCCGTCGTCGCCCTGTTTGATGATTTGTGCGACCGCCTCGGCTGCTTGCAGGGTGAGGGGACGCTGGTCCGGGAGGGGGAGGTAGTTGACCTCGACAGGATGGCTTTGTCCTTCCGAGATGAGGACGGGGCAGTCGTCCAGATAAGCGGCCACCGGCTCGGCATCAAGGGTGGCGGAAATGACCAAAACCGCGAGGTCGGGCCGCTCGCTTTGCTGGAGGTCTTTGACCAGGGCGAGAGCGACATCGCTGAGGAGGTTTCGCTCGTGGAATTCATCGAAGACCACCGCCCCGATTTTGGAAAGG
>Ga0307933_1002929_pt1 | contig 11202 bp, 7 predicted proteins | sample OrgLakmetageno88_FD_201811 | JGI IMG/M metagenome (GOLD analysis project Ga0307933, IMG submission 201811) | Saline water microbial communities from Organic Lake, Antarctica - #88 | ecosystem: Environmental > Aquatic > Non-marine Saline and Alkaline > Saline | place: Antarctica: Organic Lake...
ATGCGGCCTCGCCGACCTTGTTTGAATTTGCTCTTGTAAATGTACGGGTACTAACATTGTTTGAAGAGGATACGACAATGAGTCCGGGACTTCCATTGTCGCTCCCCATCGTCGTCAGAACGGAACAATCCAAAGAGGCTGTCAACATTATGCAGGCAAAGAAGCGAGCACGACGCCAGGCTCCGCTCTCGCAGTCTTCAATTGTAGCGTTGGTCTCACGGCCCAGGTTGATATCAATCCACGATTCACGCTGTCACTGAGGCGATTGACAACAAAAGCAAGGGCGGACTCGCGAATCTCCGCTGCCAGGTACCGGTTCTACATACGTCGTACTGTACCCCTCATTTCTCATTTTGAGGATTTGGCATTTCCAAGGACCGATCTGGAACAAGATGGAACAAGGCCATATTTTATATTTTTCAATTTCTCAGTGATGACGTGTCTTCCAATGCGGACTGGCGTGCGCGTACTCCAAAATTACCTATTGGCGCCACGTCATAATATTACGTTATCGGTCTTATCTTTCCCTCGCTCGCTCATCATCGCGATCGATCGCGCGGCTCGTTTATTTCGGAAGCGCGAGGTAGGTAAAGGTTTCCACCATTCATCCACAACTTCGTACAGCATAGCATAGCAGCAGTAACTACGGTAGTCAACAACAACCTTATATAAGATGCCCATTTCGTACTCGAACCTAGTGCTTCCAGGCCGACGCTCTAACGGTAGCAGCAGTACGACGCCCGTCGTCCTCTTGGCCGGCACAGCGGTCGGTTCGCTCGTGGCCGTGCAGTTCTTAACGTCGGCCAACCCCTTTGGTCGCTGCGTTCGTTTCTGGAAGCAACTCAATCGTCAAGAAGGCGCTCTCACGAGTTCCGGAACTGTTAATCAAAGCATTGACGATTACTCCAAGCTGCATCGCGAACGAAGCCTCCAAGACCGCGTCACCAACTACCAATCCTTGGTGAACGCTTACTATGATCTCGCCACGGTCTTTTACGAATGGGGCTGGGGATCTTCTTTTCACTTTGCCTACCAGTACGCCTTTGAATCATTCAACGAAAGCATTCGCCGTCACGAGTACCAACTCGCCGCCTGTCTAGGAGTCTTTGGCCCCACCGCGCACGTCCTCGACGTTGGCTGTGGCATTGGCGGACCCATGCGCAACATTGCGCGCTTTTTGCAGTGCCGCATTACCGGCGTTACCCTAAATCCTTACCAAGTCCAGCGCGGCAACGAGCTAACAGCCGCCGACGAATACGCCGCCACTACGTGCCAGATCATGCAGGGAGATTTCATGAAGTTGCCCCAGGAGGACGATTCCGTGGATGCGGCCTACGCCATTGAAGCGACCTGTCACGCGCCCGACCGCGTCGCGTGTTATGCGCAAGTCTTTCGAGTCTTGAAACCCGGCGCCGTGTTTTGCCTTTACGAATGGTGCATGACCAGCAAGTACGACCCCAAAAACCCGGAACACGCGCGCATGAAGAAGGATATTGAACAAGGCAACGGTTTGCCCGATATCTGCGATACTACGGTTTGTTTGCAAGCCATGATCGAGGCGGGGTTTGAAATTACCATGGAAAAAGACTTGGCCCTGGTGCCAAACGTGCAGCCGTGGGAAAGTCCCTTGACGGCCTCGTGGAATCCCACGAGTCAGCGCTTTCAGTTCAACTGGTTGGGAGGACACTTGACGAATGTGGCTATTGCGACCATGGAGTTTCTCCGCATTGCCCCCAAGGGGACCGTCAAGACGCAAAAGGTCTTGCAGGCGGGCGGATTTGCGCTCCGAGATGCTGGACAGGAGGGTATCTTTACCACCATGTACCTCATGGTGGGACGCAAGCCTGCTGCTGCGGATGGTGCCAAGGGACAGTAATAGAAGGAAAGGAGAGAAACATGAATGGTGGAATAGTGAAGTGAAGTCTTTAAATTGGAACGTTTATACACAATTCGGCTGACTTGTAGCTAGCTAGTTTGCTATCATACTGTATGTAGGGCTAGTTTAATACTACTAGTCTACTGTAGGTTCGAAAGAGAGGGTGAAAGCAAAACAAGTTTATATACTGCTCCTATTGCGAATACAGTGTCAACCAATTCAATCGTTCTTTTTCTCCGTGGCGTCCTTGGGCGATTCATCCGACGGTGGAGGAGCATCGGCCGAGGAAGAATCCGATGGTGCAGCGAGAGCGGGTCCTGGCGATGAGGATGATGGTACGGGCCCCGCCAGCATCATGTCCACGGCACGGTTCAAATTGCCGTGCATGGCCACCAAAGCATCCAAATTACGTTGTTCATCGTCAAACCCCATATCATACAAGGACTGCAGCTGGCGGCTGTAACGGACCGCCGGGGGTTGTTGTTGCTGCTGCTGCTGATGCTGGTGGTGTGCTGGCGGGTGCGTGGCCGGCATTCCTCCTCCTCCTGGAAAGCCATAACCGCCACCACCACCTTGCATGCCTCGCATCATGGCCGCAAAGTCCATGGCTGGCGGTGCTCCAGACGGTGCACTACCACCGCCACCGCCACCGCCACCACCACCTTGCATGCCTCGCATCATGGCTGCAAAATCCATGGCTGGCGATGCTCCAGACGGTGCACTACCACCACCACCTTGCATGCCTCGCATCATGGCCGCAAAGTCCATGGGTGGCGGTGCTCCAGACGGTGCACCGCCGCCGGCACCTTCACCACCTTGCATGCCTCGCATCATGGCCGCAAAGTCCATGGGAGCTGCACCTCCAGCACTGCTACTGGACGACGACGGCGGCATGCCACTCAACAGACTCGAAAAGTCCGTGCCAGTGGGAGCACTTGCACTACTACTACTACCACCCATGGCTTGTTGCATTTGAATCATGCTGCGCAAGGCAGCCGGATTCATCATGTTGCGCACCATTTCGTTGGCCGCTTGGGGATTGCTTTGAAACATTTGGCGCAAGGCAGGATTCTGCTGTTGCAGCATTTCGGAAAACATGCCCGGGTTTTGTTCCACCGTTTGTTGCAACATGGTTTGCATGGCGGGATTTTCGAGCATTTGCAACATGAATTGCATTTGTTCTGGTGACTGTTGCTGTTGCTGCTGCGGCATGCCCCACGGATTGGGGACGGCGGGTGGAGCGGCAGAAGCAGCGCCCCACGGATTGGGAGCAGCGGTGGTGGTGGTGGTAGTTGGTGGTGATGGTGGTGGTGCCACTGCACCGGTACCGGCAGAAGCAGCGCCCCACGGATTATTGCTCAACGTTGACAACAACGTTGACGCTGACGCAGGAGTAGCGCTCCGGTTGGTGACCGGCGCTGCTGGCATTGCAGGACTGCCCCAAGGATTTGGCATGGCGGCCCCCGACGCACCCGCATCCGAATTGGACCTACCAGTGCTGGTATTGGTATTACCAGTACTGGCCGCACGTTCGGCGTGTTGCTGTTGCATGCTTTCCTCCAAGGGCGCTTGTACCGTCTCGTACATGTTTGCCAGTGCGTTGAATCCACCGGGCATGTTTTCCAGTTGCGACATGGCCAAGTCTTGCGAGCGAAGCGCTTGCTGGTAGGCTGCCGGGTTGCGCATCATTTGTACCGCCTGCTGGAGCACGGCTGGGTCGTCCAGCACTTGGCGGAGCTGGGGATTGGATTCCACCATTTGTCGAAAGGCGGGATTGGCTTGCATTTGCATCTGCATCATGTTTTGCATGAGTTGAGGATTGTCCATGAGTTGTTGCATCATGGGGCTTTGCATGAGTTGCTGCATTTGCGCTGGATTGGGTTGGGGCATGCCTCCAAACGCAGCCGCTGGGTTGCCTGGGGGGTTGCTGTTGTTGTTGTTGCTGCTGTTGTTGTTGTTGTTGTTGTTGTTGGGCGGAGGAGCCATGAATGGCATCTGACCTGGCTGTACCACTGCTGCTGCTGCTGCTGTAGCAGTAGTCGTACTCGTAGTCGTACCCAGTGGCGGCGGTCCCTTGACGAGAAAGAGCGTGGCTTGGTGCACAATGCCATAGTCTCGTAGACTCTTTTGGTCTTCCAGGATGCGACCCTTGTAAATCAAGCGCTGTTGCGAGGCAGCGGGAGTGCAGTCCGCGGGTCCTTGCGCGGCGATGCGTTCCTTGACGGCTGCTACTGTCAGTAGCGAGCAAGATTCAATAGTAGTAGTAGTAGTAGTAGTTGAAGAAGAAGACGGCAGCAGCAGCAGCGTTACGGGAAACCGCGTGCCGTTGGAAAGGCGGATGAGGAGCTCATAGTCGGACATTGCGAGAGAGGAGTATATACGGCAACAAGCTGTAGTAGAGGGCGAAGAGGCTACACAGGTAGAACAACAGAGGGGTTGTGGATGAAGACGAAGCAGTCAACAATCAACAAGTGAAGGTCGACGAAGCAGATCGAAAGAACACGAGCGATCCAAACCGGCGACAAAGGAAGAGATTTAAGGAGCGAGAACGCGAACGAATCCAATCGAATCGCAGCCAATCGCAGATACCAAAGTCGAGTGCCGCTCGCGACGTACCGGTATTCGAGAGGCCGTTCATTGTACCGACAGAGTCGAGTCTACGTCGTACTTACGTAGTACTTAGTCTAATGACTAATAGTAATGATAGCGAGACGATCCATATCCAATATGCATGACTTGTTGTTGTCTACTACTGTAGTCTACTAGTCTACGTCCACGGCAGTAGCAGCTATGGATACCGGTACTACTGTAGAGAGCAAATAATGCACAAAGATCAAAGATAATAGATAATAGTATTATATACTACCGGTACGTTAAGAGTCATATTTAGACTATCCCGCCGTCCATGGTCGGACCGCCAGTGTCGGGGGTGGTCGCGCTGGCGCAAACAACGTCGGCGTGGACCGTCAGGAGCATCTAGATCAAATTGAGGTCGCCGCTCACCTTGGCCAACGCCGGGCCGAGTAGCTTGGGGCGAAAAAGCAAATTATCTCTTCCAAGGGCCTTGAAACGAGGACGATAGCGGTTCATGGTCAAAAGGGGCTGAATCGAATTATCGCACATCCCTTGGGCCTGGTCGATCACGTCGATCACATTCCATCGATAGCAAGGATCAATTGTATGCAACACTGTATTGGACGTGAGCAGGTCCTCCAGCATGCAAATTCGTTGTTTCTTCACTTGGCGTGAAAGTGCCGCACCACTCGAATTGAATACCGGGAATACAAGTGTCGCCAGTGTGGGGTGCGTCTGGAGCGCTTGGCATAAGTTATCCATACTGTCGTCGCTAAACGCAGACCAGCCAGGAAGGCAAAGATACTCGAGACCTTTGTTTTTAGAGAGACCGTTGGCGATTTCCGGCAGACCCCAATCATCGCTACCAATTTCTAGTGTAAGTCTCCGGAGGCGGCTGTTTCCACGCAGCGCTTGTGAGAGGACAGTAGGCTCCACGCTACAGCGGTCGAGCTCGGTCGGGCCTCGATTCTACTGTAGACACTCAATGAAAGACTCTTGTCCTTCACGCGTCATTCGACAATATGTTAGTGCTATACTGTTCTCGACAGTATCATAGTTAGAAGAAGTTGCAAGAGCTCTGACAAGATCCTCTGTCAACTCCCAACGATCGAGGTTCCCGAGTCGAACATGTGCTTGGCGTTTGGCGTGTGTGCGTTAGAAACATAGTCACGAGCGCACTGGAAAGAACTCTTCTGTTACTATCATTGCACCCTTGGGCACTCAAATAGACTGTAGGCACATTGCTCGTTCGAAGCAGGCCGAGAAGGAACCGACAAGCAGCTTCCGCATGCGCTGGTGAAGTTGCAAAGACTTCGACATGGAAGCTGGTGTTCTCCCCAACGGCACGCCTGCACATGTATTGATCCATTCCGTAAAGACCGTTGACTTTTTGGTGTTCACCAGCACTATATATACATACAAAGGAGTTCCTTGTCACCCATGCGACCTTATTGTAGAGATAGGAGCAAAGCTCCGACCAGGTAAAGGGCAGAGCTTCTCCAATACGCTGAGGTGCCAAGAACTCTTCCCACCCTGCCGTATCGCATTCCACTTCCAAAACCCCATCGCCTAAAACGTTCTCGTCTTCGCCCCTATCATCATCATGCTCGTCTTCATAGGTATGGATAGTGATGTAGTCTTTTGAAGACGCGTCGTTGTGGAAAAGAAGGCATCCATGGCGCTACTGCCGAGCTCGGCGTCTTATCTTGCGTCGTCAATGCCCCGTCATCATAATATCAACCGTCACCCGCGTAAATGTGAAGATTTTCGTTTTGAGCTTTTCGATGGGAGCTCCGATCCATCAGTAATGTTCGCGCCTGATCACTTCCGTAGACTAGTCTAGTCTACGTCGTATTACCATTACTGCTTTAGATACTGTACCTGTACCGGTACCAGATACGATATGTGTATGCCAGCAGCTAGTCCTAATCGTGGCAGGTTTCCATCTAAAGTCAAAGTCTACTGTGATCTTTCTACCTAACGTCTACTACGTCGTAGGTCTGACAGCTGAAGGTTGCTAGCTAGACTACTGTAGAGACCGTCGAGAAATTGAAAGGTGCGTTAGTCTCTAGTAGACGCCAACAGATGCAACAATTCGATTCAAACTCTGTTTACGTATAGTGATATGATGGATAAATGGCTTCCACTCTCTACTGCACCACTGGGCGGGTCGGAGTTGTGCTGCCCAGCAGAAACAGCAGTAGAAGGTGGTAGCGTATGCATTCCGACAACCAAGGCGAGACGAGACAATCGTGCATGAATGCTGTGAGCCATGGGTCATCTCCAAAGCAGTCTTAAAGGCAAACCTTGTTATTGCAGCTCGAACTGCAACATTGCTTGTCCTTTTTGCAGAATCTGCCGCTAGGTAGCAAATTTCCGTCGCAGGATGCCGTGCTCAATGGGTTAGCGTTTGTCTTTTCGGCTCCCAATGGCGATGCAAAACTGAAGCTTCCAAAGAATCCACCCAGAAAGTTCCCAGACGATGCTGGGGTATTGGCGGTAATGCTGGCACTGTTGCTCGAGATGAGGCTCGCGAAATCAGTGTTGAAGTTGTTGTTTTGCGGAGTGCCAAAGCCGTTTTGCGGAGTGCCAAAAGTGCCTTGGAATCCACCGAAACTACCGAAAACGGCCGCTACCGGTGCCGACGTGGGTGCGGGTGCTGGTACCGGTGCCGGCTTTGGTGCGGGTACCGATGCTGGTACCGGTACCGGTGCTCGTGTGGGTGCTGATACCGGTGATCGTGTGGGTGCTGATACCGGTGGTCGCGTGGGTGCTGATACCGGTGCTCGCGTGGGTGCTGGTACCGGTGCTCGCGAGGGTGCTGGTACCGGTGCTCGCGTGGGTGCTGGTTGTTGCTGCTGCTGTGGAACTGGAAGTGCGTTAGCTCCCAGACGAAGCGTCTTGTACGAGGCCATCATAATATCAAACTGATCGCTCGTGAACTCATTCATACAATCGTCGTCCACGTAGTCCATGAAGTTAAAAATAGGGTCCTCGCCAGCAGCGCTGCAAGTCTGTGAGAGAGAAAATAATTTGCATGTGTGTGAGAGGGGCCGACGAATCGTGTGAACTGCTAAAAAAATCCTTGTCGCGACCGTTCGGTTGGTTTACGTACATCTCTGCCAACGGGGCAACCAAACGCAGGTGTTTCTTCCCTTGGAGTGTCTCCAACGCGATCACCAGTACTCCCACAACCTCCCTGAAAAGTATGAAAGAGTCCCATCCAGTGTCCGGCCTCCTGTAATGCAAGAAAAGTGCGTGTGTGAGTGATACATATTTTTGAACGATTCGTGTAGCCGCTCGTCTCGACAAGATACTCACGTGTGTCCCCGTATCACCCAAATTGTAGGGTGCCAATCGCCCACCAGGCACAGTGTCGAATCTCACAACCACACCATCGTCTTTTGGCCGGCCAGCGTACGAAGTCGGCAACGTGGCCCAACCGAGGACGCCTCCCCCTGGCTGGAGCGTGTAAAGGTTCAACGCCTCGGATCCACCCTGGCGCAGCGCTGTTTTAAAAGTTCGTTCAGTGGAGCTCGATACCGAGGCTCTAAACCACTCTTCTTGAAAGGTATAGGTAGTGCCAGCCAGAAAGAACTGAAAGAAAGGCGCAAACGAATCCGTCAAGACTTGCACCTGATCGTTCACTTGTTGCTTGGTAATGTTGCCCGAGATCTGGTTGGTCCGCTGATCGCGACCGGAAATGACGTGCACGTAAACGGGAACGGCAATGGGCGCCGTGTTTGCTTGGAGGCGTCGCACGCCGCCTCCCGTGGCGGCGATCCAGTTGGAAGTGACGGCGGCCGATTCTTGCACCTCGGCCGGTTCCGGCTCGCGAGCTTGGCATCGCGCACCCGAGACGCGAAACGCTTCTTGACTGGCCCATTGAATGTCACCGACCCAGTAACCCGACTGCAAGTCGCGATGGGCTTGAGAATCGGAATGGTCGTGAAAGGCAGGCTGGTGATCTTCTTTAGCTTCCTCGCAATCCGAAGAAGAATCCGCTCGAAGGTGGTTCGAGGACAATGTCACAGCGTCTTTGCCGTCCTGGTGATGGTTGTGGTTGTGATTGTGATGCTCACAGCCGATTGTCAAGCCCGCGACGGCCAGCAAAAGGCCAAGGCAAGCCTGGATGGTCCTTATCTTCATCATGGTGATGAATGCTGACCTGGAATGACAGAGAGCGGTGCGCTACCCTGGACCACTTCTTTGAAATTATGGTGAATGTGGACGAAACCAATCGGTCAGTGCAACTCAAATCGGCACTCTCTCTTGATCGGCAAGCGCGTGAGCCGTGCCGTTTGGCAGGTCTTGTTTAGACCCAGCCATTGGCTATTTAGCAGGTCCGTATCCAATGTTTCATAGCACTGACCGGTTCGACATTTTTAATTACAAATATCGTTTCCGTTGCATCTAAATAACCATATTTGGAAGGACGACAAATTTTGCCAAAATCGAGGAGTCGCACAGCCTTTCATGTGCAAACACTATAAAAGATGCCTTCCCAAGAGCAAACACGTGGCAAGATAATTACGCCCTCCTCCAATGATGACGAAAGCATCGTGAACAAAGTGAACTGAGACACTAGTCTTGGGAGGCCGTTCTTGTCGTGTCGTGTCGTGTGTCACAATGTCCAGCGAAACGTCGGAGTAAGATACGAGTATCGTACGTCGTATGTAGACTGACTATGTACGTACATACGTACTGTATGTGAGGCAGAGCCCAGGCCCAGAGCCCAGAGCCAGAACAATCATCAGTCATCAGCACTAGCCGTGCCGTACAGCACCTGGTAGCCGGTCTACCAGGTATGATACCAGGTACGATAGTTCAGGTTCATGGTGATCATCTGTACGAAACATACTAGCTATTAGCCAAGCGCTCCGTCCGTTAGCGGTACCCCCTGTTCTACTACGAAGCTCTCGTAACCAAGCACTAAAGGTACCAATTACCGCGCACGAGGGAGTCTCTGTATCTTAGACTGCTCAAAACTGACGGCGTTGGCTTGATCCATTGATCATTCATTCACTCGGACGAACGAACCAACCAACTCGCACCACTCGTCGCGCTCCCAACGCAACAGCACAAACAAGTTCCTTGGGATCGTTCCGACCGCTTAGTAACAGCATGAGTAGTAATGATAAGCCGACCAGGGAGGATCCGCCCGGTGTAGCGCCCAAGCGCTTTCCCCGCATGAATGTTCTCTTGAGTGATATCCAGAGTGAAGGAACCGTAAGTGAAAGTCGCATGGCATGGCCTGTAGAGTTGATTGTTGTGTATGCATAGATATATATATATTTATGGACTGCGTTCTCCCGCATATATCCTCATTCCACACACCCTCTACCGTTCCACAGCAAATGTTGGAAGACATTTTGGATATTATGGAAGCTTCGGGATGCGCCGCCTTTCCCTACGACTCGGAACCGTGGAAGGTGGCCTTTCACGCCGTCTATGATTCCGTCTTGAATACCTACAAGATTCCCACGGCTACTAATCGGTATACTCGCTTTCGGGAACGCATTGTGGAGATTTGGAAGCGGCTCGAAGAATTAGGTCCTGGTGACGACAAAGACAACAGCGGCAGACAGCTCGCGCCTTCCAAGGCCGTTCGAGCCTTGGCCATTAAGCAATTGAAAGTCTTTCGAAAGGCTGGCGGAATCGTGTCTTCATTCACGTCCAGGGAAGCGACCCGTATTAACGAGAAAGCAAAAGACAATTTGGAAGTTATCGCTGTCGACGACCCAGTAGCTGAGGATGTAGAGGAGGAGGAGCCACCACCTGCCGACTGGGAAGAGGAGTTAGTGGAGGAAGGGGTTGATTGTGCTGTCGACCCTTTCGCTGACACTGCTGCTGACGGAGAGACTTCGTCTCCTACAGAAAATGGGGACGATAGCATGCTAATGCTGGATCCTATTGCGCGATCTTTTCTGTCGGAAAGTGGTGTCGAAACGTACAAAGACTTGTTGAAAACCTCCACGCGCGTTGTGGTGGACGAACTCATGGCCTGGCGGCGTCGCAAGGCCATTAAACCGTGGAAATACAGCACGGCGCAAGTGAATGTGCATATTTGGAAACGGGTGGCAGCCAAACAAGAAGCCAGTGGTAGAGAACTAGCAATCATTGCCGACACTACGAGAGGAATACCGCGGGGTAGTAGTGCATCCGGTGGACGAGCAAGCTACAGATCCCAAATTCCTGACAAGAACGTCAAGTTGACAGGTGTCTTGACAGATCCGACAGCCATGGCATTCTTGGCAGATATTGGAATAAGCACGTCGACGCAGTTGTTCGAACGCAGCGGTACCGAGCTGGCCAAAGAGTTTGTCCAGTGGCGACGGGGGAAAAGTTTCTCCGAGATTGTCATTAGTGATGCTAAGCAATACGTTTACTCGTGGCGACGTTGTGTGTCGATGCATGGCCAAAAGGCCAAAGCTGAGCGTACAGAATTGGCCCCGGATAGTAAAGCCATCGGAGAAAGTAACCAGAGGCATCCACAGACAATGCAGCACCCTGTTACGACGAGGGGCTCAAATATTGATCCAAGATTACGTGCGCTATCATGGGCTCCGCCGTATCCAGGAATAACACAAAGGCAGTATCCAGGAATGGCACAAGAGCAGTATCCAGGAATGAGACAAGAGCAGTATGCGGGTACAGGTAGGGCACAAGAGCAGTATCCAGGTACAGGTAGGGCGCAAGAGCAGTATCCAGGTACAAGTAGGGCGCAAGTTGTCGATCCAAGAATGGTTGCA
>Ga0307933_1002934_pt1 | contig 11190 bp, 13 predicted proteins | sample OrgLakmetageno88_FD_201811 | JGI IMG/M metagenome (GOLD analysis project Ga0307933, IMG submission 201811) | Saline water microbial communities from Organic Lake, Antarctica - #88 | ecosystem: Environmental > Aquatic > Non-marine Saline and Alkaline > Saline | place: Antarctica: Organic Lake...
TGTAGATCTCTCATAATCTTTTATAAACTGGTTTACGTCGATTGAACCTCACCTTACTAGCTCTTCGCCACTGCTGTTGTCTAAGGACACAGAAGGGAGGACACGTGTATTGTTGATTCAACACGTTGGATGAGGTTTAACCGCCTTCTCAACGGATGGCATCTGTGAGGGGCGAAGCGTGGCGGCATTCTTGGTGGACGAGTTGCAAGAAACGACGGAGTCCAAGCCATCCACATTTCGAACGAGCTGGCGATGGGTATCAGCCTGGCGCAAGTCTTTGAGGAGGCCCACGACTTCTGACGCCGTCGAGAGCTCACGGTTGCCTGGTGGAAGCCGGCCACTGTAGCTGAGCTTGTGTTCCAGTTGCGGACGCTGTTTTTCGGTCAAGTGGCGGTCACGTTCATTAGTTAAGCTGCGAGCCGACGAGTTGAAAGTGGAGCGGGGTGGCCGTTTAATAGAGACGTTTGGAGCATTGCCTCCTTGGCCGGCTTGCTCTATCGATCCTATGGACAAAAGCGAAGAGTCCAAACTAACATCTATGGTGCGAGCGGTTTCTTGCGAGCGGCCGCTTTGATGATCAGATTTCGATTGCGCAAACTGGGTTCGCTTATCATTCAGCAACTTCAGCAACGTCATGATTAATGGGCGATGATAGAATCTTGATTTGTGTAAATGTATTTTGTATTTCTTGCGGTTGCTTTGTGGCAAGTGAAATATTTTGAAAGTTATTCCGGTCGGCACTATCTGTCTATAGACTACTGTACGGTACAGTGATACGTAATCCCGATAATCCCAGCGAGGGTTTTTCGAGGAGATGCAGCGCTTCCAGACATCGGTGTCAGACAAGCTCAAGGAGATCCAGAAGGCAACAACACCTTCAACAATGGACACCTCGGAAGGCGCGGTCAAGCCAAAGGCAAAGAAGAAGGCCAAGGGCCCAGCTCCAAAGTTCTTCGCAACGCCAGGCATCTGCACAACGTGGAGCGAGGCGAAGGCACAGTTCAACCAATACCCGCTTTCGCAGGTTCAGACCTTCAAGTCGGAAGCTACGGTGGAACGGCACTCGTCTTCAGATGAGGGAACGGCAGCCAACAACAACAACTCGGTTGAAGAAGTCTTCCCGGCCAAGCGAGCCAAACCTACCCCACCGGGGCACCACGGCAACCGCCAGGGATCCACGGAGAGGGTGGGCAACGTGCCAAGTCGCCTCCTTCCCCCAGCGCCACTGCCCCCTGCCGCGCCTGCGGCACCGACCTTCACCGCCGCAATTAGGGACACGTCAGTGGGTACTGACAACAAAGTTTTTGGTGTGTCGCTCAACATCGAGCGGAAGGTTTTGACGGAGTTGTGCCCGGCGGGCATCTCGTTGGAGATGCAGAGAGAGTTGGCAGACGCCGCGGTTGATGCGACCTCCCTTCCTGGTACGTACGCGATATACCCTGTTGATGCTGGAGGGACAGAGGACGTGTTGGCAAGCCTGACGGAAGCGGTACTTGGCGCGGAAACAGCGGGAACTCGGGCGGTGGACACGTCGTGGCAGAAGCGAGACAAGACCGCCATGGTTGGCGTCAAGACGGCAGCGGACCTTGGAGTTGCGGTGGAGGAACTGTCGGAGGTGATGGATCCAGTTCTCGAACAGATGGAGAACCACGTTTGCAACACGTTGGACGTACTGTGCTGGGACGATGACCAGGTTGAGGCGTACCTCGTCAGCGGACGCCTCCCCTTGTTGAGTTGGTGGATGGTGCAGCTGTACCACGAGCTACTCCTTTCCTTCGTCCAAGGTGTCAGCAAGCATGGCTGGGACCTGGTGCGGATCGACAGGGTGTTTTACTTCACACGCGCATTAGTCAACCTTTGCGCAATGGCCAGGCGCCGGTTCCCTTTCATCCTGCGAACCTATGTCTTCCTTCGCGACCCTCGGCACGAGGGCTGGACCCCACGCACCAAAATTGGGAAAGGCGCGCACCACTTACATGAGTAAGGTGCTGCTAAGCATCCAGACTCGGCTCCCAGCCGGCGCGGCAACCTGCTCCTACTGTCTGTTGCGGACGCAACACTCCGGATCCCATGCCTCGTGCCCGTTCAAGTCCAAGTCCAAGACCGCGGCAAGGGCGGCCGCAGCGGCAGCAACATCAAAGCTGGAGGCCGGCATGACCAAGGCGGCGATCGCGGAGGCTCTCGCAGAGGCAGAATAATTGACGGGTTGGCACCTGTTGTCCGGTTTTGCAGAGTGGCCGGAAATATCACTCCGTTCCTAACTTTAGTGCGTCCTCAAACCCGTTCTTATATCTCGGTCGTGCGCCTTAACAGACTTACAATCCGTTATTTATCTTATGTTTATTACAGCCCCTCAACTTCAAGTCGCGCATGATGTTATCATGCAACCGCATAGACCCATTTTGACACCTTGAAGTAGGCCAATCAGTTGGTCTGCGAAAGTAGTACCTTGTCTTGTAACGGCGATAGTAGTAATCTTCCGTCCTTGCATCTCTTCGATCTTGAACTCGACAAACACATGCTCGGGAAATCCAAGTAACAGTAACGATCTTGCTTGCTTCTCTGCCCCTACCCTGTCACGAAACTTTTCTTCATCTTCTAGAAGGAGCAAGAGTAATCTCACAAACTCCAATGCGTCTTCCTTCGTTCCGACCAGAAGATAGGTGATGTCGTCGCATCCTCTTTCCTTTTGAAATGCTACCGTCTCTTCTGGTAGCACTCCGAAACGTTCCATCAGTTCTTGCATCCTTTTCCCAATGGCGCTGGATTGGAAGGCAAATGCATCGTGTAGTAGGGTCAGCGGCCTTGTGTCTCCAGGTGTGTTCTTGGGAATTGGTATTCTTGTGCCTTCCTTGTACTCCTTGGGTATATATCAGAGTACTAACAACAGAAGGAACGCTCTCTCCATTATGTTGCCCCACATTCTTGGTAATCGCCCAAAGATAGCGAGGTGAAAGTTATGATGTCATGCTTTGCCAGGGCGTGCTTCGACTGCTTGCCAGAATTCCTTCTCAAGGCCGTCCGATTCAATCCACTTCCTCTCGGTATCGACGTAGAATGGCCACGCAAAATTCCTACTCACCTCCTTGTGCGCGTTGAAGACAGCTTGCACGTCGCCATTGTGCGCGTCCATGAACGTAGTTAATATCTCTTGGCTGTACGTCACCTTCCTTGGTAGTTGTCTTGATACATCTTCGTCCTTGACTTCTTGATTTGGATTCGGTGTGAGTTTGCTCGGCCCAACTTTGTTGCTCTCCAGCTCACCAAACCAAAATTGTTGGTTTGCGCTTGATGGGTGCATCCACCACTTGGTGTGGTATCGCCTTGTAGCTTCAACTATTTAATCGTTGTTGCGGCACTTCCGTAGCTCCTTCATGGTGAATGGGTCTTGAATGAATGGATATCCTTCTGGCATCTCTCTCAGCTTTGGTAATAGTATTCGTGAGATGTCCCCTGTCCGTTGCATTCGCGCTCCGTGTGTCAACTTGTTTTGTCGGTCGATGCGTAGAACGTATCGTGTTGCTCTTTGGAGCTTTTGGATTCTTGTCTCCATCTCTTTTGCTCTCTCCGTCATGTTTGCGATGTTCTCGAGGCTCCAATTGTTCGGGTCGTGCTTTGTCCGAAAGTTTTTTGTTTGTTCCTCTCCTGACCCAGTGCTCTTTATCTTTCTGTTGCTCTTTTCGTTGCTTTCATCAAGGTTGTCGTCGTTATTGTCATCATCATTGCTATTTTTGTTCTCATCCTCGTTGCTGTCATCATCATCTGTCTTGTCACCTTTCTCTTTATCCCCCTCTCCTTCCCTCAGGTACCCTTCTATCATCTTGCCTGTCAAGCATCCTGTACTCGCTTTCCGTAATGCATCTTTGTCTTCGTCCGTGAGTGCTTGAAGTTTCTTCTTGCGCTCTCTCCTCCGTTTAAAACGTTCGACTGGCCGATGTATGTCAACTGCTTGTTCATTTCTCTCTGGTACGTCTTGTTCGCCCATGAACGCATCAATCATATTGAGCGTCATGTGTACACTCGCTGTTGTCGTCGATATCATTTCTTCTCATAGTTCTCTGTCGTCCGCCTTGGTTGCTCGTCCCAGGCTTGCTTTGTTGGCTCCCAAGATGTTGATGCATCTAAACATTTCTTTTGGCTCGTTGCTTGGATGTCGCGCGCCAGCATGGAGAGTCCTTCCCGTATTCGTTTCCGTCGTTTTGTACACTCCTTTCGGATCGTTGTGGTCTTGACCAGTTTCATTTGGTGCAGAATCTTATCCACTACCGCCGTTAGGCTCCACACAACCAGATCCAGCTCCATGGATAGTACGAGACTGCGTGGCGGTAATTCACCCTTTCCGCGGTCGTGTTTGTTGTTCATTGCGTGTTGAATCGTGTTCAGTTTCTTCCAACTTGTTTGTCCGTTCCGTCAATTCTTCGATTGTCTTTGCCATTTCTGGTGTCGATGCTATCTCCTGCACTTTCTGGTAGGTTTCTTGATCTTTGACAACTTGTGGCGTTTGAAATTGTGAAGAGGCGAATACGAAATGATCTTCCTTGTTGTTGTCTTGTGTGTCCATATCACTCGCTGTTGGTTTCGGCTCCAGATTTTCTCTTGTAACCTTGATTTGTGTGATGGCGTTGTACCGTATTCTCTTGGTCGGTTGCTCGTCCAACTTGGAGATCAGTATCCTCACTGGTTCCCTTTGGCATGATTGGTTCTTGGTGAACCAAGTAATCGATCTCTTTGCCAACCAATAATTCGACGATCGGCTCTTCTCGATAGCCGTTCCCAATGTTCCAGCTAGCAATCCGTAATGCCCTTCTGTAGAGGTACTTTTCCTCTTTCTCCTCGTCCTCTTTCTTGTCGGCCTTCGTGCTCTGCTGATCTTCTCCTCCGTTGGTCCATATGCATCCGTCTCTTCCTTTTCCCAGTTCAACACCATCATTGTCATCTTCCTCTATCTCCTCACCTTCCTTGATTCCGTCTTCCCCTCTGTTGCTCTCTTCCTTCATCATGAGGTTGCTTGCAATACTCTCGTTGTCGTCCAAATCATCATCTCCACTTGATCCCTGCTCCAACATTTCTTTGAGCGCATTCCATCCGTTCATTGTGTCAATGGATGATGCGTCTTCATCGATTATTGCCTCATCCTCATTCAACTCGTCGCTCTTCGTTGCATCAGTCTCCATCATTCTCTGTTTGTTGCGATTCTCAGTGACTGCCTATCCGTACACCCTCATCAACCTCCTCCAGATATTGCGGAAAACGACGCCCGCAAACACGGAATTGTTGAACACCCTGTACGTAGTCTACAACTGAAACTTATGACCTCTGACTGACTCTGATGACCTGGTACGGGTACCGGTACGATCCCAGTACCGGTACCGGTATGTACCGCCGGTTAGGATGTATTTGTTATGTAGCGGTAGCGTTACCTACTGTATGTACAGTATTTATGAAGGAAGGTATCGCCGAGAGAATGCATGCAAATGCAAATACATATAGACTACCAGTAGGTAGTTGGAATCTATCGGAGTGTCGCTCATCATATCTTTGTGTCTCTACCGCTACTCACACATATCGTCGTACTCCTCCTGTAGTAAGTGATCTCACAGCAAAGCTAAGAGAGGAGGAAACATACTGTACAGAGACCGATCATTGGCCTCGGCTAACACGCCTGGCTGGTGCCTTCCCGTACGTGATTTCCCGGGCGGCGATCTCGTGTGGAGGGATCCAAGCGGATATCTAGCTTCTATTCGTCACACGGAATGGTTTGCTTGTTGCCCACAGCTGGTTGCTTGCCCATCATCTTTGTCGACCGTTCTTGCCTTTTTCGAAGAAGTCCGGCAGTTACCTGCCATTTAATAGGCTACGACGTACCGGTATGAGGGTAGAGAACATTCACGATATTACCAGTAGACTACTGTACTACCAGCATTGCCGGTACTGTACGGTAGTACCGGTAGCTACGACTGCTGACACACAGCTCCCCGTGGGAGACCCGGATTCAGGATCGTCGCGTCACGCGTCAAATGCATTCCTCACATTTATTTGTTCGTTAGTCGTTGGTCGACTTTCACCATGGCAGCGCACGCCTTTCGGATATGTATCGTTTCGATCCTTTTCTTTGGATCGCACTCGCTGACACCAGTAGTTAGTAACCAGAGGCTAGTTTCCGCGGCTACCTGCAGCTTGCCTATACCGAAGGAAACGAAGCTGCTTTCGGGAGATGTACTCATCTATAGCGAGAAAAATGATCTATCTAAAGATACAAATACTTCCCGGCGAGCCTTTCTAGGCACGGCCACGGTTGTATCTGCAGGTATGATTCTTAGTACCTCAGAAAGAGCCGACGCCACGGAAAACCTAGCGTCGGACTCTCTATTAGTGGTAGACGCGGCTGTAGTGGACTGGCCAGCCATTTTGCAAAAGGCTAGCAAGAAAGCGCTCGGTGGAGGCAAAGCTGGCGCGGCCGCAGCGGTCGTGCAAGTCAGCTCGCTAATGTGGCTAAGGACAAGTATGAACTATCAATACAGATACGGAGGAAACTTGGCCTCGTCGTTGCAGACTCTTTGGGCCGAAGGAGGCTTACCTCGCCTGTATCAGGGCTTACCGTTTGCTCTTGTCCAGGGCCCGCTCACCCGGTTTGGAGATACGGCTGCGAACGTTGGGATTCTCGCTGTATTGGAGGCTCTACCGGCCACTCAAGATCTACCAATTCCAATAAAAACTGCTTTTGGTAGCGCTGCTGCTGGTCTGTGGCGTATCGTTCTCATGCCAGTCGATGCTTCCAAGACGGCCATGCAAGTCCAAGGAGCAGACGGACTCAAAGAGCTATGGGACACTGTAGGACAAAAAGGGCCTGGACCACTTTATCGTGGCGCAATTGCTCAAGCAGCTGCTACTACTGTTGGTCATTTCCCTTGGTTTCTTACCTACAACTTTCTGAACGGGGTGATCCCTGATGTCTCCGCAAGTGATGATCTTCTCTTGTCGTTGGCTCGGTCCGCTTTCCTTGGTTTGTGCGCCTCTTGTGTCTCAGATTGCGCATCGAATAGCCTGCGCGTGATCAAGACAACAAAACAGACTGCCCAGCTGGGTACAGATAGTGAATCCGAGCTTTCGTACGGCGAAGTCGTCGCCATGATACTGGAACAAGACGGCCTCCCAGGCTTGTTCTTCAGGGGTCTCCAGACGCGCTTGCTGACAAACGCCATCCAGGGTGCAATGTTTAGCGTGCTATGGCGATACTTTCAACAGACAGGTGGTGCGTAATTGAGCAATAGAGTTCGAGACTGCTTGTTATAATGTGAAATTAATGCTATAGGCAAACTAGCAGTCATCATCCGATTCATCATAGGATTCTATCATCGACTGAACAGCAACGAGACCAAGCTTTTCAATCGCCCAGCTGTCTAGAAGCATCTGGGGAGGCGTAATATGTACTGCACGATGTGCCCACAGCACATTGGCTATACTCTGTGCACTTGCCAGCTCAATCCGCTCCAATATAATGTTCGAAAGTAGCTTGAAGAATTCGTCATCACGTATATTGAGTCGGCCAAGCGCATACAAAATATTTGCGGCCTCCTGTGGCATGAGACCGAGCGAATCGTCGCAAGAGATCCGGCGCATTAATACATAGATAAGACCAAACTCTTGACTCTTGACCTTGCTCAAAGCCCAAAACAAATTTGCAATCTCTTGCGCCGTCAACTCTTTTGAAACTGCTTTGGCTTGTTTGGCGAGGGGGGCTACAATGGATGGATCCTCAATGCGCAACCGACCAATAGCCCACATTGCCTGAGTAACATCTTTGGTATTTAGTTCATCGGCACGGGCGGCAAGAAATGCTGCCATTGCGGTTGCGCTTGATAGATATGGATGCGGGGATCCATCCTCTTCCTCATCGGGTTCAATTTCCCACGCCATCATCTTTCCACAGGCCCACAGACTCTGCGCGACCTGCCGGACTCGAAACTCGTCGACCCTGGGTACCATTAGCGTAACGAGGTGATCAAAAATCCCCATGTCTCGGATATAGGAAGCTCTGGCGTAAGAGTAGATGGCAGACGACACATCCAACGGCGTCAGCTGCGACGACAAGAGCTGTTCTCCAAACCTGTCAAAAAGTTTAAATAAAAGCGGCTCCAAGGGTCGTGTCTCTTCTAGCTCTACACTTCGACTCGCAGTAATTGCTGTGAATGTACTGAGCGTGCGGCATGCCATTTTTGGTGAAAAGGATTCCGCAACACCTGGTTTCAAGATGTGAGTCGCAAGCGTTTCTAGCACTTCTCCATCACGCCACCGCGCCACGAGAGCAAACCACACAAAGTTGGAGAGCTCAATGGAGCTGCAACGGTCAATGAAAGAGGGATCGAGAAACAGCGACCGTGCTCCCGATTGGAAAGGCTGCATAGTTGCCTCACTGCGACCCTGCAACAAGGCTGCGCAACGAAGGATCGTGTTGACATCTTTCGGTTCGATCTGTTCAACCACAGCGCTGCCACCGCCGACACACTCAACAAAAGCGTCGCCCATCCGTTGAATAACACCAGCCGCGTCATTTACTTGTAAACGTTCAAGAGAGTCCATAATGTGAGATACGCGAACTACCGTCGAACTCTCGAATGTCGAGAGTGTCTCGTTGCCAAGAATGTGGCAAAGCTGCCGAACAACGGGATCGGACGCTTCAATGTTCAACAAGGCCGCCAGATTCAGAAGTCGACAGGCCTCAATGCTTGTGAATACAGTATCATCAGCTAGATTCGCTCTTTTGACGGACTCCTTGCAGATGGTATAAGCCATGGTACGAATTTCTTTGCCGAGGGTACTTTCGATCTGCTGGGAAAGAATCAGCGGCACCGCAGCCTCTAGCGATTTTGAGAGTGTTCGTCTGGTGGCCGACTCTCGAACGCACTTTTTACGTAAGCGTCTTGCGACAGCTTGTACCAACGCCTTTTCACAGGACAGTAAATGGGATGTCCGTGACAAGCTCGAGAGTATCATGCTCAGACCCACTGGCGTCAATTTCGACAGCGCATCTCCCTTGGTCAAACGCTCACAAATCTGCTTGTAAAACGATAGATTCTCAGCATCTGAATGTTCACTGGCGCCTGGACGCAAAATAAAAGTCGACGCAGCTTGCAGACACTCCACCAGCCGTCGGGGTCCTAAATGCGACACTGCTCCGACATTATCTCGCTGCAGTCGACCCCACACGCTCGTTGCCAAGCGTTGCAGATTCGAGGCTCCCTGCTGGTGTATATTTAGTACGTGCATCGACCATAGGACGTCGGCCAATGCGTAGAACGACAAGTCTGGGCCATTCTTCTTGTTTGATGCAAGTATGGCCGTTTCAATCGACGTCACGAGGCCGGGTAGAAGTTCCTTCGCTGCAATTGCACCGACAGTATCATTCGTTGTCGTTAACAGCAGCTGGGATATTCTTCGAAGAGCTGACGCAGCAACCGTGGGGTTCACTGTCGACAGCGTGGTGTTACTCTTTGAGCGACCAAGTGCACGATGAATTTCTGAAAAATTGCGACAATCTCGGACCGACTGAACCAGGCCCGCCTGCCGAGTCATTTGTTCGTCATGATCGAACGATCGATGTTCGGCATAAAAGAGACTTTTGGAAGAGACGCTACGACTCGTGCGTTGAAATGCTACCATTGGTGGCACAAAGGCCAGCGTTGTCGCGTGACGATGGTAGACGGCCAGCAGAGCAAGCAATAGAATGGCCGACGACAAAGCTGTGCGTACTTGCCGTCGTTTCATCCTCCAGCGAATATGGTCTTCGCTAGAAACCAAAGATTTACCTATCACGATGTGCTTCTCAATATTTAGGATAAGCGAGCCATCGTGGAGTAGATTCCCATGGTGAAAAAGTACGTATTTGTTCTTTTTGTGAGCGTCCGGAAAATGGTTGGCTCGAAATGCGAAATCGAAACGGACGTGAGTTCGGACGAATGTCCGTTCTAGATAGCGTGTCAATAAATCGTTTCTGAATTCTGGATCTCACAATGGCGTCGCCGTCCCGAGCTCCTGCTCCGTCAAGGTCAAGGTCACCGACGACAACCACAACGCCCTCCTAGGAGAGTGAGCAGATATTAGTCTAGATCCATAGCTTTTACCAATAGCAAGCACCGAGAAGAAGCATGGATCGAACGAGCACTTCAATCGATCTCACGGTCGATGATTCGCTACCTCCCTTACGGCACCATCAACAACAGCAGCAGCAGCCTCTGGTCCTAGTAGGGGACGAAAGAAAAAGACCAAGGCACCTGTCGAAAAACGCGCTCGACGCTACCGATCTTCCTGTCCCAGCGGCTTGCAGGAACGCATTCATCGAGCCACGACGCATCGTCTTTATCTCGTTCGTCGCGACACCATTGCCGATCCAGCAGTGGCCGCCTCTTGCAACTTTGTAGTCTTGGGATCCACGGGCAATGTCTACACTGTGACATTGCAACAGGCTTTGCAGTGTACTTGTCCCAACTTTTCTCGCAAGCAAGATCTTTGCAAGCATATTCTCTTCGTCTTTTTGAAAGTCGTGGGTTTGCCCCCTAACCACAAATACGTCTATCAAAAGGCGCTCTTGACGACCGAACTGCGAGAGATATTTACCATTCTGGGGAAGCGTCGAGTGGGAGGTGCTTCCGCTACTGTTCTAGCCAATACGCGTGTCCGAGAAAGCCTTGCACTGTTGGAAACGGGAGAAACGCAAGAGCAAGATGCGGGCGTTCAGCGTCGCGCACTTGTTGCCGGAGACGCGGACTGTCCAATCTGTTTCGATCCCATGAGTGGCGGCGCCGATACCACATACTGCCGCACCACATGCGGCTACAACTTTCATACGGACTGCATTCGCCACTGGCTGCGCGAGCAGCGAAACAAGACGTGCCCCAACTGTCGATCGCCTTGGCAAGACACTCAGTCTACTACTCAGTCGTCCCCGACCAATCGAGAAGGGTACGTCAATCTGGGAACTCTTTAGGGGCAACGTCGAACCCGTGCTGTAAGCACTTATCACAGTCCACCAAGTCGCTACAAGCGTAGTCGGTACTAATACGACGACGACAACGACGAGTATGGCTAGTACGGCGATGACTAGAGGCAGCCAAAAGCAACACGAAATAATGTAGTGGCATGTTCAATATGCAAAGACTCATTCTAGTATTTACGGAGACCAAGTCTTTATAT
>Ga0307933_1002938_pt1 | contig 11173 bp, 5 predicted proteins | sample OrgLakmetageno88_FD_201811 | JGI IMG/M metagenome (GOLD analysis project Ga0307933, IMG submission 201811) | Saline water microbial communities from Organic Lake, Antarctica - #88 | ecosystem: Environmental > Aquatic > Non-marine Saline and Alkaline > Saline | place: Antarctica: Organic Lake...
TGTATTTTTTTCTATGGATAAGAAAAATGAACCATTGTTAGATCAACTTGCATGAATTATGAAATGGTGAATTATCTTACCTAGGACACCTAGATATGATGATCTAGCTCCATTACATGTCTATGATGAGGCACTCAACGAGATATTGTCTGATTGTAAGTTGGTATGAACGAATGATAAAACTATAGGTATGAGATGTAAAAAGGTATATGGAGTGAAAAGATTTAAGCAGGTTGATATGGAAAAGGCTGACTTAGATGTGAAACGTGGTGGTGTAGAACTCATCTATTTCAATGAGCAGTTACTTGGGCAAGTGAAGTGATGGCAAGATATTGATCGCTATGCTGCTATTGATTTTGATAAGCCTGAACGTGGTATGCAGATTGGTATGATGCCAGCAAAGTTGACAGAAATACTCCTCAATATTGGATTGATCCATCTAGATATACAAGAAGATCATATACCTACGATTTATGATCCATTTTGTGGGTTTGGGACTACGTTATTTGTAGCTAATAGTCTTGGATATCATGCTATATGATCAGATATCAATGCATCATTGGCAAAGAAAAATATCTCGTGGTGGAAAGAGCATGAATTTGCAAATACTGATAGATTTATCACACATTTCAAACATGACATTCACGAACCATTTACCAAGCCATTTCTAGATCATGTAGATGTTATTGTAACTGAATGATGGTTATGACCAGTGATCAAGAAAGAACAAAAAACGAAACATGGAGAACAAATGAAAGAATTGCAAAAATATATAGATGAAATTGTGGCTGTCTATAGATGATTTTTGGTAAATACTAAAGAGAAATTTGTTGGCATACCTATGGTTATCACGGTACCGGTGTATGATTGGCTAGGAGATGTTATAGAACAACGTATATCTCAGTATGCAACTCAGCTTTGATATACTGTTGAGCAAGTAGGTGAAGTGTATAAAAGAAAAACGCAGGTTGTGGGTAGGAGAGTATTGTTGTTGAAATAGTTTTTTCCAACTATAAAATTATTCTAAATATGAAAAAGACCTATCTCGAAAACGGTGAGATAGGTCTTTGCTACGAAATCGTAGACTTTTGAGCTTTATGCTCGTTTTCTTCTGGGCTTTGTTGTTCCCTGATGTAGCTGAGATTTTATCGCTTTGAATGCATCATTTGCTACTATCAAAGCATTAACTTTTGCTCTTCTTTTTGTGGCAGAGAGGCTTCGATTTGCGGTTTCAATTTTTATACAAACTCGGTTACCAATATTGAAACCACCTGTTCTTGAAACATGAGCAGAAACTATTCTACTATTTATTTTTTCAAGTTTCTCTAGTTTTTGAGTTAATTCATTTCTGTCTTGTTGGCTTGTCCAGCCTTCGAATGTTACTGTCATTTTTTAAATTTAATTGTCAATACAGCAATTGTTTTTACTCATACGCAGTGCTGTGTTCTGCGAGTGAGTAGTGTTTTTAAATGTTAAAGACATAAGTCTTTTGTCTTACTACGTTTAGCAAGAAGCCTATTTATGTATATATAAATAAGAAAGTCAATATTAAATATTGACTTTATTGCTATTTAAATTTATATTATTATTTTGATTCTCCTTCTCCTTCCTCCAACATATCATCGATTCTTTTCTTCATAATCACTTCATATCCCAGCTGTCCACATGCACCTTTTACATCACGACCAAGTGTATCACGAACAGTGACGGTGACTCCGTGGTATTCTACTCATTTTTTGAAGGCGAGTATCGTATTAAATTCTGATGTTTCGAGATCAGGCATGGCTGGATTTTCATTATATGGAATGAGATTTACGTGTCAGTTACGATGTTTGAGTAATCTTCCAAGTTGATCTGCAATATCTAGAGTATCAGTCTTGTCTTTAATCATAATATATTCGTAGAACAATCTATTTCAGGTGCTTTTTGTATAATAATCGATTGTTTCCATGAGTTCATCTATGTCCCATCTTCTAGCAATCATAGGAATGAGTTCCTTACGGAGTTCTTGGTTTGGTGCATGCAGACTCAGAGCAAGCCTTACATCTATCTTATCATCGATGAGTTGTCTTATTTTATCCGCTACTCAGGAAGTTGATATAGTTATATGTCTTTTTGATAGACCTAGACAGGTTTGGTCCTGCATTACTTCTATAGATTTTACCATATTATCGTAGTTGAGCATAGGTTCACCCATACCCATAAATACAACGTTTCTTACTTTCCATCGTGTTCCATCTTCTTTTTTACCAAATTTATTTTTTATGTAGTTATTAGCATAGATAATTTGTAGGATAATTTCTTGTCGTGGAAGATTTTTCTTGAATCATAATTTTCAGGTTACACAAAATATACATCCTACTGCACATCCTACTTGGGAGGAGATACAAATAGTGATTCTATTGAGTGTATGCGTTTCAAAACTGGGCTTATGATCTGTCCATGATCTAAGAATATTACGTTGATCTACGCTGTTTTTATATTCTTCTTTCAGATGCCAGTGATACATAAGCACTGTTTCTATAACTTTACCATCCGCAAGCTCAAAAAGAAATTTTGTGGTTTCAGGTCATTCAACTACATCCATCAAGGTAAAATCATTTATCACAAAATCTTGTTGAAGCTGTTCCCTAAGATCTTTGGATAATGTTGTAATATCATTTATATCTAGAAGTGACTCTTTGTAGATCGCTTGTTGAATTTGTTTTGCGCGAAAAGGAGGAATTTTATGTTCCTTGAGGTATGTTTGAACTTTTTCTTTATCAAAAAGATAATGCATGACGTGTCGTATGTGATTACATAAATGACTCTAATGTATGTTCTAGTCAGGGTTTTTTTCATAATTTTTTTTCAAATTGCCTTATAGCATAGATAACGCTAGCATGATTTTTTCATCAAAAATAATTTCCAATTTTCTGCAAGGATCGATTGAAATATTTTTTTGCTGTATACATAGACATTTGTCTAGCAAAAGATACTTCTTTTTTTCTCGAGCTTCAGATAATGTCTCCTGCAGCTATATCATAATGGAGAGCTATTTTTTGGATAATGAGCTCCAAACGAGATGTTTGAGATGTTGTATCAAGCCTATGTGTTGGAGTTGTGTTTTGTGAGTGGTTTGATTGAGAACTCGTGTTATTAGTCTTTTTATCTTGAAATCCAAGCGTAGTAAGTGAGTCAATGATGTCAGGCAAAGTCAATTCTGACTTTTTAAGTTTCTTTTTGGTAAGTACAATATTTAATGCTCACTCAAGCTCTCTGATATTAGTGTCCACTATATCTGCAATATAGCTTACAAATTCTGTAGCTAGATGTTCTCCTTTTTTCTTTAGTTTTGCTTCTATAATTGCAATTCTTGTTTCAGTATCTGGAGTTTTCATGTCAGCTATCATACCTAGTGCAAAGCGACTTTGCAGCCTTGCTTCGAGTAGAGTGAGTGACTTTGGTGGTTGGTCACAGGTTACGATAATTTGTTTTTGTTTGCTATGAAATTCGTTGAAAATATTATGGAATATTTCTTGCGTTTTATCTTTTCATGCAAGAAATTGAATATCATCCAGCATAAGTACATCTATTTGATCTAATCTTTCAATGAGTGCTCACATATTATTTTTTCTAATTGCCTTTACTACTTCATCAATAAATTTAGTAGTAGGAAGGTAGAGTACTGTTTTTTCTGGATATTTTTCCATAACTTCATTCCCTATGGCCTGCATGAGATGTGTTTTTCCCAGACCTACTTCACCATAGATAAAAAAAGGATTATAGACTGTTCCAGGCTCTGCTGAAATTGCTACAGCTGCAGAATGAGCAAGTTCGTTAGTTGCTCAAACTACAAAATTACTAAATCTATATTTAGATTCAAATAATATTCAAAAGTATGATTCTAACTTTGCTTTAACTGAAGTGTCTACATGTGCTAGTTCTTTTTTTTCTTTGATATCCAAGAGTTGTTTTAGTGGAAGTTGGAGTTCATGGTCTCATTGTTGTAAATCTGCATATGTATACAGTTGAAGTGAAAATTGTTCGTTATATGTTTTTTGTATAGATGTATTTAGTGCTTTAAAGAAAAATTTCTTTACTTGTTGAGCAACAAATTCGTTGGGTACTCCTAAATATACGAGTTGTTTTTTCTCATCGAGTCAAATAATTGCACATTTATTCAAAAACGAGAGAATTTTTCTCGGGTCATGGTGCTTCTCTAACTCTCCAATACAGTCTTTCCGTAAGGCGCGGAGAGAGTCTTTTGTGGCGTCATCATATCATGCAACAATATCTAGGAGCATATACGAATGGGGATATAAAAAAATAAAGAGTATTCTACGAAACGTATGTATAGTTAAAATGAGATTGAAATATAGTCTACTGAAAAGTTTTCAACATGCAATATTTTTATATTATATATAATATATTGACATTAATAATAAATATAAGCAAGATATTTTTGACAAATTTAAGATTATGAATAATATATTATTATAACTTTATTACGCATTTAGTAATGTGAGGAGAAACTTTTTCATGAGGAGTAGATAATGTTGAAGCTAATGAATGATCATTAACTTTTTTTGATGGTGAATTACCAGAAGGTGCTCTAACGCGACACCAGGAATCAGAAGCTGTATTATATAATGAGATAACTAGAGAAAGAGAACAATCAAAGATCTGTGTTGATAGACTTACATATATTCAGCATTTAGCGAGTATTCTTTCAGGTAGTATCACGTATGGTGAGTTTTTGTCTTTGTGATTAGTTGATGTTAAAGTACCATATTTTAAAGATATACTTGATGCGTGTAAACCTATTGTTTCTCAAAAATCAGTGAAAAGAAAAAGAGATCGTTTACGTAGTTGATCATGAAATGATGAAGAGATGATGCAATGGATTACAAATGAACTCCAAGATGCCGTTGACTGAGTACTTGTTGAAAAATATAAAGCTGAATCAATTCAACTTGCGAACTGTCTCTCTTTACAGATGCTTGAAGATAAATTACCCCAATATAGAAGCCGTGTATCTTGAATTGTTGAATTGATTGAATTGAGAAGATTATGGTTAGATACGCAATGCAAGAAAATTGTAGGATTATGAGTAGATAACATGTTAGACATGCCATTTGATCTCATTAATCTTCAAAATAACTCATCTAGAGTCGAACATAATTATTCTCTGAGAGATTGTCTACCATGGATTATGCTTCCGAAAGCACAATGGAGTGATAAACAAAAGAGAGTATGAGACAAATTACTTATTGAGCTTAAAAAACACATAGAAGAACATATGGTTTCTCCATTCACTGCCATGCCTGAGCGAGAACCTTTTGCTGTTTTCTTTGAGATAGTAAGAGCATCTTTATATTCTGAAAAGATTTGACAAGAATATAAAGTAATGCGTGCTATTCCTATTATTGAAGATCCTGAACAAGAGAATGAATTTATGTTACAATCTGATGATTATATACGTGAGTTGCTTGACCATCCAGATTGGGATATTGAGAGTAGTTATTACCATGACAATGATGGACTAGCTAGTACCAACCATTTATGAGGTGATATGAAAGAAACAATTGAGGATCGAGTCTGAAGAGATGATCTTAGTCAGGATGAAATTACTGAATATTATACTCATATATTAAGCGATGAGATCTGACATGGATGGTTTTCGTGAGATAATAAAGAGGTTAGAGACGAAGTTGTTGACAGATTAACAACTGATGTGCTAGGATCAGATATTTTTGATAAAATACAACTTCCATTTTCTCTATGATCGTTTGAGCAGCAAGATGAATGAACTACTATACCAGTTACATTTGAATCAAATAGTGTATACCAACAAGAACAGTTACCTCAGAGAAATATCTCATTGAGATATAGTTTTCAAACCAATGATCAAATTCTTATAGAACTTAGTGAGTGAGATAGTAGTGTTTTATATACATGATGAAAATCATGATATTTTAAAAGAGTTGACTCTACTGGCTCACAAGCAGTTTCAGACGAAAATAAATTACGTATTCAGTCTGCATTTCCTGAATTTATAGTTCCACATGGTGTAAATAAACCAGATGATAGTACATGAAAAATTGTGTGGTCGTTTGATTGTATGCAATGTAGTTATCAAAATGAACCTATGTATTTTGATGCTAGAGATGCAAATATAGATTCTGAAGTAGAATCAAACCCCAACGTGTATGATACATTGTATGCGGATCGAGAATTACAATGTATTGAATCTTGATTTGACTTAGAAATTGATACACAAGTTTATTTGACTGCGTCAGATGTGCTGATTGATCTTATTAGATCTATGAGAGAATGAAATATGGTAGATTGGATGACATGAACTACTGAAATTAATGTTTCCAAAATAGGTTCACCAGAAGAGCTAATTTCATGTCTTAGAATGTTTTCTTGAAGTTTTTTATGGGATCTTATTGTTCTACAAATCACAAAACAGAATCCTGACATAGATAAAGACTATATACAAAATAATAGTGAGCGTTATACACAAAATATCTCACATATTTTTTCAAATGTTATTGAAGAGCAAGCAATTCCATTGGTAGAAGAGGTTGATGAGTCAATCAAAAGTGGCTGATTTGTGTTAGCAAAACAATCTCATGCGTACAATATTCTCCTAGAAAAAGCTTCTCACATTCAGTTTATAGATGAAAGTGGAAATGAAACCTCGCCATGAAATTTACAGGTTTTTTCTTCAATATACTTAGATACGTTGAATCAATGGATTGATCAAACAAGCATTGCATGACCATTGTTAGATATAGACACTAGTTATGATTGATTTATGAATATGTTAAAGAGTGCATGTATAGCATCTGATCTTAAACATATTGACGCATCAACACAACTAGTATTTTCTGACGATAAAGAAGGTAATAGCATTTGCGCATCAATAGATAGGTATTCATTCGAAACATATTATACATGAGTTAGTGAAGCATTGATGCCAGCATTGACATACAATGTCAGTAATATATTGTTTGAATCATCACTACAAGCATTTTCCACACCGATTACATGACTAGATTCAGAATTTGAGTATCCAGAGTGAACAAGTCACCTTCCCTCTTCTTATTGAAGTGAAGCGTTGGTACATGACTGAACTCCAGAGGCAAATGCATTATATCAATTAACTGATATTCTTGGTACATGAATGGGTAATGCAAGATTTGAAGAAAGTGAAATAACTAGTTCCATAGCACAATGAATAATGAAAGAAGTTGTCCTATTATATATATCTGGTGGATTACTAAAACTCTGATGAGTATGACTAGAAGCTCTATATCAATCAAGGAGTGTTTGAACTAAACTCAAAGCTATAGAAAATATTTGCTCACTAAAGAAAGTGCATGCATATGTAAAAAGTTCTCGTTTTGCTGATTATGCTCATTATATTAACTATGGTCAGGCAGCATGAAAATATGTAGTAAAAAGCTGATTTTGATGAATTTGATTTCATGCTATTCGTACATCTCTATGATATGGAATAGGGGAAATGGATGGTGATCAGTATATTGAATCAATGACGCATGGAGAATGATACTTACATAGTATGGTAATTATGTGAGTGTTATGAATTATGCCTACTATTGCACAGGCTTGATGAAAGGCTAGTAAGATCAGAAATACACAAACCGCAGTATCTCAAGAAGTAAGAGCAGGTGGGGAAGTATCTGTAAAAGCGGATCAATTTTGGATAAATTTAAATCGCTCCCGCGTACAATTTCCAGTTGAAATGGCATGAATGTATGGTGTTGAAAATTTTCTCTTTCATCCAGATTATATTTGAGCTTTGAGAGCTCAACATCCAGATGCTTCAGAGAATGCAATTGAACGGGCAGCATTAGCACAAAGTATAGTATGACCTTTGATGTTAGTTGCTATGTTGAAGTGACTCCACAAATTACCGATGGGAAAATCTACCAAACTTCTTGATTGTGATTATACGATTACTAGAAATACATTGTGAGCAGAATGAAAAATTGTTTTTGAAGTTAATTTGTGATGAGGAAGAAAAAATACCTATAAATTCGATGGAAGAACAAAGAAACTTTTTAAACGTACGAGTAATGAAAATTGAGCTCATGAATGGAAAGCACTAGAAAAACCTGATACATATTCTGAAACTTTTGCCTTTGACAAATCTGTTGAAGACTTTTTCATCAATGCTGATAGGTATAAACAATTAACTATAGCTCAGAACATAAATCGTATGGATGCAACTATATGAGCTGAACCTATAATCGAAAAATACTTGTGAAGAAGAAAATGGAAAGATATAAAACGTAATGATCCAGATCGTGCAGATCGTATGTTGAGTATATTTCAGCATGCTCATGATAATTTCAATGCCTATAAACGTAATGGTAATGATATAGAAATGATAAGTGAAGAGTTTGGTATTCCTAGACTTGAACAAAATCAAATAATGGCAAAAGCTAATTATCTAAAGTCTAAATTATTGGCAGAGTGATTATCTAGAACAGAAATTGCTTGAATTGTTTGAGAAACATTGAGAACATGAGTTTGTATGAAATCACCTAATATATCGCGTCAAAGTATGGAGAATGCAATTGTACAAAATTTGGAGAATGCATGATATGAATTTGAAAAATCTGAAGATTGAACTATTCTCTGAGTTTTGGCTAGACCTAAATCACCTGAATGAGTCCGCTCAAGAGAGGATATTATAAATATGGTAAGACAAGAGCATGCTATATTAGTTGAAAAAATTAGAAAGGAATGGGTTGAAAAATGAGAGCCTCAACGTTGAGAAAAAACAATTGAAGAATTTAACCAATTGACGGAAAGAATGTTAGAAGATTTACAGTATATTGAGTTTTCAACATTAGTGTGAAATCTTGAATCTCAAAATCCTTCGTTAGTGAGACAATTATGAACTAATAATTTTGTTGTGCTTTATGATACTCCCAAAAGATCTTCAGAGTTGTGATCTCGCACACTCTATTCGGAATATGTTTTTTCATCTACTGGGAAAAAACCTTTAAGAGCATTGAATAATAATGATTTTTCTACTTGAGATAGACAGTCGCAAAATGGAAAAACACAGAATACTCCAGAAATGATTGAAAATAGTGGAGTGAGGAATATATTAGTTGTTGATGATGTATCCTATTCTTGAACACAAATTGTAGAAAGTGTAAGCAGTATTCTTGACTCTTACGCTAGATATGAATCAAATAACCAATCATTTGTTCCTCCAAATATTCTTATTGATATATCTTTGTATTCTCAGCAATGATTACAAAGATTGAATAAACTAAAGGATGACTATAATCAAAAGGCTACAGCAACATGAAGAAAGATACCAGAAGTATTGCTTGTACGTAATGATGGTGAGTTACCTATTCGTATAGAAGATGTGCAAATAAATATGGATCAGACGGTTTGAATAAATGTTGCTAGGAATATAGATTGAGCTGTAATGAATGATTATAACAGTATTATAAGGGGTAGTGTTAGACAATGACTTTATGAATCTGAATTGCTTCAAAATAGACAAAATAGAAAAAATCCTGATTGAAGTTATTCCAGAGGTAAGGTGAAGAATATAAAAAATTTACTAAAGATGCTACCTGAACCATATACAAAGACTATTGATGAAATATTTAGTATGGAGGTAAATGCTAGAAATGAATATTTAGATAACGCCTTAGATGAATTATACTTAAGAAATAACGCTCTTTTGTCAGACTGACACATACCTATTGTTCTTGAGCCAAAAGTCCCTAATGTTGCTTCTATACCACCAATAATATTTAACGCAGTATGAGCAAAAAGTTGATGACCTATACCAACTACCGACCCTTTCTATAGAACAGCATATAGTGGTTTAACTTTACGAAATGTAAACCAACAGTTGTCCACAATAGAATGATGAAAATGGGTAAGATCAACGCAAGAATAACTTTGTTTATTACATATCAATACCATGACTGAAACTCCAACACCGACCTCAGGTCCAGATATTACACACAAAAGTATGCAAGCTATGGCTAGTGGTTTTGCTAGTGACGAGATTTTTGAAAAATGAGATCGTCTTGAAGATATATATCTTCAAGAAACATCTTGGCATAGTGTGTCTTTACTCATTCCAGCAGAAAAAAAAGAAGTATTTGATACTAATATTATATCATTTTTGTGAGGTGTAGTTGAAGATTGGAAAGTGCCACAAAATTCATGAAGTCATCGGTTGATTCAAACATGAGAAGAAAAAGATGTTGATGGAAAATGATATATTCCTATTGTAGTGAATCTTGACTGGTTGGTTGAGCAATGAGATAAACTATCTTTATATAACTACTTTGAACAAAATAGTTGAAATATTTTTGAAGAACAAAAAAAAAGAGAAGAGGTTCAACCGCAAGAGATTGATAGTGTATTAAATAAAGTCCTTTCTAATAAATTTACAATTGATGAATCTAAAGAACGTATTGATTCTTTTTCTGGTGACTTTCGTTTTCTTTCTAATTTTCAAAAGTGTGATATAGTATATAAATGAGTCCATTATTCTTCAGTGGAGCATGCATATCAAGCACAAAAATTTATTAATGAAATAGTAGAAAATAATACAATTAATATTGATACGTTATTATCTAAAATCGAAAATCGTACTAGAATGAAAGAAAAAATAAGAAGTTACTTTGGAAATATTGATACAGTTGATCCTAGCGAAATCATGCATACTCTTTCTTTAACAGCTTGAGATACAAAAATACTCGCACAAGCTATGCAATCACATATTGATACGTGACGAAATGACAAAAAACTTCGTGTTATGACAGAATTAGTGTATGATAAATTTCTAAATAATCCTGACCTACAAAGACAGTTATTAGAGACATGAGATAACCAATTGATAGAGTGAAATAATCGAGATGATACCTACCGATGAGTGAGTGAATGAATATGATCCAATTATCTATGAAAAATACTAATGGAAGTTAGAGATCGTTTGAGGAAAGAAGCAACTGATGATCTTTCTAGTTAATCACTACTTTCCAATAACTTCGCTTGATTCTCTACAATCATAGCTGTCATTATATCTCCAATATTTCCATCCATGATTCATGGTAGATTTGACCATGATTGTTTGACACGATGGTCAGTAACACGATCTTGAGGGAAGTTA
>Ga0307933_1002945_pt1 | contig 11153 bp, 7 predicted proteins | sample OrgLakmetageno88_FD_201811 | JGI IMG/M metagenome (GOLD analysis project Ga0307933, IMG submission 201811) | Saline water microbial communities from Organic Lake, Antarctica - #88 | ecosystem: Environmental > Aquatic > Non-marine Saline and Alkaline > Saline | place: Antarctica: Organic Lake...
CCACCAGGGCGTACGTCTTCATGCTGTACCTGCGGTGTATCTTGCCAAACATCCTTTCTTCAACCCGCACCGACTGCGCCTCCTGGAGATTCTCCTACTGCCGAAGTGAATTCCAAGGATCAACCAGGCAACTTGTCAGATGAAGAGATTCAAGCCATTGGTCGTTGCTTCGGCCTGCTCAAGAAGCGATGCTTGCGTGATATTCCTGCTGGTTACATTGACCCTCAGCTGACCAAAGCCAATGTGAAGCAAGGCTATCTTCCCTCGCTGGTCAGGGTCGGGGCGAAATCTACGCCCTCTTTCGCGGACTCTTTCGTGGCTCAGCAAGAGCAACCTAGTACCGGTAATACCAAGGCTGTTGTGACTCGGGGATTTACGATCAAGCCGCAGGACGTAGATAACTCAGCTGCTGAGAAGCTAACGGAGAATGGATTCCTTCCTCCATGGGTATCGCCAGGGTCCGGCAACATGGATAGCGAGCTACTTGAGCGTTACGGAACTATTTTGCCATGCCCTAAGCTGTCACTTGAGCTCGTCCAGTTACGTCTGAAGAACGGATATTACAGAGACAGAGCCGGAGTTGAGAACGACTTGGTTGAATCTTATGTTTGCACTGTCTCTATGCTTCTGTCGGAATCATTTTCTCGCAAGAAGAGCCCGATTTCAATGAGAAGAGTGGCCCGTTCGGTATCTTCAGTGAAGTGGAAGGCCAAAGAGCAAAGCGAAGGAGTAACTGATGGTACCGCATCAACCTGTGCAGATGATTCATCCAAGAACGATACTGAAAATGTCGCTTCGAATGCCAATCCTTCTGTGGCAGACCGCGTGCTGGATGAAGAGGCGGCGTGGAAAGATCGTTTGTGCCGTATCCGTGAGCTCTATGCCGTTGCTCTTTTGTCAGTTTCGGAAACTGCCCATGCCGAACGTGTCTTGGGACTAGTTGGACGTCCTTCACTGGCTCCTCCAGACCCTGTTGCTACTTCCGAGCCTCAGCAAGACCCAGTCCAGCGAGATGCTCGGCAGAAATTGCGGTATCTATTGTCGGCAATTGGAAAAGATCCACTTTCTGAGTCTTTCCGTGCTAAGAAAGCAGACGATATTGTCTACCCTCCCGTGGAAGTGAGTGTTGTATGCAATGGGAAAACAGTCGAGTACGATCGCTTTGTGTCAACGCTGACACGAGCGACCGCCGATATGAACGGCAAGACGATTTTGGTCAAGATTGTGTGTGGTGGCCGACCTGTTACTTTCGAAAAGACTATTTCGCCTGAGGCGGATGCTAATTCTTCAGAAGGAAACACCAAGGTGGTCCGAGTCAAAGCGAAATCGGTTATGTTTGAGCCTGACGATTATGAAGGAAGTGATTCTCTCGCCAGAGTTTTCTTTGGCTCTCCAGGGCGGATGCAACCGTGTGCACGGTGCCAGGCCTACAGGCGGTCTCTTGCGGTCTGTCGAGTGCGTCGAGGTCATTCGAATTCTGACTTTGAATGGCCCACATTCTTTCAAGGACTTCGGGGAATCGATGGTCTGCTGCAGGCTTTGGAAGGTAAAAACGCAGTAAACAACTCCATCACGACGACAGGAGCCATTGAAAATTCGACGATCCTGTCTGCAGCGAAAGGTTCTGACGCTGGAGCGACGGAGGGTGCTGAGCAGAGTGGAACACCGAGTCTACCCGTAAAAGCGCTTAGTGAAACGAACGACGAAGGGGATCGAGAGGGTGCAATAGTAGAAGACACCGTTGTAGACCCCCTCCTGGCTCTGGAACAGGCAAGGCTCGCCCTTGTCTCCGCGGAAGAACTACTCAAGAAGGTCCGACCTTACGCCAAGGCTCCGGCTCGGTTCAGCAAGGAATTTGTTGACACGTGCTTCCCAATCGACGAGAGCGACCACCACTATCTCTATTGTGTTATTTGCGGTCTTAGTGGGGACCTGCTCTGCTGCGATGGTTGCTCGAACGTTGTTCATACCCACTGCATCTCTCTAAAAGAAGTTCCGGAAGACGACTGGTTCTGTGAGGAATGCGTTCGCAAGCAAGCAGCAGCTGCTGGAAGTAGTACAGCCCGAGTCGAGTCCGAAATATCAACTGATGTTGAACAGCCTCTCCCCTTTGGAAGACTTGAATTTAACAACGACCCATCAGACGATTTGACGTTGAAGCTTCGGGCCATTCGCTCAACTCGTCCTGAAAAGTTGCGGAAGAATTCCGCGAAAGGTGCCAAGTCCGACGATGAAGGGGATGACGCAGAGTCACAGGCTAGCGGCTCTGAGGGCGAAGAAGAGCTTCAGGACGCCGATGACGATGCGCCAAGACGACGAGGGCGACCCAGAAGAGTTTCTCAAGGTGCAGGTTCACCCTTGAAATCTAAGCGGGGTAGAAAGCCAGACCATGCAGCTCGTCCAGAGTCGAGTCCATCTCGCGGAAGAGAGCAGCCCAGGCGTGAAACGGCGGAGCGAGAAACTGGATCCCCGCGTAGGCGAAAGCGAAGAGGACAGAATGGTGCGATCAAAGCACCCGTTCAGCCGACTAGCAGCACTCGAACTGGAAGACTCACCAAAGCTCCCGATCGCTGGAGTGCCAATATGGCATCGGCAGCGGTCTATACCGAAGAGGACTTGGAAGATTTCGAAGATTCGTGGAGTCATGACCAGCAGCAGCAACAGCGGAGACCGAGAAGGTGCAAGCGATGCGTCCGTTTTGGTGGCGCACTGGCGGGTGATTGTCCAGGGCGTAGTGGTTTGGGCCAAACTGCATGCCGATACTTTGATGAAGCCGGCAAACCCTTTGGCGGCACAGCTAAAAAGGGACGCGGTAAAAAGAAGGGCCACGAACCCGTACAAGATTTTCAGAGTCGTGGCCAGCAGCAGCGGAGACCGAGAAGGTGCAAGCGATGCGTGAGTTTTGGTGGCGCACTGGCAGAAGATTGCCCAGGGCGAACGAATTTGGGCCAAATTGCATGCCAACATTTTACCAAAGCCGGCAAGCCCCTTGGCGGATATACGGCAGCGGTATCGGTCGATGCTCAAACAGGCCGCGGAAGAAAGAGGCAACGTGAACCCGAACAGGATTTGGGCATGCTTGCCCAAAATACCCGAAAGATTACTCGGAGCAGTCGCCGAACAGTCAAGGCGGCACCCACTGATGATGATGATGTCAGTATTGTCCAATCTGTCACGTCCGAGTCAAGCATTCCACAGCAGCGACACCGTCGCACAACGAAGCGATTGGTTGACGAGATAGACGCCAAGCCGGGTAATGGCCGACGAAAGGCTGCACCCAGGAGCAGCCGCAAGACTGTATCTACACCCGCCGCGCAAGAGACTAGAAGCTTGAACGTACTCGCAGAGGTGTTTGGCATGGCCGACGAACCAGCCAGCGACACTCGCAAAAGGAGACTACGCCGGAGAAGCTAAGTCGCGCCAGTCTACAGCTCTCCAGAGCAAACCAGAACTGAACAAAGCCGCTCTACTTACTAGCGAGCCAGTAGATAAGCAAACGTGTTGTACTACGTAGATGTCTCTACTCCTATTCTTGTGTTACTACTGTCGCGCGAACTACAGTAATTATCTAACGATAAACCCGCGCTCGCTCGCTGAAGTGTGTACTACGTATGTACGTCTTCAGCATGACCCATCAGCAGCAGCAGATCAGAAGATTGCCTCCGAGCCACGAAAAATCGTCACGCTGACGTTATTCGGAACAGACAATACGACCACCCTCTCATCGATCTCTTTGTTCGTCCCGTCGACTCAGTCGTCGGTCGTCGGCCATTGCCACTCTATCAATAAGAAGCCAGACGTGAAGCCCTGCTACGCTGCATGAACTGGACGCGTTGCTCCACTTTGTTACTTTCTCTATCTCGTGTTACTCCCACTACTAAAGCCTTTTCCGTCATGTCGGCATCCAAACACGTCCTCAACCGCATCACTCCCGACCAAGTTTCGATGGAAATCAAACACCCGGTCGATCCCCAGGCCTTGAAGCAGGCAACTGCCATTCTAGAAGAACTGCGCGACGATGCCGGGAAAGTCGATGGAGCCAAGCTCTTGGCTGTAGCCAAGCGTTTGGGCGATCTTCCAGAGGATGCTACCAAGTATCTTGTCACCAAGGAAGAATGCAAGGCTGCCTTTGATGCCTTATCGGATCAAGACCGCGCCGCTCTCGTGAACATTCACGGCCGCGTCAAGGCCTTTGCCGACATGCAGCGAAAGAGCGTTACTGATCAGGAAATGGACATTCCCGGAGGAAAAGCTGGTCACACAGTCTCGGCATGCCAAGCTGCTGGATGCTACGCACCAGGAGGCCGTTATCCCTTGCCTTCCTCCGTCGTCATGACGGCCGTGACGGCTCGTGCCGCTGGATGCCAGACGGTTGTCTTGGCAAGTCCCCGTCCAGCTCCCATTACGCTGGCTGCCGCTTACATTTCAGAGGCTGACTACTTTTTGTGCGTGGGTGGAGCCCAGGCCATTGCCTCCATGGCGTACGGCACGGCCGATGGTGAAATTCCCCGTTGCGACGTGATTTGTGGACCGGGAAACAAGTGGGTGACGGCGGCTAAATCTATTGTCAATGGGCATTGCGGTATTGACATGTTGGCGGGTCCGTCCGAGGTGCTGGTTATTTGCGACGATACTGCCAATCCAGAGGTCGTTGCTGCCGATTTGATTGCCCAAGCCGAGCATGATGTGGTGGCACGAGCCATTCTCTTGTGTACTTCGGAGGACATTATTCAAAAGGTGGACGCCTTTGTGGCCACGCAGATCGACTCTCTCCCGGAGCCGAATAAATCGACGGCTCTGGAAGCATTGACACAGAGTTTTGCGGTCAAGTGCAAAAGTGTAGAACAGTGTATCGCAATCTCTGACGACATTGCACCCGAGCACCTGGAGATTCAGACCAGGGATGCCATGAAAGTTGGGCAAGCATGCAAGAACTATGGTGGACTCTTTGTGGGTGAGCACGCGGCCGAGGTACTTGGAGATTACGGAGCTGGACCCAACCATACACTTCCAACGGGTGGAACCGGTCGGTATACTGGAGGCCTGAGCGTCTTCAACTTTTTGCGAATCAGGACATGGATGCGAGTCGACGATCCCAAGGCCAGCCAGCCAATGGTTAACGATAGCATTGTCATGGCGCGATTGGAAGGACTTGAAGGCCACGCACGTGCCGCAGAGGCCAGGAGTTTGCCAGACGCCCCCAAATAATTGTAGCGGCTGCTTAAAAATGATCCGACCGAATAACACAACTTCTAATATCTAGGTAGCGTTTTCAAAAAGACTGTTGGCGCTAAACCGTCGCCATTAGGTACGATTATTCCAAGCCGTCGCTACTGACCCTACGCAACAACTTTACGAGACCAGAACTCGGCATCGGGGTACATTGGAACAACATCCGGAACCCGGTAGGTGGCTCCGTCCAACCACGGGAACTTCTCAGAGCGAATAGTCTCGAAAGCGGCAATCTTTTCATTCTTCTCCATAGTCAATCCGATCTTATCAAGCCCGTTGGCCAAGCAGTGCTTTCTGAATGCATCGATCTCAAAAGGGAACTCGTCTCCGTTAGGCCGAATGACCTTCTGATTGGCAAGATCGACAGTGATTTCGGTTCCGGGGACGGACGAGTCCTCCAACAGCTTCTCAATCTGCTCTCGCGGCAATGTCACCGGAAGCATGCCGTTGTTGAAGCAATTATTGTAAAAGATATCAGCAAACGAGGTACTGATAATGCAACGAATACCCATGTCACCAATCGACCAAGGAGCGTGTTCGCGACTGGAACCACAGCCAAAGTTGTCTCCGGCAATCAAGATCTGGGTCTTACCCTTGTATCCATCCTTGTTCAGGATAAAGTCAGCACGGGGCTTGGCAACTTCTTCGCCAATGGTCGCAACCTCATCAGGATTTTCGTAACGCAACTCGGCAAATGCGGCAAAGCCAAGTCCAGCGCGCTTGATCGTCTTTAGGAACTCCTTCGGAATGATCATATCCGTGTCAATGTTTTTAATATCGAGCGGAGCAGCAACGCCAGTAAACGTTTCGAACTTTGGGAGACCAGCGGGTTTCTCTCCCGACTTGGAAGAAGCCTTGCTAGCAAGGTAAGGCGCCGGAGGCGAGACAACGGCTCCTGGGTTCGCGAGCACTTCCGAAGAGAAAACTCGACTCTTGATGTTCTTCTCCGACCGCGGATCCGCCGAGGGATCTCCTAGGAAAGGAAACTTGCGAACATCGGCAATTGCACCGCTGACAGCTGCAGCGGCAGCCATGGCTGGGGACATCAAATGCGTTCTTCCACCGTTACCCTGGCGGCCTTCAAAGTTACGGTTCGAGGTCGAAGCACAGCGCTCCTGCGGCTTGAGCTTGTCAGAATTCATCGCAAGGCACATACTGCAACCAGGTTCACGCCAGTCAAAACCTGCCTCCGTCAAAATCTTGTCAAGTCCTTCGTCCTCCGCCTGCTTCTTGACCAAACCCGATCCTGGGACAACCATGGCGTGTACTCCAGCTGCAACCTTACGGCCCATGGCCAGCGCAGCGACATTTCGCAAATCCTCAATACGACCGTTCGTGCAGGATCCAATAAAGACCATCTCGACAGGGACGCCCTCGAGCTGCTGGCCTTCTTCGAGTCCAATGTACGCGAGCGATCTCTTCATGGCAGCCTGTAAAAAAGGATACGATAAATGTTAGTGACACGTCGAACCGAAACTGATATATTTTATGAGACCCAGGCATAGCCACACTCACCTGCTTCGTGGCATCATTGCCTTCCGCACCAATCATCGGGACGTTTCCGGTCACGGGCACCACATCCTCAGGACTCGTACCCCACGTGATTGTAGGGGCAATGTCGTTCGCGTCAATCAACACCGTCTTGTCATATGAGGCTCCCTCGTCGGAACGCAAGGACGTCCAGTACGCCACAGCCTTGTCCCACTCTTCACCGACAGGGCACATGGGACGGCCCTTGAGGTAATCGAAGGTGATTTGATCGGGAGCAATTACACCGGCACGAGATCCAGCCTCAACGGCCATGTTGGAAATGGACATGCGCGCCTCCATCGAAAGCGTCTCAACAGCGCTTCCTGCAAATTCAATAGTGTATCCGGTACCACCAGCAGTTCCAATAACACCAATAACATGCAAGATAAGATCCTTGGAAGTAACACTATCACCGAGTTCTCCATCAACACGGATCAACATGTTCTTGGTCTTGGTCTGAGGAAGAGTCTGTACAGCAAAGCAAAAAATCGAAACGTGAGCGTAATTCCAAAAAATCTCCCACTGGTGTCAATCACAAGCCAATGTATGCTTACCTGCGTCGCAAGGACGTGCTCAACTTCACTAGTTCCGATACCAAACGCCAAGGATCCAAACGCACCATGCGTGGCCGTGTGCGAGTCACCACATACGGTAACACAACCAGGCAAAGTGAAACCCTGCTCGGGGCCGATAATGTGAACGATTCCCTGGCGTTCATCGGTAAAGGAAAAGTATTTGAGTCCGAAATCGTTAATGTTTTGTTCCAACTTCATGACCTGAGTTCGACTGGCAGTCTCCTCGATAAAGGTTTCGACATCGACGAGTTGGCTTCGGTCAGACGTGGGCACATTGTGATCGACAGTCACAAGAGTGCAGTCGGGTCTCCTCACGGAGCGACTGGCGAGACGGAGGCCTTCAAATGCCTGGGGAGAGGTAACTTCGTGAACCAAGTGGCGATCGACGTAGATAAGAGACGACACACCGTCATCGTCGACCAAATGGTCGTCCCAGATCTTGTCACAAAGCGTTCTCTTGCCAGTAGCAGCCGACAAGGAGGAGGTAGGCTGAAATGCGTTGCGACGTGCGACGGGGAGAAATCCCGAGACCCCTCCGAGAAGGACGCTCAACAGCGCAGTGCTGATGCTATATCTCATGGTTATAACAGAGTCTTGGTACGGTTAATACAAAGGTTGTACAACAAGCGGCTTCACACATGCAACGAATGCAGAAATGGGGTTTCGAAACGAAAGGTTGAGGATAAAAATGGTCGGCGGCCAGACCTCGCGCAACTTCTTCGTTCATCTTTTGTTATTCAACTTCAATACCGGTTCACGAGAACGAATACAATATACTATAGTACCGGTAGGCTCTTCTGTGGGGCTGCGAGATGCGACAGGCCCTCTAGCCCCTTCTTAGTCATAGCCTACCGGTAGAGCCTATCGTGCCTATGGTCTGGTAGGCTCTCTAACTCTAGAGGCTCTACATCGTAGCGAGCAATCAACCTGCTAGTCTTATTGCTAATAAGCCTGAAAGACAAGATAAGAGAGGTCAAGCTTACAGTATTAGTATAGCTCCCACGGTATTTTTAAAGCTCCTCCTCATCCGACTCTCCAGCAGCCTTCTTTTGTCGCTGTCTGGCTCGACTCCGTGCCTTGGCCTTGGACTTTTTAGATGACGCTTTCTTGGCCGCTAGACTAGATTTACTGTCGCTTCCATTCAGATAGTCATCAAGCTTGAGTTGGAGTCGTTTGCGGGCTATCTTTCGGTTTTGCTGAAGCGCTCTCGTATCTTGACATTCGACTCGAAGCTGAGTCGGCTCGTGGACTAGCAGAACTCGATTGCTCGTCTTATTTATCTTTTGTCCTCCCGGTCCCGATCCACGAATAAAGGTTTCAGTGAGATCCTCGTCCCGCAGGACCGGCAACTCGCGTTTGATATCGGAAACATTCACCTGTTTACCCGCGGCTCGTTTCATGGCCAACGATAGCTCTGCTAGAACCATGGGTCGCAACTCGGAATCCGGCAAGAGAGCGACAAGTTCAGAAAGTGCATCGAGTCCAAGATAGTCGGTCATGGCGATTGAGGTAGGATCCAAGCTAATGGAAGGATCGTCCCGAGCCTGCTGAAAGAGTTCAAGACCGACTTTTACATAGTTCTCAACTTCCTTTTTAGACGCTGTCTCGTCGTTTGTTCTCGATAAGAGCGTCGAGGAAATTTCCCTAAGCCGGGCAAAACGATCAGAGCCTAGGATTCGCTGGATGCGCTCCGAAACTTCCGCCTGACGTTGTTTATTCCAAGCCTCGGCTTGGTCTCTTGTCAGCTTCCACTCGTCGTACGTTTCCATTACTCGTTCGATACCCTCGTTCGAAAAGATTCGATCGATTCGTTTCTCGCGATCCCAGACGACTCGCTCTCGATATTTAACTCCAACGATACGGTGCTCGGGTAGAGCCTTGACAAAGTCCTTTTCTGGTCCCACTATTGAGCCGTTTGGAGCGTCAAACGGAGACTCGACGACCTTGTCTTCTATTCTGTCGTAGTGCAAAATAGAGAAATCCTTGGCCGTCAACGAGACATCCCACTGAATTCTTCGAAGCACTTCGGACGCTGGTATGAGTTTGGGCTTGGTGGATGCGTCCATGTCATCCTCAATCATGTCGGTGCACCCGTTGTCGGCGGCAAAGAGACGCTGGTAGGATGAACTATTCACGTCTTTCAGCTTGGACAAACGAGACTCCACACCACGTAGGCCTCGACCCAGTAAGGCTGCCAGTGAAGAAGCTGGCTCCTTTCGGTTGTCCCATAGAAGCCGGTCTTGGTCAATTGTCCATTCCTGATAGAGATTGGCCATTGGTTCCAGTGTTTCTCGTGATGCTGGCGAATCCATGTTTGCGACAGGGTCGGTGGCAAACCGACGCAATAACTGCGTCGATCGTCTCGAAAAGGCACAAACTCTGCCATTGTGAGTAAATGCTTTCACCATTACTGGGGAAGCCCTTATAAGCGACAGCATGGATACAACAGCGACGACGAACGCCACCATGGCCAACAAACGATGAGGTGGAGAGAAGTGGAGAAAATGAACGAAAACGAAAAAGCAGAGGAGACTTTAGCACAGTCGGCAAAGTTTGTTTTGTTTTGTTTTATTTTCGATCGATACTATCATACCGGTAGGTATACGGTACCGGTACCTAGACTAGCTATGATACATGCATGCGTAGACTACTGTAGTTGTAGTCTACTCCAATTATCAGTATCGTGCGATCGATTTGGTGAAGCGATTAAGATATCCCGCATTAGCATAGCAACTACTAGCTACCGTTAGTAAATTACGGTAGAGTGATGGTGTCAAGACAAATGTCTTATATTGTAGGAGCAACATGCTTCTATTTAGGAAGATAACCCTTGTCGCTGTCTTGATGTAGATCTCAATTCTTTGAGATTACGACCAGTCAAATAAGCATTGGCTTCGCAATATGGACACCTTCACGATGCACATATCTAAGCCTCGTCGCTACCATCTGCACAGTCCTTGATTCCATCACCAACGCGAGAGGGGTAAATCATATCCGACCCATCTTTGCAGTGGAACGAGGCTCTCTGTATCAAAATATAAGAGCAGGCGGATGTGTTTGGTTCATCACTTCCATCCGCGCAGTCGCAGTAATCGTCATCGATATAACCTTTGGATCCGTCTGGACAAGTCATCTCCTTGAAGATTCTTTTATTGAAACCATGGCGTTTCTTTATGTGCTTTGCCCATTGCCGGAAACCCGCCTTTCCTCGCATGCGGTGTAGAAAGCTGGCGTGAGGTGAAATCGTTTCTGCTTGAAACGGCGTCGAGACAAACCTCCATACGCCCACTGCAGCCAGAATTGTTACAGATAAGCAAACGAGAGCAAGTTTGCTCGTCTGCTGCCAGGATTTCTTTTTGGTTCGATATCGTTTGCCAGTCGCCACATCGTTGGATGGTGCATCACTCTTGTGATATTGTGGAAGCAACGAGGCTGTCGGTGCTCGCCGTTTTCGCAATTTGGAGTTCAGCATGGGGGACAAGATTGCGGAGCACAATCTCAGTATTATAGTCTACCTAAGACAAAGAGAGTGTCGGAATTAGACTCCAAGATCAAGGGAAAGGCATCGTCGTGCTCTGTTTTGCAAGCCTTTAGATTGTGGCGATTGCGACAATAGCAACGGTACATACGTAGTGGCGACCACTCGCATGCATGGCGGCTCTTCTTTCGCGAATACGACGTACGGACCGCGGTGGATGTCGTCATCATCGCGCGATTATTCATTCATTCTCATGCGCGATTTCAATATAAGAAGATAACTACCGGTACGTAGTATCAGTACCAGGTACTACTGCCGTACTGGTACTGGTACCCACC
>Ga0307933_1002946_pt1 | contig 11149 bp, 7 predicted proteins | sample OrgLakmetageno88_FD_201811 | JGI IMG/M metagenome (GOLD analysis project Ga0307933, IMG submission 201811) | Saline water microbial communities from Organic Lake, Antarctica - #88 | ecosystem: Environmental > Aquatic > Non-marine Saline and Alkaline > Saline | place: Antarctica: Organic Lake...
GCACACAGGCAGGTCTTGTCCGCGCGAGAGCTGAAGGAAAACGCATGGGTCGCCCCCCTGCCCTTTCCACCGCTCAACAGCTGGACGTAAATATCCGCCTACAAGCAGGCAACGCTGTCGCAGCCATCGCACGTGACATTGGCGTCAGCCGACAAACTATCATGCGCGCGAGGGGTGAAACATAATGGATCTTAAAAGCCGCATAGGACACAATATTACAACCCTGAGACACTTCCAAGGATACTCAGTTGCGGCCTTCGCAGAAAGAACTGGTATGACAAGCGACAGGTTAGAGAAAATAGAAGCGGGCGAACTCGATATGGATATGGATGAATGCGAAATGCTCGGTCACGCGCTACTCGTTGATGTTGCGCTCTTGGCTCACCCACCGTTCAAGATCGCGCATATCGAGCCCGCAAAAAATCCCACAACGTCATAGATATTGTGGGATTTTGTATTGGGGTGATTTTTGGGACAGGGTTTCCACGCCTCTGGCGCTGGTCTCAGAAAGCATAGTTTATGAGAAAATACTAATTTTACAACTTGGAGGCTCACGCGTTTTACTCACCTCTTCTGCATGAGCCAACTAATTGGAAATATGTGAGCTGCATTGATGCGAAAATGTCTATATTTATGCACGCGCATTCTCGACGGCACGGCGCACATTGACGTTACTCATAACCTGATCTCCGCATCAGGGTTTCCCGCCGCAAGTGCGTTCATGTAGGCGAGGCACAACTCGCATGAGCGGTATGTACCACCGTACGCTGCTTTTTCTTCACGCTCCACGATCGGGAAAGTCGAGTAGATGTAGCGTATATCATCCCGGTCGGTGACCCCATAAAGATGGAAAAAAACCGCGTCGAGCTTAGCGCGAAGCACAAGGCGGCGCTCTTCGTCCCAAATGAACGGCGGCTTCACATTTCCGGCGTCGTCTACATAGCCCATATCGCGCGCAAATGGAGCCATATCATGGGCAGTGTAGGTCAGTTCAAGAACAGCCTGGCGTACAATTTCGGCGGCGGGTTGAGCACTAAATAGCGTATCATCGAACCTCTCTGGCGGGATCACAGGAAGCTGTTCTACGATATACCAATTCAGGTGCGTACTCTGAGCCTTCTGCCGTGTCACGTAATCGAATGGGATCGCACCTAAGTTCCCAAGCAACAGAGCTCTCTGAGCTGACGGCGCATCTTGATCATCCCACAAGATCAAAGGTGCTGTATTTCCGACACCCGATTTCGGAATGGCAGCTGCAATCATCGTTCGCACATCTGTCGCCCTGGCGATGTCTCGAAAGGAAATCGTCCACTCAACGCCTGACGGCAAACTGATCTCGCTTTCGTTCACCCAATATTGAGGCGTGGGAACAAAACTTGGGTCGGCTTTCTCCGTTTCTGTAATCGCGCCACTCAGAGCGGCGTTGTGCAGATTGGCTGCGTTTACCTCTACCGAGGCCGCGCGGTGGTCAAACTGGTGGATCATGCGTCCGACATAGAGCGGTCGCCAATTTCCAGCGGCGCTACCAAAAATGTTTCCACCCATTGGATAAGCGCCCTCTTGCTCGTCCAGCTCCTTGCGTGTCCTGAACAAGCCAGAGTCGTTCGTCATGTGGAACATGGTCGCGTATTTCACAGGCCACGCCTTCACGTCCGTGCCTGAAGAGCGATCGACTAAAGGCACCGAATTGCTATAGATCGCCGAAGTCAGATCAGCATCACGTTGCGACCGAAAGATCGGCGCGGTACCGGTGTTCGGGTTCACGCGAGAAAAGTCTTCAGCACTAAGCGAAAACCTCACTCCCTCGTTAGTCAAATCAGACACATCATGCAGAAAAAAGGCACATTTTGCTGCATACTCGGTTGGTGATGGAGATGCTACCACCGCACAAAACTTAAAGCTGCGATGAACGTCGGAAAAGAACGGCCCGCCCGTCCTGCCCTGCCGTCCGTTCTCAAAATCATAAAGAGTTTTAAGCCGTCCTTCTGTGGCCACGCCTTTGAAGAATTTCGCTGCGGTTTTGTCGGACGCGATACCTGAAGGAACTAGCAAACCAATCAATCCGCCATTTTTAACAACGGTCATGGCACGCTCAACAAAGAGCGAATAGAGGTTCACGTCTCCACCCGAGAGCAAGGGATAATCCCCACCCTTCCGCGCCATTCTCGTGCCCGCCACTGCACGCTCAGACGCCTTAATGAAATCTGACGCCAAAGGATCGCCAGCTTTTTCGAGCGCGGCTATCATCTTTTTTCGGTCAGAAGCACGTGACGCCATGGCAATCTCTGGGCGACGTTCGGCAAACCATTCAATCTGTTGAAGTTTCATCCGATCCCATGGCGGATTTCCAATTACTGCATGAAAACCACCATTTAACTCTTCTTCTTCCCAATCCGACCAGATGCCAGGGAAGGTCACTTGCCAGTTCAGAAAGTTCTCTTCGGCAATCAACGTGCGCGCTTGGCCGTAAATCTCTGAAAAATGATCAAATTTCTTAGCAGCAGACATTTTGCCTTTCAAGGCAGCGTCCTTGGCCTTCGCCTTTGGTCGTGCAACCGAGCGCTTATTCATTGCTATGTCGAGCGGGTCGCCAAACTCCCCATCAAAAAATGCTTGCAGCGCAATCTTCTGATCCTTGTTTTTAATGTTGAGCCAGTCGAGGGCATGGATCAGCTTGAGCAGCGCATCCAGAGGCGCGGTCATGTCCTCAACATCGGCGAAGACATCGGCGGAGCGGTGCGCTTCGGCGATCTCAGTGTCGGTCAGCCCCTCTACGATTTGCATCTTGGACGCCGCCCGCAAAGCGCGTTTCATCGGCTCGTGCAGCAGGAGAGGCGTGCCATAGGTCGCGGCTTTGTCGATGCCCTTCTTTACCCATGAGCCAAACAGGCTGTCACCGCAACGAAGATGATGATCAAGGAAGGAAAGCGGCGCGCCTACTGTAAATGTGTGCAGCCAAAGCGCTACCTTGGCGAGTTCTACCGCCATCGGATTTTTGTCCACGCCATAGATACAGCGTTTCAACACCATGCGGCGAATGATGTGCCGGTCGTCTAGCTGTTCCTCATCGATCGTCCAATTGCGTTCGTCAGCATTAGCAAGAATGGTGTTGCGGATCGTATCAATTCGTTCGCCAAGCGGAGAAATATAATCGCCCCATTCCTCCGGCGCTTCGAGCTCCGCTTCGGCCATAGCGGTGATCACCTGGTCGGCCATGAAGTCCACAAGGCTGACAAGGAAGTGACCTGAACCCATCGCAGGGTCACAGACTTTCAGCTCAAGAAGGGCTGTTGCGGGATCAAGAATTCTGAGTTGCCCGATCTTACGATGATCTGGCAAATCGCTTCGCCCCAGCTCGTCGATCTTATTTAGGAAGGCACTCTTGCGCTCTTCGACAAGCGGCTCAAGTGTCTCAGCCAAGATAAGCTGCACAAGGTCGTCAGGGGTGTAATAGCTGCCCGAACCTTTGCGCGCGAAAATGTTCGGTTGGACGGTAATATCGTCGCCATCGCGTGTCACTTCGTATTCGAGAAGTCGCTCATAGATCGAGCCAAGCTGTTGAACCGATAAATTTCGGTAGTTGATATATTTTCGACCGTCAGGGGTATTCTCGAAGGACAGCGCGTCAATTACGCGTGCCATAACTGAATCGGGGATGCGGATGTTTGTGAGGATCGCATGGCGTTCTTGATCAAAAAGCCCGCCATTGTAGGGTGGCAAACCGATCGAAGCGTCCCCCTGATCGATAGCAATGAACAGATCGGCCATTGCACCCCAGTAGCGCGCAGCCGTTTCTGAGAAGACATCGCCCTTATCTTTACGCTCCTTGACATCAAGGCGCACTTTGTTGCGCAGGCCATAATCATCATAGCGCGTGTCCTTGACTGGCAAGAGATCGCGGTCTTCGGCATAGAGGATGAACAAAAGGCGATAAAGAAGGATTAGCGCGGCTTCACGTACTGCCTGTAAATCAGCTTCTGGGGCAGCTTTGACGATTGCGCGCACAAGATTGGGAAACACTTCCCCAAAAACCTTATTGGATAGGTCTTCAGCAACGCGCTCTTCGTAAAACTTACCCTCTTCAAGGGCTTTCTCATGAAAGGTGCGGGGATCCGCGCCCGCAGGCACAAAGGCCTCACGCCTGAAGACCAGGTAGAAGATCTTCAGCCAATGGAGACGATCTTCTGCACAAAGGGCCAAAACTCCATCATTGTGCCCAGGCAAGTCGAGGATCGCAGCGATGTCTAGCTCGAAGAATTGCTCGGAAACAGATCGCACGCCTGAGAAGTATAATCGCCATTTTGAGCCATTGGTCAAAATGCCCCAACGAAGTGCGCCATTGGTTACATCGTCGATACGGCGCAAGTAGCGCAACATCTGTGTGGACGGTGCAGTTTCTTCCCCCCTCCAGCCTGATCGCCGATCGAGTGGACGTGCCCATCTTTTGGATTCGACAACAACGCGACCGAATTCGTAGCGTTTCCACTCCTCGGGAAAGCTGTTCGCCTTGGCCTTGGTCTCGGTGCTTTCAAAGAGCAGTCCATCAGGTACGTCTACGCGGCCCTTTGGAGACAAGTTTTGCTGGCGAAGGGACTCTGTCCAACCAAGCGCTTCAAGAATTGGCCAGATCAGATCGTCCTCTGTCTGGCTTTCGTTCGGCGTTTGAGAAGTTGGGAAGCTATCAAAGTGAGCGCGAATGCACTTACCGAATTGATCAAGATCAGTGTCGCCAAACGCGTTCCATTCCGAAACATCTTGGATGGTTTCGGTCAAGAAGTCGGAGGTAAATAGGCTACCTTGGTTTACTATTTCACTGCTCAAATTGATAATCCCTCAACTTTTTTCCAACCTACCAGCAGCCCACCTACAACACACTAGCAAAACAAGTCATCTTACTTTGCAATAAATAGGGTTCGGAAGCTGAACTATTGGGGGCCCCTGCCCCGTTACATAAACTGTTTTATACGCAACAAACAGTTTATGCCGCATAGCGACCATCTTCGCCCCTCTCAGCTTGGCCAAGTGCAGCGAGGCTTTCCATTAGTGGCTCGACCGTTCCAGCGCGCGCGCGGACAAAGCGGCGAGCGACCTCGGCAGGGGTGGCTTCGCCCATATCATACAGGGCTTCGCGCACAGCAGCGATTTGTTCGGGCATGGTTTTTGGCCATGGACTTTTTTCGATCTTAGCGACCACGCCCAAATCCATATCAGAGGTTTTGCCTTTGGTGGCCTGCTGGCCTGTTGGGTTCTGGTATTCGGGGCGTAGCCAACGAATATGGCCACGCGCTTCTTCCTCTGCGCGTTCTTTGTTGAGCGCAACAAGACGCAACAGAATGTCTTCATCACTTAGGTCCACGGGCCAGCCGTAGGCGTCTGCCACGACGGCATCAATCCGGTGGTGTAAATCGCGCAGAATCCCAATGAGGCCTTGGTCGTAAATCTCTTTGTCCTTGCCCTCAATGACCTCACCCGCGCGGAGTTTTTCCAGCACGTTATACATCTGGGTCAGGGTCAGCTTGGGGTGCGCAACCTGCTGGCGCTTGCGGTGCGCGTCAAGGTCTTCGCCAAGCGTGCAAAGGGTGGCTTTTTGTGCGTCAGTGAGGTCTGGGAAGGGAAATGGGTCGAAACATCGCGTCCCGTTGTAGACCGGATCATTGCCAACACCCAAACGTCCGCCAGCCGCATCCGAAAACATCGTGTGAAATTTAGAACTCAGAACAGACAATGGCCATCCGTCAGCCAATGCAACTACTCGCAGTTTTTGATCCGGTAAAATATCGTTCTCCATAAAAGAAAACGTACGATGTTTTGAGGTTTCAATAGTTGCAACATAACGCGGCAATGCACTCAAGGCTAAACGCATGCCATGGCGCTGTTCACCAAAAAGCCACCATTTCTCACGATGCCCTTGTCTACGCACCTGATCTCGAAATGGCTTCACCTCATCTAACAATAGTTGGTAGAGCCTTGGGTGGCTTGTTTTTGCCTCGTCCTGAGTGTGTTGAAAGAAGTCAATAATCAGCCGATCTCTCCTCCCAGAAGTCAGATTGCTTCCATTCATGTACTTTTTGATAACTTGCGGCAGATCAGCAACCTCGTAGCCAAATAACTGTGCTTGCTCTTTAGTAATAACGAAACCCATGTTCACAGGAATAACGCCCATATAACCAAGATCAGAATTTGATAGTAAGGGCCGTGATCCCAAAATATCAGCACCAATCTTCAAATCAGCAAACACTTTTCCTATCCCATTATCAAAAGAAACAGCCTTGCCTTCGGCTTCGGACGTTTCTCTCGTCTCTGACTTAATTGTGAGCAGTCGGCCAGTGAGATTTCCTCGCCCCGCGACGGTCATGCCAATCCGGACTGCAGCACCAAATACCGTATCGACCCATGGATGGTCTGGAATAGCATAAATAAGTGACAATGGGTTTTTGGTAGCCTCAAGATGCGGTTGCGTAACACGGGTATTGAACGTCATCGTAATAGAGTTCGTGGTAATCAATCCAAATCGGCGCGTCCCTTTACCCGTTTTCGCACTCCATACACGCGCCGCCAATGCCGCTTTTTCCCACCAGAACATCACTAAATCCGCACTTTGCGGCACCTTGGGATAGGCGCGCCACAGCGCTTCAACATATCCATCACCCAGATTGTCCCGCATTCGTTTGTTTCCAATAAACGGGGGGTTACCCACAATAAATTCCGCCTCCGGCCATTTCGTCGCTTTTGGCTTAGCATAGTCGTAGACGGCGATGTACGCGTCTGGGTCCGGTACTTCGTCACCCGTGACGTTGTGGCGAATGGTCGTCACACCATCCCAGCGGGTCACTGGCGCGCCATGTTCGTCCATGCGCGGGGTGCGGCCCGACCATTCCAACACCGCGTCGCCGTTGCGGATATTTTTAAAGTCCCGCAGCACAGGTTCAGATGGGGCGGCCTGCCCGTGGGTGCGGTAATGCCATTGCAGATAGCCGATCCACAGCACCAGTTCGGCCACATTGGCTGCCCACGGATTCAGTTCGATCCCAAGAAACTGGTGCGGGTCCACAGTGATAAAGCTCGATTGCGCCTCGCCCAGCTCTTCCAGCAGGGATATCACCTCGCCCTCAAGGCGTTTCATCATCTCAAGCGCGACATACAGGAAGTTGCCAGACCCACAGGCGGGGTCCAACACGCGGATTTCGCACAGCTTGGCATGGAAATTTTTGACAAGCTTGCGCGCCTCTTCGTCTTTCCCATCAGCGGCAAGGCGCTGCACGGCGGTCTGCACATCGCGCCAATCCTCACGCAGGGGTTCCATGATCGTGGGGGTCACAAGGCGTTCCACATAGGCGCGGGGCGTGTAATGCGCGCCCAACTTGTGACGTTGGCGTTTGTCGAGGGCGCGTTCTAGCAGCGTGCCAAAAATCGCAGGCTCGACCTGTTTCCAATCGGCTGTTGCAGCCTCGATCAACAGGCCAAGTTGCAGGTTGTCGAGGGGTAGCGCGTCTGCCTCTTTGAAAAGGCCACCGTTGAACCGTTTGAGGTCTTGCATCAACACTTGAGAAAAGCCGCCCGTGTTCATGGTTTCCCATAGCCCTTGAAGGGACGGTTGCGCGTGTTCGGGTCTGCCCTGTAGTTTGATAAGCAGATCGCGGAAACTATCGTGCGGGATCAGGTCCACGTCTTCCGCGAACATTGAAAACAGGCAGCGCATCAGGAAGCGCGCGACCTTCTCGCTGTCGTGCCCCTGCCCTTCAAAGCTTTTGCCAAGTTCCGCAAGATGGGTGGCAATTTCGCGGGTGACTTTGGCAGATTTCAAAGATGGATCGAGGCTTTGCGGGTCTGTCCAGATCGCGCGCAGCAGATCACAGGTTTCTTCGTTGCGTAGGTCTTCAAGCTTGATCCGGTAGCGGTTGCCATCAGGGTATTGGTTGTAGCCCTGTCCCTGCCCTGAAAAGTCCGCATACAGCTCGATCATGTTGCCAACATCCACAACCATCAGGAAGGGTGGCCAGCCGTCCTCTTTGGCCACCGCACGGGCGTAGTTGTCGGCTTGGTTGCGCGCTTTCATCATCGTGTCGTCAAATTTGGAGGTGCCGCGCTTTCCATGCCCCGTTTGCTTGGGCGCGTCTTTTTCGAGGAAAATCTCGAGGGTGCTCTTGTCTTTGGCATCAGGTGAAACGAATTGCTTGGCCTCAAGGATAAAGTGACCCTTTTTGTAGAGGTCGATCCGGCCATTCCGTTTACGCCCCGTGTGGGTCAGGGTCACGGGGCGTTCAAAACGGTAGTCGAGGAAATCGCCGTCTTTGTCAGAGACGTTCGGGCGCGGCACGCCCAGCAATTCGGTCAGCTCAATTGCAAAAGATTGCGCGGTCGCCATCTCACTTCCACCCGACCCAAGCCAACGATTTATGAAACCTTCAGTATCCAAGCTGGCCGCCTATTTCTTATTTTCACCAACCGCAGCGCCAGTTGTGCACGAAGTTTAGGCAGGCGCAACAGATAGGGGGCCAGTCTGGTAACCCTACATCTCAAACTGCCGTGCCAGATCCAATGTCTCTTCCTCTTCAACCCCAAGATAAAGTTGGGTCGATGCAATCGTCTTGTGCCCCAACATGATCTGGCAGGCGCGGATGTTGCCGGTCTTGCGATAGATCAGCGCCGGTCGCGCACGCCTGATCGAGTGGGTGCCATAGATCTCAGGGTTGAGACCTGCAAACGCCACCCACTTTTTAACCAGCTTCAGATAAGCCCGTTCGCTGAGTGGTTTCAACGGGCCAGACTGTGGTCGGGTGCTGGAGAACAGGTAGTCCGTGGCCAACAAGTCCGCCGCCTCGATATGCCGGCGCAAAAGTTTTTGGGTATCGCGGCTCGGCTCAAAGACAATCGCGCTGTTGGCTTGTTGTTTGGTCTTCATCGGCTGCACCCGCACCTGATCGCGCATCTCGCCGGACAACATCACATCATTGACCCGCAGCCGCACCAAATCGCAACCGCGCAAGCAACTGTCGATGGCTGCGGCGAACATTGCCCGATCCCGCAGTACCGACTGTTCGGCCATCACCGTCTTTATCGCGGTCACTTGGGTCGAGACCAGCGCCGGTTTGCGACCGACGATTTTGCCTTTGTTCCAAGCTGCTTTTTGTTTTATTTTTTTAACCATTTTGGATTCCGCTTTTAGCAAATAATACACCTAAAGCGGAACCTATGCCAGTACGGGTTAGGGAAAACCTATATTTATAAGGGTTTTGAAACGGGAAAGTGGTTCCGCTTTTATCTAAAAGCGGAACTCGTTGAATATCACTTGAGTGCAGGCCCAGGTTGGAGGCTCAGCCAGTCAAGTTGAGCGTACTTTCGAGACCTTTCAACAAACGGTCGTTTTTGGGAGGATAGATTGAGGTTTGGAAGACATCACCAATAAGGCAGAATAGTTCTGTTACTTTTAAGCTTTCGCTATCGATGCTGTTTGCGTCCCAAGGTTTGCGTAAGATAGGGTACAGCCGTAGGATAGATTTAAAAAGCGTAGGTTTAATGTGTTGCGATCACTCAAAATTCTATTTTCGGCCATTTTCTGCATAATGCTAAGTTCAATCGCTTGGGCTCAAGATGATAGACAGGCTATTGCTTCCCTTTATGCAGAAAACTTGTGTTCCAGCACCGTAATCCCAGCTGCAAGGATGGGATTAGATAACCGTTGGCGTGGGGTTGTAGGCCCGGAAAACATAATATCACAGTACAATATGCAAACCGGAACGGTTGACAGGGACAGTAACCCCTTGGGATCGCTGCTGACCGATCAAGCAAGGGGCGCAATACAAAGGGCCTATGAAATTGACATCTACAATGACGAGCAATGGGATAATGTATCAAGTTCTTTTTTCGCAAATGAACTAAATTTTTGTATCACGGAGTTTATGGGGTTCATCAACGCAGAAGAACCTCAAGAAGCGAGCGCGATAGCCCCGTTATCTCCTGAACGACGGGCAGACCTCATTTCCTATTATCCCTGCGGCGCGCAACTTTCTGACGGTGATCTCTTCGAGATGTCAGAATGGGCAAATGGTACAAAACAGGATCCGTGCATGGTAAGTGCAAGCGATTTTACAGAGCTGTTTGTTAGCGATGCCACTTCTCAAGACGCGCTAGCCATCACCATCGTCCGCGATATCTTCGCCGAGGCAAAGCCTTCGTCGTTGTTCATGCAGCAGGTGCTACTGCTGGGCCGAGAACAGGCGGATGGTATCTGGGGGCCAGAAATCGAATCCCGTTTTGAGGAATTGCTTGAGACTTATCATGCGATCGGCGGGATTGGCCCTGACTGGGGTGTCCGTGAAAAAGCGGACGTCCCGCGCTTCTTGGCTTGGATAAATGAAATGGATTATGCAAATACGACCGGACAGGAATATCCTGACTGATATATGGTAGAGAACCCATCTAAAGCCCGCCCGGAAGACCGATTATAACATTAATTGTGCAGTAATGCGGTATCTCACTTTAGACCCAAATATGCTTTGGCTACAGCCTGCTGATCCAGCGGAATCAATGCTACAACTGCTTCATGAAGGCTTGGATCAAGCATAGTCCAAGTCGGCAATCCTCGGCTTTGTGGATTGCCGATAGGTTTGTCGTCCGTGCCGTTCCATCGGAAGCCGACTCTTCTCTCACCAGCCCACGTGCCGAGTGCGTATGCTGGCTTGCCGGGACCACCTTTGATGATAACCTCAAATAGATGCCATTGAGCTTTAGGTGAGTGAACATCGTTAGGTAAAATATAAGTCATAAGTATCTCTTCACGTCGGATTATACATATGCTCATATGTACGCAACGACTAATGAATGTAAAGAAATATTTGATCGTTCCAAAAACGCTTTTTGGAACGGCTGGAAAACACCTCGTTTGATGCTGCTACAAACCCCGTTCAAAACCCAAGCAGTTGTTGAAGGTTTTTGGCTCTCTCGTGATAGCGCACATCCGTACATCACGCAGCAGCGGTCAGTTTGGGCTCAGCTCTGCCGTTCGAGCCTAGGTTCTGCTTATAACCAAAAGCAGAACCTACTAATTGTCAGCAAATGCTGGAAGAGAGCCCATTTTATGGATGTACTGTCCCACAACATTTTGTAGGCGCAAATAATCCTACCTGTTACGAACAGCCCAATCCGGACA
>Ga0307933_1002960_pt1 | contig 11118 bp, 15 predicted proteins | sample OrgLakmetageno88_FD_201811 | JGI IMG/M metagenome (GOLD analysis project Ga0307933, IMG submission 201811) | Saline water microbial communities from Organic Lake, Antarctica - #88 | ecosystem: Environmental > Aquatic > Non-marine Saline and Alkaline > Saline | place: Antarctica: Organic Lake...
GAGAGATTTTGTCCATGCTTTGATATTCATCTAAGCATAACATATTTGGCTTTTGATAAATGTCTAGCCAAAAAATTAAAAACCTGATGTTCAAGCAATTAACTCCCCGGCAGTGATGTGCCCTGCTTGTCCCCGATAAGTAGAAAGAAGGTCATCGACTGGGCATCCATCATCTCTACGATATTGGTCGATGTCATTTCAATTACCGAATCGATCTCCTTTTGATCGAGATCCTTGTTCGAGATGATCTTTACAAGCAACTTGTGGCGCAACGATTCTGATAATCTTGAATTTGGCATTTTTCCTTTTATTGAGGTTTATGAGCTTCAGCTGTCTAAATTGATGGACGGCTCGATGCCATCTAAAATTAACCGAATAATACAGAGATGCTATTTGACCGAAAAGCCGGGTCAGCAGGTTGGAGTCCCGCCTTTAGGCGGTTTCATATGCAAAGCCTTTCTGACGCGGCCGCCTAAAGGCGGGACTCCAACCCTTGAAAACGCTTTTCGATTCCCATTACCTTCACTCCCCCGCAATTCGGGCTGATCCTGCGCATCAGTGAACCTTATATGAGTGCCTTCTCTTTCTGAAACAGTTGAGCAGTCGACCTTTTGCGGGACTTTTAAAGAAATGAATCTCATCGCGCTCAAAACTTTGAAACTTTCCCCGTTCCTCGCAGGCCTCGATACCCGCATCGCGGGGACGATGGCCCGCTATGGGCATCCTGCTCTAAGGGTCTCACTCGGGATCATATTCGTCTGGTTCGGAATCCTAAAGCCGCTCGGGCTCTCCCCCGCTGAGCCGCTCCTACTGGCGACGGTGGCTTGGCTCCCCGTCCTTGCACCGACGGGCTGGCTGGTGGCGATCGGTTGGTGGGAGGTTGTCATCGGTGTCTGCTTTCTCTTTCGCCGAACCACGCGGATCGCGGTCGCGCTCCTTGCCCTGCAAATGGGGGGGACTTTTCTCCCGCTTGTGATGCTCCCGGATGTGACGTTTCAAGCCGGCGGCATCCCGTTCCTCCTGACGATGGAAGGACAATACATTATCAAAAACCTTATGATCATCTCAGCGGCTATGGTCCTCGGCGGAACTGTTCGCCCGCCTCGACTCGCTCACCCAGATGGAGCTACAGGATGTGATTCTAGAAGTAGGGGTCCGGAGCAAGAAAATGAGTCATGACATGACCCCTCCCCCTTCTCACAAGTCCATGCGATTTTCGACATGACCCTTTTCTGGCTTCACCGCTTGAGCAAGGGGAGTTGACTCAAGAGGCCATCGCAATAGCTCCATTGGTCGAGGGTCTCGCGCCACGCGCTGGGGATGGCTTCTACCCCCTTATAGGCTCCCAGCACCATCCCGATCGCAATCCCGCGTGAAGCGTTGTCGCCTCCCACCATGGTATTCGCCTGGAGCGCCCGTTTAAGTCCCTCCTCTTGGTCGGCGTATTTCAGGATGAAGTAGAGCGAGCCAGGTAAGGTGCCTTCTGTTGGACTGGCTTTCCCCACCTTGATCGGTTCGGATCGACCGACATCCCATAGTTTCGCCATACTAGTCAGTGCCAGATCATCGCTAAACGCTTCCTTCGAGAGCGCGGCGTTAGGGTCCGCTTCTTCTTGGACTTTAGCAATTGCTTGAGCGGTCTTCATTTCGAAAAAGCCACCCATTTGCCTGGCGACGTCCTCAATCGCGACCGCAGGGGTCGCCCCATTGATCACGCGGCAGGTCACCCGAGCGAAAAACTCACCGCCACCGAGAGCATGGGCGTCTTTGTGGGTGAACATCGACTTTCGAGCGACCTCAACAAGTTCCTCTTCGGTTTCATAATAGGCGTGCGCGGCAACGTGGCGCAGGGCCATCGCATTTGAAATGCCTCCCAGCTGTTCGACTGGAAAGCCCTGTTTGATTTGGGCGTAGGTTTCTTTCGTCATGGTGCAAATCCATGAGCCCCAATCGTTTTCCAGACGGTTCATCCAATGCGGGATCAGGTCGGCGACACTAAAAGGTCTGGGTGGTTCAGCGGTGGCGGCCAAATGTTCTAAAACAAGAATATTGTAATCACCGTAGTCAGTCGTCCCCCCCGCCTTTTTTCTAGGATGATAATTTCGCTCCCCCCACCCAATGCCATGCGTCTGGCCGCCCATTAACTCACCCGGTGACATGAATTTCTCAATAGGCCGACATCCGTAGGCCTGATAAATTTTGATCGCGTCATATTCATAATGACTCCCCAGGCAGAGGGCATCGGCAACAAGTGCGCCGAAAAAGGCACCTTTAATTGATTCTTCTTTGGTAATTAGACTCATAAAAAACTCTGTTTAACCTGCTTCGACGATGATGTGTCGAGGAGCAGTTGTCGATGTATCGTGCAAGAAATATCGCAAAGTCCGAGATTAACTTCTTCGGATCTTTGTCCTATCGCAAAGCGTAGAGGGTGTCATACCAATTCGAATAAGGTTTGAACTGGTAGCGCGGTGTGGCCCACACCGCAAACCAAGCTCGAGGCGGTGTGGCCCACACCGTAAACGCCTTGCTGGGTCACAATTTGTAAATGTGCTGAGTGAGCCACTCAGCGCTACCAATAATTAACGGATAAGGATCAAACCTTTCTGGAAATGGTGTAATCATTACAGAACGCCCCCTTTAGTTGACCTTGGAATTCACACCCCACCGCAAACGACACGACCCCCTCATAGTTTCCTTATTCCGCTTTAAGCCAAGCCACTTTCAGATTGAACGAACCGGGCTGACCATCCGCCAGCATTATGCCGATTTGCCTGATGTCATCTTGACTCAATGCATACCCCGATAGCTGGCGCCCGCGCCAAGTTTGCTTGAATACTTCAAAAGGGATAAAAACCTCCACCCACTCATCCGCGATCGTGGTGAACTCACTACTAAAACTAACTGGCCAGCGCTCACGATAAAGGGCGTCGCCTTCCAAACGCAGCTGATAGGTGCGCCCGTCGCCCATTACTTTTAGCCAAATACCATAGGCTTCGGACAAATCGGAATCCGCCCGCGTGTAGACCGAAGCGAAGCCGCCGTTATTCTCAAGAGAGAGCACCCCGCTGAAACGCATGCCCTCTGCGACGAGTTCGGCGCTTCCTTTCGAGATGCCTCCCATCACACCGTCGTTGTTCGATCGCCAAGGATTACTCGGCTCGTCACCAGTGAAAAAATAGAGTGTATTCATCGATTCTACGGTCGGGGTTTTTGCGACAAGCATCGCTGGAAGGAAGATGCCGACAACGAAGCAAGCTAAAGGAACTAGAAATGAGTTCATACGCTATTTTGCTCAAAAGCCCGCCGCTCGCAATCGAACAAGTGAAATATTTCCTCTCTAACAGGCTCCCAATCATCCCGAAACAATGGGATCGAGTTTGACTGCTGAAATGACTTACAATTGAATACAATGATTATGAAAAGCTCCCATTGCCCCCTCCGACGGCTTATCTTGTGCTTTGCGACGATAGCCGCCTTCCAGCTGTCGACCGGATGCGCTACTAGCGCCCCAGACCGCTTAATCGATCAAAATACTCAAGCGGTGCTCTGGATGCAGAACGCTGGGGAGTATCAAGCGCTCTGTTATCAGGCCTTCGCACTGGCGGAACAGGCGGTCGATCAGGCCAAGGAAGAGCAAACAGAACCATGGGCTGTCGTCGTGGATCTAGATGAGACCATGCTCGACAATAGTCCTTATGCGAGCTGGCAATTACTCAACGCCATGCCCTACGGGTCAGCGACATGGAATGCTTGGTGTGACGCCGGCGAGACCCCAGCGATCCCCGGAGCGGTGGAGTTCGCGCGTCATGTGATCGCACAGGGCGGCGCGCTTTTCTATGTTTCCAATCGCTCAAATGAAACCTTTGATGCCAGTTTGAAAAACCTCCAGCAACTAGGATTCCCCGAGGTCAACGAAACGCGCTTGCTCCTAAAGACCGATACATCGAACAAAGAAGCGCGCTTTCAAAAAATCGCCGATGCGGGCTATCGCGTGGTCTTGATGTTGGGCGACAACTTGAACGACTTCCCTGAAATTGCTACTTACCGCAAGGGCAACGCCGAGCGCAGTGCCGCCGTCGAAGCACATCAATCTGACTTCGGGCATCGCTTCATCGTCTTTCCGAACCCTTCTTATGGAGATTGGGAAGGCGGACTGATTGATGGCTACCACACGCTGAGTGCCGAGGAAAAGCTGACCGTGCGCGAACAAAACCTGAACGCGTGGTCGGGAAGTTCGCTAGAGGTGACACGCTAGTTTTTCAGATAAGTTTTTACTGTAGCCGAAGTCGTAACGCTTTGGATGGCTCGATAAAAGATTGTCAGATCGTCCAAAATCTTACGATTTCGGCTACAATTACCCCTCACATTAAACCAAAGAGAAGGGGGCAGCCCAATGATCCATAATTTAATAGGCAATTGCATTGCCCTGAAGCCGTCGTTTTCGATAGCAGTGGGGCGCTCAGAGACGAGAGTCGCCCAGAATGTTAGAACGCGTGGACCCCGTATCTGGAGTGTCTCTTTCCCCATGGAGCTGGAAGCTCCGGCCACAGTAATGGGAGCATCCTGCTCCCGTATCGGATTGGCCATGGAGCTAGAAGCTCCGGCTACAGTAGTGGGAGCATCCTGCTCCCGTATCGGATTGGCCATGGAGCTAGAAGCTCCGGCTACAGTAGTGGGAGCATCCTGCTCCCGTATCGGATTGGCCATGGAGCTGGAAGCTCCGGCTACGGGGCATAGCTGAGTGCCTACTTGGCTACGCCATCTACACGTCGCTGCGTCCTTTTTCAAAGGGCCACTCTGTAACGAACATTTGCGCAGTTTCTCATTCCGCTTGCTGCTAAGGATTCGTCATTCATGTTTGGCGAGGAGACCCTAACAAAATCATTTAACGAAGCTCAAATAAAACTCACTCAGCGTCGTGTTTTTCAGGCGCTCCGTATTGCGGCCAACGATGAATTTAAAGTCCTCGACGGTTGGCTGCACGGAAAAAATAAATAGCCTGTGTATTTGAAGCCGCGAGTTCGTGCCATCCCGACTTACGGATTTCTTTAGCGATGCGACGCCGGTCGCGTCTCGTATCGTCGCCAGCAGAAATTCGCCAACCTAACGCGATCACATTACAAGAACGACGACCCCATGATTACTTCTTCATCAAACCATTTAGATGATACAGATGTGAGATCTTGAAAATTATGAATTCTTGGACAGACCTCACATCACCCGTGAATTTTTCTTTGTGATCATGGACAAATGAGTTCGACCTTGGGGAAGTAAGTGCGATACCGAGCTGTGTCGCGCGTCAGAATAGAAATTCCTAGTGATGTTGCGTGTGCACCGATGAAAAAATCGGGTAGTGGTGAGGTTTTTGAGCCACCTCGTTGGCGATACAGTCTGAAGGCCTGAGAAGCCAAATACAAAGCATCGCGGGGAATTTCGGAATATTTGATATCGAGTTGAGTTAGGGTCTCATCCAGTTCATCAGGCGTAGTATTTTGATAGCAGAGTTCTGCATAGATGATCGGGTTAATCACCGTGCTGTTGTATCGAGCGAGTTGGTCAAGTGACCAAGTCGCCCAGCTCGGATCATTCTGAAAGATATCGATGAGTACATTGCTATCGACTAGAATGACTGCGCTTTCATTCATCGCCCCGTAGCTCTGCCATCACCTCGTCGGTCGATTTACCTTGGTAGCGATCCTGCCAAATCCCGAGGCACGCTGCGATGCGTTCTCGGCGTTCGGCTATAGCGGCCGCTTGGTCGGTGTTGTTATTCCCAATCAAACTGCGTGCCAAAATCGCACGCGCCTCAGCCTCCATCGAGGTCTGGTGGCTGGCTGCCTGTAGGCGCAGCTTTTGCTTAATTGAAGCGTCCAGATTCCGAATTGTCAATGTAGTGCTCATGGAAAACAATGAAACCAATGCTAGCATCGCTGTCAATCTTCAAGAGCGTGTCTGATCTGACCAGATTAAGGGTAGGAGACGGGGACCAGTCATACCTCAACCGTTAATAATGGGTGCGCTGAGTGGCTCACTCAGCACGTTTACAAATGGCGCTCCCAACAGGACGTATGCGGTGTGAGCCACACCGCGCTAACCGTTTAAACTTTTTCGAATTGGAATTAGAATGCGTGGACTGGTGCCCATTAGTCGCACTGTCTGCCGGAGCGACGCGCTTCAGCCGTCGTTTTCGATAACAGTGGGGCGCTCAGAGCCGAGAGTCGCTCAGAATGTTAGAATGCTTGGACGAACCCCATTAGTCGCACTGTCTGCCGGAGCGACGCGCTTCAGCCGTCGTTTTCGATCACAGTGGGGCGCTCAGAGCCAAGAATCGCTCAAAACGTTAGAATGCGTGGATTATCCCCAGATCTGGACTTTTTGCTCAGATTATCTAATTGTGGTTTCGAGGGCACGTTGAATTGCTTCGTTTGCGAGATCAAAAACAATATTTTGCGTGTTCAAATCAACTTGGCTTTCGATATTAGCATCTATCTGACCGCTTACCAGCGAATCAATATTTTCAACATTACCATCAGCCGAAGGAGAAGAAGAATCCTCAGTCGAATTGGAAAAGAGTGATGCGCTCGAAAGGAGCGTGGAAATAATGGCTATAGAGAGTATTTTTGTTTTCATAAGAAGTCGTGGTTTGCCGGTTAAATCTTGATGTTAAATTTGAAGCCGAATTCCCGACCTCTTATATCTTCTCTTGCGATGTCTTCGGCTACGTGCGCCGAGACAGAGACTGTGTCGTTAAAGCGGTAGGTGGCGCCGAGCTGAAGCTTGCCGAAGGATTTATCCTCGCCGTCGCTGCGCTGATTGTGCGTGTAGGTCAGGCCGACGACCCCATTTTTGAAGATGTAGCTGATTGAACTCGCGAGGGAAAGGGTCGTCACCGACGTATCATCCCCATCAACTGGAATACCAGCGTTGCGAATAATGTAATCGGAAATATCACTGTCGGTATAAGATATTGTCGGTGTCAGCGTCAAAAGCCACTGGCGATCAAACACCTTGGCGTAAGTCACGCCGGCGAGAAATAAATTTAGATCAAGATCGAAATCGAAATCTGTGAACGGATTGACCACCGAATCGACTTCTGTTTCGCCATAGGTATAGTTGGCGAAGGCCGTGAAAGAGCGATTCAGCTTATATATCGCCGTGATGCCAAAGGTATCGGTGTCGGTATCCGTCACCACACCGTCGGCACGATCGGAATCCGTTTCGGTTTTGGAATAGGTTCCTGTTAAGGACAATTTGTCGGTGACGCCGTAATTGACCGCGAGCGAGTAAACTTCAGAGTCGGTATCTGAAGCGACCCCGCTACTATCAGGCCTATACTCGACAGATTTGGTTTTGAATGAGGTTGAAACCTTAAAATCGCCTGTTGCGCAAAAGGCTTGCGAAGCAACAAAGACCAAACAAAGGGCGGATAGAGTGACCGATTTTATTAATAGATTATTCATAATTTACAATAAACTTCGAACTTAAGGAAAATTGCAGATTTGCAACATTTTAAGAAAAAAAGTTCAAAAAAGTTATTGTCGGCCTCTGTGTCCTAGGTCGATGGACTGAATAACATGCTCTTGAAAATTATAAGTATAGTATCTCACTACCACGTATAGCAAGGCAACGAATAAGAACGATGGCGGCTAGAGAAGGTTTGGAGCATTTTGATATGGAAGTAATGAGTAAAATTTTCTCATTTATGGAACCTAAAAACCTAAATCAAATTCAATTTCAGGCATCTCAACACTAATTTCGACCTGGGCTCCCTGTTCAACCGCTTCACTGATTGCTTGGTTATTAGCGGTTGTCACCGCTTCACTGGTTGCGCTTTGAGTTAGGTCATCTACGCCGTCTCCTATGGAAAGATCATTAGTTTCAGGGTTTGTAGCTGGAGGAGGCGCTGATGGAGGAGCGTTGGGGTTCAGCCAGTTGGTCATTAGGATCCGCGCGTCGTTATACAATGCTGGATGATTCACGCCAGCGTCCTTTGCCTCCTTGCGTAGCGCTGCTAACTCTGTTTCATCCAGAAGTAGGGGGTTGAGGGAAGGAATAAAATAATCATCTAGTTTACGGATTATACGATCTGTGTTCGCCTGTTCACTCGCGAGGCCTGCCATTGCTGGATGATTTACGCCAGCGTCCTTTGCCTTCTTAAATAGCGCTGCTCTCTCTGTTACATTCAGAGGTAAACGGTTGCTCGGATCGATGCCAAGTAGCCCGAGGGAATAATCATCGAGTTCAAGGCTGATACGATCTTTGTTCTCCTGTTCTTTCGCGAGGGCTGCGGCAGCCTTCGCGCGGGCTTCGGCAGCCTCTGCGGCAGCCTGCTTTTTCCTTTCTTCTGCAATTTCAAGAATTTGTGCAAAAACACCTCCTGCGAATCGTGTGTAAAAATCAGTTGTGCTGCGGCTTAGTTTATCAATTGATCTAATCTTAGCTACGTTTCTCTCGTGAATGTCCCTAATCGTTACATTTGCATCTTGGGCGATTTTCACATTGGAATCAACTATGCTGCCCCATGTTTCTGGACTGCCCTTGAGCAAATTATCGGTATTGGTCCTCAAGTTTTGTATCCCGTCGGTTGCCGCGCCCATTAAAACGATTTTGTCCGCTGCGTGGGCGCTCAGAATTGCATCTGCATCCTTCTTTCCCTGGGCAATTATTTCGTCCGCGTACTCTTTCGCTGCCGTCAATACTTGCTCAACCAAATCCGGTTGACCCTCGAACTGCTCGACTAAAGTGTTTGCGTTGACCAAAATTTCATTTGCTTTTTCAATAGTGCGATTTACGGAACCATTAGCAAGTGCAGCTGCAAAACCATCGTTGCTAGTCACCAGATCTTCCGCATAAGTAATGAGTCCGGCTGCTAAGTTGCCTTGATTTTGGCGAATGTCACCTGTTTGAGCAGCTAGTGTCTCGAGTTCTCCTGCCTTGGCTTGTTCTATGAGCAGCGTTTTCGCGGCTGATTTTAATAGTTCGGCTTGCTCAATTTTTTTGTTTAAATTAGTTTGTTTTACTTCTACTTGTAACGGTAAGTAGCGGTTGGCCAGGAAATCTAGCAGATTCCGATAACCACTGAGTTTCCCAGCAACATCGGCTACAGCGCCTTCATCTATTTTTACATTTATGTCAACCCATTGTTGACGTTCCGGAGATGCAATGTATTTGCCGAACTCTTGCCTAAAGGTTTCATCCAACATATCATTATTAATTGCTGCAAGAATTTCGTCGTATTGAGTGATGATGTCTCTTTTAAACGCAGCGAGATCATTATTACGAGCTGTTCCCCGTCTTGTGAATTGTTTATTTGGAACAATTTCTTTGCTGTCTACAATCTTCTTGATGCTTTCAGGAATAGCATCTGAACCAAGAATCATCTTTCGATATTCCGTAATTTTTACCATGCGGGATTCAAATTCTGAAATATCATCGGACGTTTTGGTGGTGAAGAAGGCAGCCAATGGGATTTGACTGCTCAAAAGTACGGTTAAGATAAATAGTGTCTTTTTCATAATTACGGATTTTGCTTGGTAGGCCTTGTTAGTTTTGTTAGACGAGCGACATTTGTGATAAATTTTTGAATTTTGAATTTGCAAGGCGACTCGTATTTTTGATTTGGTAATCGATTATGGGTCAAATCTTGATGTTAAATTTGAAGCCGAATTCACGACCTCGTATGTCTTCTCTTGCGATGTCTTCGGCTACGTGCGCAGAGACAGAGACCGTTTCGTTAAAGCGGTAGGTGGCGCCGAGCTGAGGCTTGCCGAAGGATTTATCATCCCCGTTAACTGGAGTACCAGCGGTGCGAATAATATAATCGGAAATGTCACTGTCGGCATCCGTCACCACACCGTCGGCACGATCGGCGTCCATCTCGGTTTTAGAATAGCTTCCTGTTAAGGACAATTTGTCGGTGACGCCGTAATTGACCGCGAGCACATAAACTTCAGAGTCGGTATCGGAGGCGATCCCGCCACTACCAGGACTATACTCGACAGACTTGGTTTTGAATGAAGGTGAAACCTTAAAATCGCCTGCGGCGCTAAAAGCTTGCGAAGCAACAAAGACAAGGCTCAGGGCGGATAAGAAGACGGAGTTTATTAGTAGCTTGTCCATTACTTACAACAAACTTCTCAATTAAATGAAAATCACGGTTTTGCAACTTTTTAACGGAAAAAGTTTAAAAAAGGGGGAAGAGGACGGGTGCAATTTTAACTACGGTAACCAAAGATCATGGGACTTTGGGCTGACACCGTCGACAGACCTGTAGCGACGCGCTTCAACCGTCGTTTTCGATAATAGTGGGGCGCTCAGAGCTGAGAGTCGCTCAGAACGTTAGAACGCGTGAACGGACTCCATTAGTCGCACTGTCTGCCGGAGCGACGCGCTTCAGCCGTCGTTTTCGATAACAGTGAAGCGCTCAGAGCCGAGAGACGTCCAGAATGTTAGAATGCGTGGACGGACCCCATTAGTCGCACTCCCTCCCCCCCCCAAATGCGATCTCCAAAACGGAACGGCGACTCGTTGTCAGGTGCTTGGCGGCTCGTTCTAAGCGTATACGCTTGTAATGCACTGCCACCGGCTCGCCGACAAAGGCGCGGAAGATTCGATGAAAGTGAAACGCCGAAAATCCTGCGATCCGTGCCAAGTCCTCAAGCGTGGGCATCGCATCCAAGTCCGCTTCAAGATGCGCTTGCACTTTTCGAATCCGAGCTCGGTAAACTTCAATCGAATCATCTTTTTCTTTTTCCATCCACATACTTTAGCAAAACGAAGTATGACTTTAATTATCCATTCTTGCTAGATCAGAATGAATGATTCGACCCTCGATTGATTACCAACTGAACTGATAGGAATTTGCTTGTTGGCGGCGCTAGCCGCCGGGGTGAGGGTTGAGAAACAGGGTGCCCTTTGGACGGATTGACGAGCAAATTCGGTCTGTAGGACGGAGCGAACATAGTTGGTTAGTGGGTATGAAAGGCAGCTAAAATCAAGGCTTGTAAGAATGCGTGGACTGGTTGTCTTCTGCATCGTGAATCTTGGCGGTCGAGCGGAGCCCTGAAAGGGTTTAGCTCGGCTCGACCGCCAAGTTCACGGTGCGGCTTTTTCTAG
>Ga0307933_1002962_pt1 | contig 11116 bp, 8 predicted proteins | sample OrgLakmetageno88_FD_201811 | JGI IMG/M metagenome (GOLD analysis project Ga0307933, IMG submission 201811) | Saline water microbial communities from Organic Lake, Antarctica - #88 | ecosystem: Environmental > Aquatic > Non-marine Saline and Alkaline > Saline | place: Antarctica: Organic Lake...
GGCTTACGCGGTCGGCACGTCTCGACATGTTGTCGGCGTCCAAGTTTGATCGACCGCCCAAAGAGGCTGCTGAGGCAAGGCTCCGAATAGCCAGACATGCCGACTATTTCTCGAGTCATCTCAATTTTACCAAGCGTATCTGCGATATCGCTGAAAAACTTCGTTTCATGGAGCTGGAAGAGAGAGGTGCTGGCCTGGAAGGGGAACTCGACTTGCTAAACTCGTCTGGTGCCATGGGCGGGGATCCACTAAACCAGATTCAAGAGCATCTTGTAAGAGTCGTTCGAGTACCCAAGAAAGAGGGACATGTCTTCCGAAGCAAGGAGAGGACGCCAGTATTGCTCTTAATGGAGATTGTTGGCCAAGAGGTTGACGAAAGGGCCGAGGCAGAGCAGAAAACGCCTGACAAGCCCTTGTCAGTACCTGAATCCAGCATAGAAGAGAGCAAACAGGAGGCTGAAGCTATCTCAAGTGAAATCCCCTTGGACGCTGAACCTACGAAGGACTCTGAAGCTGAATCGAGTCCTGCGGTAGACACTGTTAAGACGGATGCCCCCGACTTGTCAGAGGAAGAGGCCCCGGTGTGCTCTGATAGCCCAGAACCCACGACTTCCGGAGAGAACCGTGAAGATTTTTTGGACGATACAAGGCCATCACCAAGGGGTAAGTCAAGATTCCTCGTTGCACTGTTTATCACCATTGTTCCTGTCAACTAATTTCTTCTTTTCTTTGTTGCGGGATTTTCGCTATCGCAGCTGCTGGCTTGAAACGGTTTGGGAATAATCTTGATGGGGTTCCCGACACAACGCCAGTGACCCCTAAACACGATGTGGAGGAGCTTGTCACCAACGCCATGGTTCAGCGGTTTAAAGAGATCAACTTGCCCAATCTGGAAGAGAACGAGTCGAAAGAAACACTACAGGAGGAGCAGACTGCAGAACACGACCTTGCAGTCGCCAAGGTCGAAGGAGACACCCTCCCTGCTGTGCCTTCCAGCAGTGACACTCCAGACAAAAAATGTGCAAAAAGGATGTCCACTCTTGGTGCCTTGTCTGGGTCTAATGCCGGAGATCTCAGCGATCAAACCCAAGCTTTAGCTCCGACTGGCGACGTCCGGAGAGAAGTCCTTAACGCCATCATGATGACTGGAATACACGGCAATACCATTGCCGCTGGTGCTTCCGCTTCTGTTCAAAGAAGTCTCAAGGAGTTGGAAAGGAAACGTGCAACCGAACTTCTCTTCGATGACGACGGAGACGCTACTCCCGATGCTTTCCTACCGAATACGGCTTACGCTGAATTGGAGCATACAAGCGAGAGACTTGCTTCCCTTGGCCTTGGCAGCACAAGTCCAAGGACTATGGAGAGTGAGGGCGCAGGCTCGCCACCTTCGGAGGAGGACGAAGCCATGGAAGCAATTCGATTGCTCTTGATGCAGCATCGAGTGGCGCAAGGATCGTTGAGTACGGTTGATGCTGCGAAAGTATTACAGCATGCATCCTTGAACAGAGTCAACTCTCCGACTAGGTCTGCCGAGGAAGGACCCGAGATCCCTGAAGACGATGCCGACGTGCCCACTATCGATGCGGGGGACGTTGATCCGCGGCTCGTGGGCTGTGGGCCACTGCCTGCTGCTGTACTGCAGGCCTTGACTTTGTGGAAGGGCGGAATGGTGACAAACGGAGAACTGCTCGAACTTGTTAAAAAAGACATAGAGTTTGTTCGGCAATCGGTGCTTATCGATTCTGAGAACGTGGACAAGCTGAACGAGAATTCCGCCTTTTGGGGTCGATTTGCGTTTGGGGAAAGGTGGGCCGAGAAGAAGTCTCGGATTGCTGCATCTAGCCCGGAGAGCTCTTCTCCTGGATGGGATCTGTCCGGAGTCATTGTAAAGAGTAATGATGACTTGCGCCAGGAAGCGTTCGTAATGCAACTCATTGAGCTTTGCCAAGAGGCATTCCAACTCGCTGGGCTGGAGTTGTGGGTGAACCCTTACCGCATTTTAGCCACGGGTCGTACAACTGGAGTCATCGAAATGGTTCGCAATGCCATGTCTTTTGATGCTCTGAAGAAGAGGCCGGGTTATGGCAAGGGTGGGCTGCGTGAGCATCTTCTACGGATGACAGAGTTTACGGCCGATCCGGGCGAAGCGTTCAAGTCGGCACAAAGCAATTTTGTTCGAAGTTTAGCTTCCTATTCGCTAATGTCTTATTTCTTCCTCTTCAAAGACAGGCACAATGGTAATCTTTTGCTAGATACAGCCGGTCATGTCATCCACATCGATTTCGGCTTTGTATTCGGTGTTGCTCCCGGGGGGTCCTTCAGTTTGGAGATGTCGACTCCCTTCAAACTGACTGAAGAGATGTTGGAAGTGATGGGTGGGCTTAAGTCGTCTCTGTTTTCCGAGTTTGTTACGCTTTTCTGTTGTGGGTTTCTCGCACTTCAGTCGCACTGTGATACGTTCTTGACGATCGTCGAGATCATGAGCAAAGATAGCACATTTAACTGCTTCGAAGGTAGGGAGACGGAAGAAATTGTTTCCAAGCTTCGGGAGCGATTCGTTCCTGATCTAAACAAAGAAGCGACGGTGGCTTTTGCGCTTGATTTGATCAAGCTGGCCACTACGTCTTATGGAACTAAGCAGTATGACTACTTCCAGTATCTTTCTCAAGGTATCGCAGCGTAAATCTCTTACAGGACTGCAGCAGTTATGCGCCGCTAAACAAACTTATCTTTGCTACATATTCACTGTATTTTTCAAAGTATCTTACTACGTTATGGCCGCTTCCGAGAACATTACTGGTACTGAATTGCTCGATAGTTACCAGGGATCCCCAGTACAGAGATAATAATAAGAGTCAGAAACATTTGGGAGGGAGGACCCAGTCCAATCAGACAAAGTCAGCTCGAGGGTCCATGCCTCCTTGGATGTACTGCAAGATCTGCCCAAATCGATCGGCCGCAAACACGGTGTCGAATCGGTACTTATGGAGGAACTCACGAGCCGTGTATTCCCACGCCTCACGCTCTTGGACCTGTTTGGTGTCGAACTCGTTCAGCTGGACAGTCAGGACTTGGTGAATACTTTCGATCTCGTCCCGGAAGCTCTCGCAAACAAAAAGTCCGAGCTGTGGGGTCAAGTTGTATCGAACCACGTACTCGACCACGAAGAAGAAGATGGCGGATGCCACAGCCGTGACGACTGCGCCCAAGGCAATCCAAAAGGGAATATCTGCCTGTGTAGTGATGCGATTGCCAAAGCCGTTCTCCGCCACTGAGAATGGAAGGGCAACAGCAGCAGCAACGGCAGTCGCAAGACGTGCAACCGTCAAGAGGATCTGTGTAAACGTCACAGCCCGGATCGTCTGGAGGCTCTGGCGATCTTCAGACAAAGTGGAGACTTGCTTCTTCGATCCAAGAACCGACCACAGACCACAAAGGAGGTACAACTTGCGTAGCAAATGGAAGGTTGCTAGAGCTGCGCCGAGGGTAGATGCGGCTGTGGCCCAAAAAGCGAAATCTTCGAGAATATCAATTGAGCCTAGGCGAGCCACGGAAAAAATGATGGAAGAAACAAAAACAAAGTATCCAGAGAGGAAGATCAAGGAGGCAATGTCACTCTCGCGGGTAGCCCAGTACTGACTTTCGAGGTCACGGGCTTCCCGTCGGAGTGTTTTCCAATGGTGCTTCTCCGAGAGGCTTCGAACTTGCTTCAAAATACCAAGAGTCTCGGATTGAATCGGCGCCAACCAAGTTGATCCACGCGCACGAGAACAGAAAAACAGACTGTAGAAGTATCGAAGAGCAACCACAATGTCCCAGTGGGCAAACTTTCGTTGCTTGACGAAGCCCCATCGAACTGGGCCACGTTGCAGCGACTGTTCCAGTCGAAACTCGAACTTGTTGATTCGATCGAAGAGTCCAAGTGCTGTGACACCTCGGGCAAGCGTCACGTTGATCGGCTGGGTCAACAGGCAACGCATATCGTCTGTAGTCTTGTACAATTCAACTAGCGCCTCTTGAACCTGTAAAGCATGATAGCAACAAAGCAAAAGTGAGTGGGATGTAGGAGCACGACGGGCCCATTGGATCGCCAAGTTGACTTACGTAGCTGTTGACATGATACGTGTCCACCAAAAACACAGTGACCATCTTCTGAAAGACTCTAATCTCATCAGCGTCTTGGATGTGTCGCTTGAGGCGAGTATAGGCTACATTGAACTCTTTCGGCTCGCAGTAGCCATAGTACGTAGCTTGCTTTCGGAAAGATTCGGCCTTTTCGTCCAAGCTGTCAACAAAGGGATTTAATGACGCAGGAACTGACGCTTGGTCCTTGTGTTCCATCAAGCTGAAAACAGACTTTTTGAGCTTTGACAGCTTGTTGTCTGCGAAGACGATACGAGCCTCCTCGTTTCGAATCTTGTAGCGCGCAACATTCGTCATCGTTCCAAACGAGATCAGAATGTTGAGTACACCAAGAAGCGTCGAGATGAAATTGGCTGCATCCGTGTCCAAGAGACGAAACGCGAGAGCGCCAGACCCAAACGCGGCGGCCATGGTCAAGCTATTTGCAAAGTTCTGCGCCTCGACAGCAAAGTCATCAACTACCGAATCCACGCTCTTCGACTGATTGGACAGCTCCGAAGAGATGCGTCGGTTGTAAAGGTACAAGTTCTTGGCGAATTCAATCACGTCCTTGCAGATCACCTCGAGACGCATCACAATGACGACGTGGTGTTTAAAGACCTTCTTGGTTCGCTCGTCCGCATTCAATTGCGTCAAGAAGTCATCCCATCCACGCCCAGATTTGAGAGCTCTGCGACCGGCAAATGTGACCTGGTGCACGCGCTGCAAATCTGAAAGACTGTAGCTACGAAGTCGATTGTCAGCCTTGACTTCTGTAAGGAACTTGTCGAAAATAGTCTGCTGCAGCTGCTTTTTGAGAGCAAGAACAAAGTCACGGTTCATTTCCATTCCTCTTGGAATGAGTGATGCAGCAATCTTCACCTTCCAATCGTAGGAAAGGATCTGGTTCAGATTCTGGGCACTCTCCCGGTACTCAATCACCTTTGAATGCAGATAATCCACACCATCCCTATAAGAAAATCCAGGCCGCAGGAAACCATCTTGTCCGTAATTCGCACCAGTGCCGCGCTGCACGACCTCTCCATTTGACCAATTTGTCTCCTGTGAGTAAGTCCGGAAGCGGTCGACGAAAGGCACGCCGTCGATGGCCTGCTTGATAAAGTTGTTGAAGGACATGGCATTTATGCAAGCTCCAGTCAATCCACTGTATCGCATGAAGTGCGGCGTGGCCTGTTCATCCCCAATGAAAGCGAAGACGTATCCTTTCTCCTTGTCCGACATTCGCATGGTCCTGTAGGCCACATAATGGCCAACTGGAAACGTTGCCAGAGCCACCTTTGATTCTTGGTTGCCATCAGGGCTTCGAGTCAGATTGCCTTCGCGCTTCACGGGTGTCGAGTTGGGTATTCGGGAAACGTAACCCTCTACGTTTCGAACAACCACCTCCGATCTGAATTTGACAAGAATCTCGTACCTTTCCTCCGGGCTACTACTGCAACGAAAGCCTTCTCCAACGGGAAGACTACCAACATTCGTCTCGGAGTACCCATTAATAAGGTATAGGCGTGGAATGCGCTTACGAGCGCCAGGATTGTAGACGTCTCCTTCACGGATCGTTTCAAGACATCCATCGTACCACAGTCGATCAAGGTGGTGCATTATAAGTCCCTTCAACTTGTCCACCTCTCTCTTCATTCCCTCCGTCGTGGCCTTCATTTTCAATGGACAAACTAGCTCTTCCGCCAATACGTTCTTCCAAGAATCATACTCGCGAGTGAATTCCATGCCCAAATAGTAGTTATCGCCTGTCTCGAAGAAGCGAGTCTGTAGCGTTTGACGACGGAAGGTTTTTGCATTCTCTGCAAGCCATCTGCAACCCTCGACAATCGTCGGGACGACTGGGACGAATTCATTGAGCTCTGGGAAAGAAGAATCTGCCACAAGTTGCTCGAAATGACACGCCCAGTCTGCGTCCCGAGAGATCGTTTGAAACATTCGCATGGCGATTGGGGCTGACTGAACCATCTTCGTGAAGTCGCCAATGATTCGAGTGTTCTGGTCGTTTTGCGATCGAAGGTCGTCAACGATACCAGAACCCCATCGCTTCTCACCAAAGTTGTGCATTCCGAGGGACACCTTCAAACCTTGCATGCAGCACACACCGTAGGGTTCAGTCGTTGTTGCCAGTAGGTGTACTCGAGAACCCTGGGGCTTTCTGTAACGTAAAGAACATTAGCAAGTGGGTTAGTGAAAGAGCAACTAAGTCGACGTTAGCGACAGAGCAAAGGTGGACGCACCCGATAGCTTCAACGACGTGCGTGTGGCCTACGTCGAGAGTAAATTTCTCTTTTTTGATGGCAGTCATCAAGAGTACTTCCCGCACAACGCCACCCCTAGTGCTCTCCATCACACTCTCCAACACGACCTTGTGCACGTCCGCGTGCGCATTTGAGCTGGTGCCTGAGGGATAAACTGATGGTAGACTCTGGGCATTGACCTTGAGATTATCTATCCCTTCCGAAAGAGAGCGAAAGGTATAGGTCTGGAAGAATAAAAAAGAGTTAGAAAGCGTTGATTCCAACATTTCGAATGTTCACACCAATAGACAAGCACCGACGTACCTTCAAATCGAGATCGACCGCAACAAGTTTGAAAGGGAGCACGGCTTGCTCGAGACGAATGAAAACCCCATACTCTTCTCCGACTTTGAGATTATCGATACCAAGGGACTTGGTGTAGACAAGTTCAGCTACTTTCCAAGAGTGATATTCGCTGCATATTTCGCTCTCTTTGTTGACTTGACGACGAACGAGATCGTCGAGCTTTAGGTTGCCCCCGAATTTGGTCAGAGAGTTGGTCTCATGGTCATACATAGCTCTCGAATCAGTAAAGACACTAATGACACCCTTGGACCAGAGTCGAGACATGCAGCATATTCTCGAGATCTTTGATAGTGATCTCGACAAAACCTTGCGACGGTCTGTGGACAAAAGATGAGCAGTTGTTAGGAACACGAATCCTTTAACAATGGAGTACCAACGAATCTCGGACAACTTACAGAGTGTTGCCGAGCTGCGAATCGGTTTCACCAGACGCCGGAATATACACATCTTCGAATCCAGTACCAAGATGATAGCGAAGCATAGAGATCCAACGAGCATCAAGCCGAACAATCTGAGCCCGTTCGAACGTAGATCCACCTTTCGCAAACGCATCTCGCGCCTCGAATAGCTTCATTTCTCCACCACTGACAAGGCAATTTTCGGTCTAAAGAGATAAATCAAAGAGACGCGGTTAGAGTTCGATCAGTACGGCGAATATTGAAAGAAAGGGGTGGTACTTACGCAGTGAATCGTCATCAAAAGACCAGCCGGTCCACCGCCAACAGTAATCACACTCTGGCCCGGTACCTTCACAATTTTGCTTCGACCGAGCTCGTCCCATGCTGAAGAGCCAGGGCCAAGCTCCTTCGAGAAGACGAAAGGGCTGAATGCTTTCGTGACCGGGTCAGAAACATAGTATGTCGTCCCAGGGACAAGTTCTTCCGGCGCCAATTGCATCTGGCTAGATCGCTGGATCTCACGAAGGAGATTAAGACGAGCATTGTCCAACTCTTCACAAGTCATTTGGGACACAACAACAAGGCGACGCAGCGCAATCCGGAGATACATCAACTCCATAAAGGCATTGTACTTGAATGTTTTGCCGTGGTCCAGTTCAATCGTCATGAAAGCCTTCTGGGCGCGAGAGATAGCTTCGGCAACTGGAACGTACGTTCGAATCTTGACCTTGTCCCTCGTTAGAGATATCACTTTCTGGAAGCCAGATTCGATATGAGTGAAACGGTGCCGAGAGCCAGAGACCCTTTCGTTATAAATGTATACTGCCTTCTCGCCTTTCTTTTCCAACCAATACCATTCGGCGTGAACCAGGTCGTCGTAGACGTAGTCGCCCATAGAAAGCGTACGAATGGCTCCGTTCAATGTGTCTCGACGTAATTCCCGTTGCAAAAGCGTCTTGACGCGACCGAGAAGGAGAAGAGCCGGTTTGGTCCGACCAAGTTTGTTCTTAAAAAGCTCCATCAATGTGCGTTTGTCTCGTGGAGTCGTCAAATGGAGGGCACTGCGCACACGTCGTTCGCTAATGTCACCGGTGCTCTCACCGCAAATGTGATTAAAAATGGCCTTTTTCAGCTCAGAGTCGGAAGGGATCTTCCACGAAATCTGCGTGATCAAGTCGTGACCCAACCGAATGCCCACCTCCACAGACGTGACTATCTCGTATACCTTGCGCGCGTCTACTTCGATACTATCACAAGATCGGCCAATGGCGCCCAGCCAGAGGCGGAAAGGGTCGACGAGAGACGCAATGCCGCCGCAAACGGGCAAAACAATGTCTTCTTCCAGCTCTCGTACAAGCTTGCGGGCAGCATCGGCATGAAAGGCTGGCTTGAGGTCCTGCAGCTTTTCGATCATGGGGCCCAAGACACGGCTATCCCAGCGATTGCGACCGCGAAGAGTCGATAGAGCCACCAAAACCTCAGGCATGTGGTAGCGTAGAGTCTCAAAAGGATCCAGCTGTTCCATTCGCTGGTGAGCGAAGTTACCCCACTCTTGAGATAGCGTGTTGCTCCAGTGATTGGCCAGCTGACGCAAAACGTGAACGACGCCGTTATTGGTCATCGTGGGCATGGGTTGGACCACAAAGGTACGAAGAAGAGATTCATCCGTCGGAAGACGGTGCGCAAAGCGAAACTCATTGGTCTTTTCTCGTCCAAAGTCAGTTCCATACTGATTGCGATTGGCCAGTTCAAAGCCATTGGACTCGGCGGCTAAGTTCTGCGCCGTATTCTTGGGGTTATCCGTGATGAGACCCTCCCGACCACGGGTGACCACGCGAGTGATCCAGTTCCCTTGACCCAACACCACGCGAAAGATTGAAGCCAGAGCATGATCGCGAGTAGAAGGAAAGTTCTCACTTGCGGGGAACCCAGTAATACCGACAATCGGAAACTGACCCCACGCATCAAACTGACGGTTCCAAACCACGGCTGTACTCCAGTGCCACAAGAAATCGTAGCGCGGTCCAAGCGCTTGCACCAGTGCACGCGAAACGTTGCGATTCTTGAACGCCACCGACAAAATGTACTCCAGATCTTTCTTGTTCCCCTTGTCGAGCGCTTCAATGACTTGCGATGTCACATAGCACTCGTACCCCGTCTGGAAGAAAAGACTGAGCTGCAAGGCTCGACCCAGCCGCACACCATTGACTGGATCAAAGCATGCCAACAAGAGACGCTGTAAGGCTCCACGCCAGGCACCTCCTAAGAATCCCACCTCGCTATTGGTTTCAAAATCCAGCATGCATCCCAGTCCCATGACATCCTGCAAGGCGTCGGATCGTTCTTGAAAAAAAGCCGCGTCTTGCTTGGCCATGGGCGCCAATTGGCGGCGCACCACCAATAAGGGAGCAGCAGCAGTAGCAACACCACCACCAGTATGGTCACTGCTGGACCGCGCACCAACCATGGACTGATCCACTTCGAAATCCAAGAGTTGCCCGGCTTGCAAAGACACCATAGCTACCGTAGGGACGCTCGTGTTAAGGGTATTCTTGGTATCGCTCGGTGAGTCTGGCACGTTTTGAAGGATAGTTGCCGGCAACACACAGAGACGTAGGATAGCTGTAATTGCTTTTCGGGCCAATGCCAATGTGTGAGCAAAGACGTCGCCGCGTCGAGCTGTAAACAGTCACGTGTGACTTGAATTTGCAAAAGAGAGTTCAGTGCTGGGTCTGCCTGGCTCGCACATCTCTTTGTTCTTTGCCCATGATAGCATAATAACATGTTCTCAGACGCGCTCGGAGTGGGCTCAGAATCACGGACTACCGTCATTCGGGACATGTTCTTGTTCGTGTACACCTAACAAATGGTGCCCTGCGCTAGCCTCTTGGTCTTGAAGTCACTCGCGCACTCTTGTTCCTTTGCTGACTCGTGGTCCCGGTAGAGTGAGACATATTTGCAGACGCGCCCGGACTGGTTTCAGAACCACGATCTACTTCGACACGATCGTCGTGTCCCCTACATAGCGCTCTGCGAATACCGACCACTTGGACTTTAATATCGCTTGGTTCCTGGCTGATTCGTGCGAAACGCCGCTGGACTATCGATCAAAGAGGGCAGTCACGACTGAACTCATTGGAAGACGACACTCCTTTCTCTCTCAAGTTCGCTGCTATTCCGAACAACTACTGTATGCCATGATAATTACAGTAAAACACACCAGCTACTGTACCGGTACTGTACTGTAATTTTAAGATCTGGATTGACGGTTAGTCTAGCTACAGGCTACAGTACATAGTATACTACATAGCCCATTCAGCCAAAATCAGCATGCCGTACAGTACGACGTACCAATGAAACGGATGATCGGTGATGAATCGATTTTTCAGCAGTCACGATCGATCAGCTGGTCACGATCTTCGAAAACTTTCAAGATTCTTGTCAGCGCAAAACGGATGATGACGATGGCTCAACGATCTCGCCGTCTTCAACGTCGACGACTTCAGACTAGACTCTGGCCTGGAAACGACTATCGAAAGCTTTTTATGAATACGTTACGTGGGGAACCTTCCTGATTGTCGACAGCACACACTCACAACACAAGGATTCCGCACATTCGGGAAAAGTAGGCAAAAATGATTGCGCCTCGGAGTTTTGAAAAACGGTTAAGACCGCGGTATAAGTTTGAAAGCTGCTTATACAGAAATATATGAGCTCAGAACTACATAGTACTCCCGGTCTTCGTCATTCGCATCCGCCGCATTATTAGGGCTAGTCTAGTCTACTCAGAACACAACGGCGTGAATCGCTGCTGTTGTCGTGGTTGACTACTAGTCCACTTCCTGCTTTCTCAGATAACTACTGAATGCCTGTTGGACGATTACACGGAGAATCAAGCAACTCACTTTCGCCGACGAGCCTCGTCCCAAGGAACGACACCAGAGCCTAGACGATGCGAGCCTCGCTCTG
>Ga0307933_1002970_pt1 | contig 11088 bp, 4 predicted proteins | sample OrgLakmetageno88_FD_201811 | JGI IMG/M metagenome (GOLD analysis project Ga0307933, IMG submission 201811) | Saline water microbial communities from Organic Lake, Antarctica - #88 | ecosystem: Environmental > Aquatic > Non-marine Saline and Alkaline > Saline | place: Antarctica: Organic Lake...
CTATAAATTGATTGAGATAAATGCCGATAAATATACCAACAATAGACAATCCACTAAAAGATAAAAGAAAGGTCCAGTCAATAGTAAGATTCTGAACATCACCAATAAAACCAATAAGAGACTTCACCGCAATAATCAATAATGAAGTTGCAACTGCTTTCTTCATTGGAAGCTTAGCAAGTAATACTAATGCCGGTATAATCAGAAATCCGCCGCCTGCTCCAACCACACCCGTAATAATTCCAACGCCAAATCCCTCTAACACAATTAGGGGATAGTTGAATTTTTGTTCTCCCTCTGTTTCTAGAACCTCTTTTCTCTTTTTAATCATAGAGAAGGAAGCTAATAGCATAATTAATGCGAAAAACACCATGATTCCAAAATTCTTCGAGACGGTGTATTCTCCTAAAGTAAATAGTTCTTCAGGAATAGCCGGCACAATGTATTTCCGAGTTGTATAAACTGCAATTAACGCCGGGACAGCAAAAACAAAAGCCGTTTTTAAATCTACTAGCTTATTTTGGATATTCCTGATGGCTCCTACTGCAGCAGTTGATCCTACAACAAACAGAGAATAAGCAGTGGCTAAAACAGGTTCAATTGCCAGCAAATAAACAAGAATTGGGACGGTAAGGATAGATCCGCCTCCTCCAATTAAACCTAAGACAATACCAATTAGTAATGCTCCTATAAATCCAAAAACCATTGTCATTTCCATGAAGGTAAAATTAGCTTTAGAATTTAATACAGAGTGCAACTTGAGTTACATTCAAAATAATACCATTCAATGGCAAAGTAAATCTATAATTAGTTCAATTAATTGCGAACTAAGCAGCTACTAAACGGATAAAATTTGAATGCGATTTCGATGAAGTTCTATAAAGCCACTCTTTTCCAACTTCTTCAGAAGTCGAGAGACGACGACTCTTGATGTGTTTAAATCGTTTGCTATTTCTTGATGTGTCTGACTTATTTCCAAAATATTTCGCGCCTCAGACTTCTTCTTTAATAAGTTTAAAATCCTTTCTTCCATGTTGAGAAATGCAATATGATCAATCGTCTCCAACAGTTCAGTAAATCGCTGATGGTAACTATCAAAAACAAAGTCTCTCCAACTTTTATATTTAGCAGACCACTCTTCCATTTTTTGAATGGGCAAGAACAGCAACTCAACTTCCGTTTCTGCTACAGCTCTAATTTCACTATACGCGTTTCGCATACACGAATTAAGCGTCATAGCGCATGATTCGCCTTGCTCTAGGTAATACAACAGTAACTCGTCGCCCTCTTCATCCTCTCGAGATACCTTCACTACGCCAGAAAGTAATAGCGGCATGGAACGAATTAAGCTCCCTATCTCCATTATCAGATCATACGGTTTAAAGGTTTTTAAAACACCTTGCTTCTTAATGTCGTCCAATAGCTCCTCTTCAAAAATACCTTTAAATCTATCTAAATCTTGCACACAGTTGATGTTAAAATATAAAACATAAAGGTAATGACTTCCACTGAGAGAATCGATTCTCTAGGATTAAATTGAATGCAACTTATCACCAGAATTTAGGGCACAAAAAAGCCCCTATTAAATAAATAATAGGGGCTTTTAAAAAAATGGCGATGACATACTCTCCCGATTTCTCAGTACCATCTGCGCTATCGAGCTTAACTTCTCTGTTCGGTATGGGAAGAGGTGATCCTCGATGCAATAATCACCATAAGTTTTTATCAACCGTAGCCTTAGCGAAGGTTGACAATCAGCTATAACACTTTGTTACAGCTAACTTATATTGTTAACATCATAAAGAAAGAAAATACACTATAATATATAAGAATTAAAAAACCATTAGTAGAAAGCTTACGGGTAATTAGTATTGCTTGGCTTTGACATTACTGCCTTTACACCTACAACCTATCAACGTCATCGTCTATAACGACCCTTAAAGGAAATTTCATCTTGAGGTAGGCTTCGCGCTTAGATGCTTTCAGCGCTTATCCCTTCCGAACGTAGCTACTCTGCAGTGCCACTGGCGTGACAACAGATACACTAGAGGTTCGTCCAACCCGGTCCTCTCGTACTAGAGTCAGATCCTCTCAAATTTCCAACGCCCACTGTAGATAGAGACCGAACTGTCTCACGACGTTCTGAACCCAGCTCGCGTGCCACTTTAATGGGCGAACAGCCCAACCCTTGGGACCTTCTCCAGCCCCAGGATGTGACGAGCCGACATCGAGGTGCCAAACCCCCCCGTCGATGTGAGCTCTTGGGGGAGATTAGCCTGTTATCCCCGGAGTACCTTTTATCCTTTGAGCGATGGCCCTTCCATACGGAACCACCGGATCACTATGCTCTACTTTCGTACCTGCTCGACTTGTCAGTCTCACAGTCAAGCGTCCTTGTGCCATTGCACTCTGCGCACGGTTACCAAGCGTGCTGAGGACACCTTTAGAAGCCTCCGTTACTTTTTAGGAGGCGACCACCCCAGTCAAACTACCCACCAAACATTGTCTCCCTTTACAGGGATTAGACACCACGCAATTCAAGGGTGGTATTTCAAGGATGACTCCACAACGCCTAGCGACGCCGCTTCATAGTCTCCCACCTATCCTACACATGAATTACACAATATCAATGTTAAGCTATAGTAAAGGTTCACGGGGTCTTTTCGTCCCACAGCGGGTACCCGGCATCTTCACCGGGACTACAATTTCACCGAGCTCATGGTTGAGACAGTATCCAGATCGTTGCACCATTCGTGCAGGTCGGAACTTACCCGACAAGGAATTTCGCTACCTTAGGACCGTTATAGTTACGGCCGCCGTTTACTGGGGCTTCAATTCAATGCTTCTCCGAGGATAACATCTCCTTTTAACCTTCCAGCACCGGGCAGGTGTCAGGCCTTATACATCATCTTTCGATTTAGCAAAGCCATGTGTTTTTGATAAACAGTCGCCTGGATCTTTTCACTGCGGCCATCATTGCTGATGGCGCCCCTTCTCCCGAAGTTACGGGGCGATTTTGCCTAGTTCCTTAACCATGAATCACTCGAGCACCTTAGGATTCTCTCCTCGACTACCTGTGTCGGTTTGCGGTACGGGTACCAATAATCTGAAGCTTAGAGGGTTTTCTTGGAAGTCTGATTAGGGACATTATCCACTTGTCCGAAGACTCGTGGTACTATCAGGTTCAGCTAGGTCTGCGGATTTGCCTACAGTCCCAATACCTACACCCTTTAACGTGCTATTCCGTCAGCACGCAGTCCTTTCACTACTCCGTCACCCCATCGCAATTATTGCTAGTACAGGAATATTAACCTGTTATCCATCCACTACCCCTTTCGGGTTCGCGTTAGGACCCGACTAACCCTGATCCGATTAGCGTTGATCAGGAAACCTTAGTCTTTCGGTGAGCGGGTTTCTCGCCCGCTTTATCGTTACTTATGCCTACATTTTCTTTTCTATACGCTCCAGCAAGCCTTACGACTCACCTTCAGTGCCTATAGAATGCTCTCCTACCACTCTTTCGAGTTCATAGCTTCGGTAGTATGTTTTATGCCCGATTATTATCCACGCCCAATCGCTCGACTAGTGAGCTGTTACGCACTCTTTAAATGAATGGCTGCTTCCAAGCCAACATCCTAGCTGTCTAAGCAATCGGACCACGTTTGAACAACTTAACATACATTTAGGGACCTTAGCTGATGATCTGGGTTGTTTCCCTCTCGGACATGGACCTTAGCACCCATGCCCTCACTCCCGATAAACATGATATAGCATTCGGAGTTTGTCAGGGTTTGGTAGGCGGTGAAGCCCCCTAGCCCTATCAGTAGCTCTACCTCTATATCACTTTAAATCGAGGCTGTACCTAAATACATTTCGGAGAGTACGAGCTATTTCCGAGTTTGATTGGCCTTTCACCCCTACCCACAATTCATCCAAAGACTTTTCAACGTCAACTGGTTCGGTCCTCCACTCTGTGTTACCAGAGCTTCAACCTGATCATGGGTAGATCACACGGTTTCGCGTCTACCCCCACTAACTATACGCCCTATTCAGACTTGCTTTCGCTTCGGCTCCGATTCTTAAAATCTTAACCTTGCTAGTGAGGAGTAACTCGTAGGCTCATTATGCAAAAGGCACGTTGTCACCCCGAAGGGCTCCAACAGTTTGTAAGCGTATGGTTTCAGGGACTATTTCACTCTCCTGTTCGGAGTACTTTTCACCTTTCCCTCACGGTACTAGTTCACTATCGGTCTCAGAGGAGTATTTAGCCTTACCGGATGGTTCCGGTGGATTCACACAAAATTTCACGTGTTTCGTGCTACTCAGGATACTGTTAGGTATAAAATCTATTTCGTCTACGGGACTATCACCCTCTTTGGTTCAACTTTCCAATTGATTCTACTATAAATTTTAAGTCCACATTACAGTCCTACAACCCCAACATTGCCGAAACAATGCTGGTTTGGGCTGTTTCCCGTTCGCTCGCCGCTACTAGGGAAATCATTATTATTTTCTCTTCCTCCGGGTACTTAGATGTTTCAGTTCCCCGGGTTTGCTCCTATAAATAGGTAACACGTCTTCAACGTGCTGGGTTGCCCCATTCGGAAATCTACGACTAACAGGTTATTTGCACCTAATCGTAGCTTATCGCAGCTTGTCACGTCCTTCATCGCCTCTCTGAGCCAAGGCATCCGCCATACGCCCTTAGTAACTTTCTTACTAATCTTAATATTATTAAGTGTAGCCGGTATAAATACCAACTACGGGTCTAACTCTTACAATTATATTGTATTTTCTTTCAAGATGTCAAAGAACTTGTTCCAATTAAACAACTTAATGCCTAATCGATGATGCCCTCCTTCGTTAAAACTTCGAAGGGCGATTGTGGAGAATATCGGAGTCGAACCGATGACCTCCTGCGTGCAAGGCAGGCGCTCTAGCCAGCTGAGCTAATCCCCCAATCCTATCAGTAGTCCCACGCAGACTTGAACTGCGGACCTCTACATTATCAGTGTAGCGCTCTAACCAACTGAGCTATGGGACTGTTTAAAGTATCCCATTGAATAAAACTTAACGTTCCATCCAATCTCGCTGGTTCCTTATAGGACTATAATAGCTTGGGAACAAATTTTTAAATATTAAAGTAAGAAAAAGAAAAAACACCTCTATAACAATCCGAAAACTGTCACATGAGAAGACCGTAGTCTCTAAAAAGGAGGTATTCCAGCCGCACCTTCCGGTACGGCTACCTTGTTACGACTTAGCCCCAGTTACCGATTTTACCCTAGGCGGCTCCTTGCGGTTACCGACTTCAGGCACCCTCAGCTTCCATGGCTTGACGGGCGGTGTGTACAAGGCCCGGGAACGTATTCACCGGATCGTGGCTGATATCCGATTACTAGCGATTCCAGCTTCATGAAGTCGAGTTGCAGACTTCAATCCGAACTGAGATAGGGTTTTAGGATTAGCTCCTCGTCACCGAGTGGCTGCCCTCTGTCCCTACCATTGTAGCACGTGTGTAGCCCTGGACGTAAGGGCCGTGATGACCTGACGTCGTCCCCACCTTCCTCACCGCTTGCGCGGGCAGTTTCTCTAGAGTCCCCACCATTATGTGCTGGCAACTAGAAATAGGGGTTGCGCTCGTTATGGGACTTAACCCGACACCTCACAGCACGAGCTGACGACGGCCATGCAGCACCTTGCATTCTGTCCGAAGAAAAACTGATTTCTCAGCCTGTCATTATGCATTTAAGCCCAGGTAAGGTTCCTCGCGTATCATCGAATTAAACCACATGCTCCACCGCTTGTGCGGGCCCCCGTCAATTCCTTTGAGTTTCAACCTTGCGATCGTACTCCCCAGGTGGATTACTTATCACTTTCGCTTAGGCACTGACTGTATATCGCCAGCACCGAGTAATCATCGTTTACGGCGTGGACTACCAGGGTATCTAATCCTGTTCGCTACCCACGCTTTCGTACATTAGCGTCAATAATAGCTTAGTGAGCTGCCTTCGCGATTGGTGTTCCACGGCATATCTATGCATTTCACCGCTACATGCCGTATTCCGCCCACTTCAACTATATTCAAGAGTATCAGTATCAATAGCAGTTCCATCGTTAAGCGATGGGCTTTCACTACTGACTTAAAACTCCGCCTACGTACCCTTTAAACCCAATAAATCCGGATAACGCTTGGACCCTCCGTATTACCGCGGCTGCTGGCACGGAGTTAGCCGGTCCTTATTCTTATAGTACCGTCAGCTCCCGACACGTCGGGAGGTTTCTTCCTATATAAAAGCAGTTTACAACCCATAGGGCAGTCATCCTGCACGCGGCATGGCTGGTTCAGACTTTCGTCCATTGACCAATATTCCTCACTGCTGCCTCCCGTAGGAGTCTGGTCCGTGTCTCAGTACCAGTGTGGGGGATAACCCTCTCAGGCCCCCTACCCATCGATGTCTTGGTGAGCCTTTACCTCACCAACTAACTAATGGGACGCATGCTCATCCTCTACCGCCGAAGCTTTAATAACAATAACATGCGAAATTGTTATACTATGGAGTATTATTCCTCGTTTCCAAGGGCTATTCTCCAGTAAAGGGTAGATTGCATACGCGTTACGCACCCGTGCGCCACTCGTCATCAAAAGCAAGCTTTCATGTTACCGTTCGACTTGCATGTGTTAAGCCTGCCGCTAGCGTTCATCCTGAGCCAGGATCAAACTCTTCGTTGTAATTATAAATTTAATATTGTGCTAGGTTTCTCAAATATTATTCCTTGCGAAATAACATCAAGATGTTTTTCCTTGTTTCTTCTTACTTCAATCTTTTCAAAGAACTTTCGACTCGAAAGCCAAAATCTTATATCTAGTAAAAGGCGTTTAAACCTTCTCTTAAATCTTTTTCACTACCCCACTGTTTAATTTGGGGCTGCAAACTTACTAATAAAAATTATCCCGAGAGTAATTTTTTAAATCTTTTTTTACAAAAATTTAAACCCTCCCAAAACAACAACTTCTCAGTAAACTATCCCTACTTTTTTCGGGACGGCAAAGGTAGAGAACTTTAGTAATATGAAAATACCTTTTGAGTGATTTTTTTTAAACTTTTTTACATTAAAACCTAGCCTTCCAAAAATGAGAGCTTTACGGATTGCCGATAGCTACAGGAAGTATTTGGCCATTGTAATACTTATGACCTTTCAGAGAAAAGTCTATAATATATGTAGCCATTTCGGAAGCCGAAACCGGAGCTGCATAACCCGGAAAGGCAGACTCCAACATTTCTGTTTGAACTGCACCAAGCGCTAAAGCATTAACAGCTATACCATATTCCTTGAATTCTTCTGCTAAACATTCTGTTAAAACGGACAATGCTCCCTTAGAGGAACTATACGCAGACAAACCTGGATACTTGCTACTACCTTGAAAACCTCCCATACTAGTAACGTTTATGATGTGCGCACCACGATTCATATTAGCAACAACCGCTTGACTTAACTTAACTGCTGTTATCACATTTGCATCAAACTGGTCTCTGAATTCCGTTACACTTGTTTCTACAAATGGTTTGTTTAACAGCTGACCTGCATTGTTAATCAAGATGTCTACCTTACCCACCACTTCTACCCAATTATCCACGACTTCTGCAACATTGCCTTCCATCAAATCAATAACTACCGGAGTAATCAATTTACTTTCTGCAGCTAAATCGCTTAATCGCCCAGCAGTTCTAGCCAAAGCTAACACATTATGACCTGCCTTAGATGCTTGAAGTGACAATTCCTTACCTATTCCCCTACTTGCTCCACTAACAATAATATTCATCTTTTATTTTTTTAGACATTTCAGTTAAAACGAACTAATTTTACAACATAAGTGTTTTCCGAATGTTTCCGTCAAACTTAGGAAAAGAGTTTCCATTATATACATAGACTATGTTCACTACCGGTAGATTGATTTTTGTTGTTTTCTTTTTAACAGTGTTTATAGCGGGATTGGTTTACGCTTACCGGAAGGACATTGCAAAGAGCCCATGGTATTTTAAAGGTTCGTACAAAATAATCTTTAGCTTAATTGGGATTTACTTGTTGTACTTTATAACCGTGCGATTTATACTATAAATCTAGTTCACGGAAAACGTCCAAAAACTCAGTTGTGATCATCGCTGTAGCACCCCACATTACTTTTCCTTTTAATTCATACCCGTTTACGCGTAATTGTTGTTTCCCAGCACTTATTTGATGCTCTGCCAGTTTTTGGTTCAACAAATCCTTCACGGGAAGCTCAATAATTTGACTTACCTCTCGTGGATCCGGAATAAAATTTGGACGTTTTTTTTGAAACGAGACATATGGTTGAACCAAGAAGTTACTTGGAGGAATGTATATTTCGGAAAGCATCCCTATAACCTCCAAATTTTCTAGTTTAATATTAACCTCTTCCTGCGCTTCTCGAATTGCTGTCTGCATTAAAGATACATCTTCCAGTTCCGCTTTCCCTCCAGGAAAACTAATTTGCCTGCTGTGCACACCCTGGTACTCCGGCCTCTCAATATAACTTAGGTGTAACTGTCCAGAATGCATGTACAAATGCAGTAAAACAGCACTCTTTCGTGGCAATCGCTTTTGAAAATCTATTCCATTGACTGGCTTTCGATGCTCCATCACCTTCGCGTGTGACAAGTGACCAGGCAAGTTTTGAGTTAACCTTTGCTTTAATTTCAAAATGCTACTATCCTTCATACCAACACACTATTGTTTTGGAAGTATTAGTTCTTCTTCCTTCAGGTTAAAGTAAAAAACATCTTCTCCTTTAAATACCCTCATCATTTCATCGTTCACGACTTGTACCATTTCATATTCTAATGGAAGTATAATTTCTTCTCTGTGATTCACTATTCCTACTTTTGCTTGCTTGGCAATAAAAATAGAGTCCGAAACCCTTTCTAAGGATTTGTATTTAGGCTGCATAAGCCACTTTGCACTTGGGTCAATTAAACCAAAGGCGGTGTCGTTCTTTACAATCGCCTTTCCATTGTAAAAGGGTTCTGCCGAGTTGTAGACATATTTTATTTTCAATTGCAGCTCACCGTTAGCATACCCCCACTTCTCCTTTTTCTTAACTGGAAAGAGTTCTTTCAAGTTAAAGTCTTTCAAATTTTCAAAAATAGATGGGGACACTTCCTTGCCTTTCGTATTCAAGACCCCAAACTTTCCATTCCGCTGAAACTTTGCATACCCACCCTCAAATTTACCCCAAACAGAAGCAGGCAAACTGTATGTATACATGATAGGTATAGTAACTTTACCGCTTTTGTTCGCGTATCCGTACTTATTCCCTTTCTGTACAAGTGCTAATTCCCCTGAAAAATCATCAATTCTATCGTATTTAAATTCCAAAATTGTGTCTCCATTCAAATTGATTATCCCGAACAAACTATCTCCCTTGGCTATCATCAAAGAGTCGATAGGCTCTGTTAATTTTTGGTAAGAAAAAGGAATAATTTGCTGCAGTGAAATATCTAATATTGCCATTTTACCCTCTTTAGCTACTACAGCAAAACCTTCAACGAAATTGGTAGAATAAGAAAAATCAAAAGCGGTTAACTCTTTGCCCGAATCACTAATAAAACCGTACCCCGATTCTTTTGCTGCTAGAGCAATCTCGTATTGAAAAGACTCAATGAACTCATAATTCATTGATACTACCAAACCATTCACCCTATTAATCACTCCAAAAAGCAGACCTTTTCCGACTATTGCAAGTCCGTTGTGAAAAGAATACGCTTCGTCGAACTCAAATGGGATTACCGTTTCGCCTAGCTTATCAATATACCCAACCTTATCGCCCAAGCCTGCTAAGGCTAAGCCTTCTGAAAAGGATTCTACAAAGGTATATTTTGCAGGAATCTTTATCGTACCGGAAGTATTCATAAAGCCCCAAAAGCCATTCTTTTTGAAAGGTAAAAAAAGCTCGTTTGCCAGAGTGAAATCTTGCTTAAGTTCCTCTTTAAAGGGATAGTCTGGAAAACGTTGCATGAAATCTTGAATTATTTCAGCGCTGTAGTTGGCAGTAAATAATTTGTAAATGCTTCGCCATGCTTTCCCCACATTCTGATTGGTTGGGTTGAGCAATATAAACTTCATAAATTCCTCAATATTTCGCTTTTCTATAGACTTAGTATAAACGGAGTCCTCGGCTGCCGGCGTGTTGGGGTGATTTGGAAACTGCTTTACAAAATTGCGATACGCCATTAAATCGTTTTTATCTACCAGTTCTTGAAACAGAAGAGTTTGATACCTATATAATGCTTCCGACTCTAAGTGTGAATCCGGGTAACTCGTTCTAAAAGCTAGAAAAGCTTTGGAGGTACCTACTACTTGGGTTGAATCGTAAACTAAACTATCTCGTAATTGCTCTGCTCTATTTTTATAATCTGAATCAAAGTGAGCCAGCATGTAGTCTTCAAACCCTTTGACGGTATTAACTTTTACTGCCTGACGAAATGATTTTGCGTCTATTGTATCTTTCCAAGCCACAATCTTCAAAGAATCGACCCCAAATTCAGCTATTTTCATTTTATCCTTTTCGTCTAAGGAAGAAAAATTAGAAACTGCCAGCGTAATGTACATGTGAGCAGAATCAAGGTTGTGGAATGGATTGTCGTTCCGCCCATAAATGACACTTAGCCCGTAAGAAGCAGCAGTTTTATTTTTTTCCCATTTTTTTTCAAAAAGTACTTTGGCTTTAAAATAATTATAGACTGAAAGTGCTTCAAATGCCCGTTTTATTTTGCCGGCATGCAGCGTGTTGCTTAACGCTAATAACAGCATGAAAAAGAGGTAAATTCGAAGGTATTTGATCATGCGTCAAAATTATTAATATTAAAGATTTAACTTTAACCTATCGGCAAAAGCTTTTCGCAATATATGTTAACAACCAACAGGCTATCTTATATCGCTTTATTAATTCTCTTAAATGCTTGCTCAGGTTCAGCTAAAAAGAAGGTTCAAAAAGTACCTGTTGAAGTTATTTTCGACATAGCAGAAATCAAAGAACACGGAGAACTTCGAGCCTTAGTAGATTAT
>Ga0307933_1002976_pt1 | contig 11074 bp, 11 predicted proteins | sample OrgLakmetageno88_FD_201811 | JGI IMG/M metagenome (GOLD analysis project Ga0307933, IMG submission 201811) | Saline water microbial communities from Organic Lake, Antarctica - #88 | ecosystem: Environmental > Aquatic > Non-marine Saline and Alkaline > Saline | place: Antarctica: Organic Lake...
ATAGCGAAATGGAAAGCCTTAACATCGAAACCGCCGACTTTCATGGAGAGTGGAATTATATGATCAGCCCTAGAAAGGAACTGCGATAAAGCTGGTAGTTTATTCCTGCGCGACTCCTAAGTTAAAACCTAATGCTTCCCTGGTTGTCGTCATCGCCAATTCGCGTGTTGGTGGTAGGGGTAAACCTAGTCAAAACGGTATTCCGTCGAAGAAGCGCCGTGAGGGAATGCTTTGGAAAAAGGGTAAGATGAAGTCCCTAATCCGCCTAACAGATATTGTGGCCGATGCTGCTGAATCGTCTGGGATGTTGTTTAGGCATATCGAAATCTGGCAAAAGCCGTTCTGCAAGCCTGAGAGAGTGCAGGATCGAAGCCGTCAGACGCATGAATACGTGCTGATTTTTCAGAAGACTGGAGCCAGTAAGTGCGATCGGCAGAAATTGACAGCTGCCGGCTTGCCTAACGATACATCAGTCTTCACCTGCCCTGTTAGTCAGGCTACCTATGGTCACCCCGCAACTTTCAATCCTCTTTTACCCGAGCGGTATGTGTTGGCGATGACTGAGCCGGGCGACGTCGTGATGGATTTCATGGGCGGGGTCGGCTCCACCGCAATGGCGACAATGAAGCACGGCCGTCATTCTGTGACAATTGAACTTCAACCAGAGCACTGTGAGACTGCCCAGGATCGCTTGCTACATTTCAGTGAGGACTTTAAAGCGGGTGTCTTCCGTCCTGAACGTTTTGATGTATTTGACAAAAATCCAAGCAACGAATGCATCCAATTGTCCGCCTCCGACACCTTCCGTCCTGTAGCCTCAGATGTGCGTTTTATGTTCAATTACCGTGCAGTGCCTCGTCCTGAGTTTTTGAAAGATGTACTGCCTACGAGTGATCCTCAGTCCTTGCCGCCATTTCCTGTTGAATGCTTAAGTGGTTTTCAAAAAGCGCTTCTGGGCGATCTTGTGCTGGCCTCGGAAGCAAGCGAAGCGACTGCAGCGACGTGCATACTGACAACATGGAGCGCGGCCATCTCTGGTGGATGGGAGGCTTTTGATCGTAAAAAGAGTGCCGTTGATTATCCTAATCTTCAAAGCATAGTCGTCATGCCTTCGGGTACAGGTAAGTCGATCGCCATCAAAGTGGCGAAGCCATTTATGTATTTTAACCATGTGATCGCCCGCATTGCGTGTCTACTAGAATGGAAGATCGATCCCTGCTTGACCAGTGATTCTTCGACTGGCCCCGCCTTGATCGAGCAGCTGTGCCAATCGCAGAATATAAGCTTTCTCTTTTCACCTGAGGCGGGAGGGCTGCTAGCCGACATCATCGCGGGGGCAAAAGGAGGGGCGGGCAATCTTTTCGACCTCATTCTGAAAGGTTTCTCCGTTGAAGAAATGTATCGCCATACAAAAAAGGATGGGCGCTCAGATTTTTCGCCTAATATTGCCATGCTAGTGTTGGCGCAGCCCGATTTAGTGAAGCAACTGATGGAGAACAAATTGTTCAAGGCGCGTGGCCTGGCCAACCGTTGGCTGATCGTCGAGGTTCCTGAGCTTCCAGCACTTTTTGATGATGGTCGCAGCTATGACTCCGATCCCAAAGTCCACAAACTATGGCATACTCGTATTCGTCAGGCACTCTGTGGGCGCTTATTGGGACGTATTAAGGTGCATCGTCATGTCTGGAGTGACGCTGCCAGAGAGGTCTTTCGTGCGCGTCACAATCGAATCGTTCAACGTATAGACAAAGACTGGAAGCTTTTCGGAACCCTCCTTAGGCGCTCACGAGAGATTCACAAGCGCATCACTCTGGGCCTACTCGCAGCAGAATACTATAGCGGTAATAAATCCGTGCTGCTTGACGATGAAGATGTGGCACTGCGTGCTGGGGTCATCATGGATTGGTTTGATCAGCGCCGTATTGATTACTTTTCCACCTCCCATCAAGAAACGATGGAACAACGCAAAGCGCGCACCTTGAGTATTCTTGCAGAATGTCCCGACCATACTATGACCATTCGTGATATGGAGCGGCGTCATCTCCTTAAAGAAGACGAACTCAAGGAGTTGGCGCATGCATACCCGAAACTTTTTCAGATCAAGGCTCTTAAACCGAAAGGGGCAGGGCGTCCCTCGAAGGTGATCTGCCTACGATGGAGCACCTGACTCTGATCACAGCAATATCTGCGTAATCTGCGAAATTTCCCTAGACGGGTAGGTATTTCGCAGATTATGCAGATTCTTGCAGCGGCAATGGCGACTGTTTGGGGCTAGGCTTGCTCGCAATCAAGGCTTCAAAATAACCCAAAAGCATCTCGAAGTCCTTTTCACTTAAATTGGTGAGCTCGTTTTTGCGACTACTAATGTATCCGCGAAATTTCGCAAAGTGAACTGCGTTACAAGATTCGGTCAGAGCACGACCGAGCAACAAGTTGCGGCGATCAAGCTCTCGCTGTTCCTTGGCTCGGTCTTTGGCCTCGGCCTTGCGTTTGGCCTCTTTTTTCTGCTTCAGGCGCTTCTCAAGGTTTTGGATCTGGATGTCTAATTCATTCATTTTGGTATCTCTTTCTATCGTAGCTGAATTGCTACTCTAATAGGATACCGGAAACGTTTCAAAAAAATCAAGTGGGGCAAACTTGGGGTATTGATGCCGTCTAATGACGAAGCGCTGAACCAGTATTACCCACCTCGGAACTAAAAAATAAGCAGCATTCGAGCTGCTTCTCGAAACAAAAAATTAGTTCCATTATGAGTAAGATATACAAATCAGCTATCTCGCGACAAACTGCTCGTCAAATCCGTCGTAACCGCAAAAAGAACATACCTCGGCTCAATCAGTTGAAGGAATGCGTTGGCTGCATGGCATGCGGGCTAGACAATATCCCAGGAGAGCATCTTGACGGGCACCACATCGACGAGTCCAAGAAATATAAATCGCTCTCACGTCTTTGCAGCCGTCGCTGGCTACGCGTTGTCCGCGAAATCTTTGGCATCGACCGTGACCAACCGAATGGCGGCGGGCCGATCGAATTCGTTTGCCGTCGCTACCATCACGAGCGCCACGAACTAGGAGAGGATGCGATGACCTGCGTCGAGCTTGAAAAGAGAGGCTTCGTCGAACCCTGGCGAGCCACCTCCCGGAAACCTAAAAACAACAAACGTTAAATAAAACCACAATTATACGTATTATGAAACAAATTATTCTACACACATTCACCCGGGCTGAAGTGGAGTCTCTCAATTATCAGCGTTTTGACGCGCTCTTTGGCCACTGGCCCCAGCTCTGGAGCAACGAACTCAAGGAGAAGTTCGACTCCTTAGTTTTTTTGGTCGATGGCTACAACGAAGTCCCTGAGGAAATTTATTGTATCCCCGAGGTTCGTCGATTCTACCGTGAGTTGCACAAACGATGGCCATGGTGGGCATTCTTTCTGAGCAACGAAGTGGGTAGCATGGGAATCGCCTACCTCTGTCTCATCGACGAGGTAGGCTCCTACAAACGTGACGCCGATCCGATGTGTGCGGCCAGCTTCGACCCACGTCCTGTCCTCGAAATCTTGCATCACGACTTCGGCCGCATGAACCATCTTTGGTCAATTGCAGGAATGTCCGATGATGCCAACGATCTGAGGTCCGAGGAAATCCTGGAACTCTTCACCGGAGGTGTCACACATGGATAAAAACCTCATTGAACTCGAATGTCTCGAACCCGCAGGAAGCTCACTAGAGTTTTCTCGCGAAGATCTACTCGGTCACAGTCTCGCACTTGGTGGAAGCGGGTCAGGTAAAACCAGTCGATTCGTTCTGCCCATGTTGCGTGAGCTGATATGTTCAAAAGAGCGGGTCGGCTTAGTCATCCTCGACACGAAAGCAGACGGTCAGATTGTGAAAGCAGTCAGAAAAGCTGCCGTTGTCGCTGAGCGGGAAGCAGATTTGATCTGTGTCGATGGAAGTGGCCAACATGGGCTCGACATCTTCGGCGATCACAAGCGGTTCGATCTTAGACAAGTTGATGCACTGGCCAGCTTGCTGGGATCGTTGATTCCTCGCGATAGTCGAAATCAGTATTGGGAGCAGACGTTTGAGGCACTCATTCGCCAGACCTTGCGCTTGCTTGTTCTGCGCGAAGAGTCCTGCCTAGATTATCCAACTCTAATCGGGCAGCTCATCCGCTATCTATTGATGCATAGGCTGAAAGATCCGTTCTTTAATGAACAAATTCAGCGGTTGAAAGAATGCCAGTCGGAGCAAACAGTTCAGATGCAGTGCATCTACGATGAAATAATCGCAACGAATCGGATGTGGGACACTTTGGATGTGCGTACGCGCTCAAATCTTCAGAGCATGGCTGCCTCTTTGACAGCTCCGATGAATACACCTCTGGCACACGACTATTTTAGTGGAGAGACGTCCTGCTCGATCTCTGAGATCGTGAATCAAGGTAAAATACTGATCGTCAGTGTCGATGGCATTCGCCACGCCCAAGTCGCCCGCTTGATCGCATGTGTCGTTAAAGGCCGTTACTATGAAGCGATCTTGACCCGGAGATCAGAGAGCTCCTCATCGATAGCTGGTCTCGTTCTTGACGATTGGCCGATTGCGGTGACTGGTGGCTGGGGCAACTTATACTCAGATGTCGAGGCGCTTGCTATGATCCGCAGTCGAGGAGGATTTCTCGTAACATCCGCACAAAGTCTCTCGGTTCTAGACAGTATTATTGGCATCGCGGATAGACGTGCGGCGCTCGCGAATTTTGCCAATCTAATCTTCTTTCGAGGGCGAGATATTGAGGTCGACCTCATCGCGGCTCATTACTTGGGAGAACGAAAAGACAAAATGATCGATACTTCTCACCATGATAACTCATCGCGTGGTAAACGGGTCGATTGTCCGATCCGTTATGAACGTGAAGTCCGCTTGCCTTCCGTGCCCCTCGGCGCGTTGGCACGGCTCGCGACGGGTGACGCCTACGCCTTGATCGGTGCTACCGCTTATCCACAACCGCTCTGCCTCATCCCTCACACCTAAACAAAAAAATACCATGAATAATCTATCTAACACTAATGATCAATCTGACGAAGAAACCGCGCACTATGTTGCCCTGAACAAAATGGCGGACGAAGAACTCCACAACGGCGACCTCGCCTGTATCAACTACCTGCGTGAATACTACCGTGAGTTAGGTGCCGAACAGCCTGAATCTCCACCAATGATCGGTAGCATTCTAGACTCTCTGCCGACCATCCGAAGTTCACCTGGAGTGGCTCAAGGTCTCGTCGAACTCTATCAATCCAGTGGACTTAATGTGCCAGTGGGACTCTTGGATTTGCCGCTCTACTGGGCAAAAGCGTTTCACGAATTAATTCGTGAAACCCATTGGCCCGCATGCGATGCTTGCAGTATCCACGACGTCTTTGGCTGGAATCTAGTCATACGCTATGGAGGTTATCTCCATATACAGTTCGAGAGTCCTATCCCTCATCAAAATTCACACTGGTGCGATGTCGGGCGCTTCATCGTTGAGTTGCACGAGCGCTTTGAACCTGGGCTAATGACACCCGCATCTAGGCTTTGCGAATTCAGTTGAGTGAAATTGAGACGAGATCGTCGAGCCCCGCCGAGTAATTGGCGGGGCTCTTTTGTGTGCGCACGCCGCAAACAAAAAAATATGTACCCAAAAATACTCGAAAACGGCGTTCTTCAATATGACTACGAAAACTATCAAGCATGGCCTGACCTTCGGGCACTCGGTTCGAAGAGAATTGGCGGTCTTTGGCGAGCGCATTTTCTAAAAGAAGTGCTATGCCACGATGATCTAAACTGCGCTGCGTGGCGCGCACCGATACCAGCGGAAACCTTAAAGACACTACAACGATTTCCCGAATGTCACGTCGAGCAGGCCGAAATGGCACAGGCCGTACCGGAGTATTTCTTAGAGTCGGCGACAAGGAATCCAGCCATGACCTTGCTGGTCGCGACCTATTGGTGCTACCGGAAATTACAGCAAATTCCCTCAATTGTTGAACGCGTAAGCATGTGGGAGAATCTCGATTCAAATCAGCTTCTAAACTTTGCGCGTTTCCCGAATTCAAAAAGCTTCCTTAAAAATCTCGCGAAAATACCGATTGAGCAGGCTTACATTTGTCGAATCCAAAGCCTCAGGGGACTTTGGGCGATACCTGAAAGGAGACGTTTAATACAACATCTGCCGACTATGCTGGGCGAGAACTTTTGGTTGCTGTCCTGTTATCCGCCAATACTCGACCCAGCGCTTCATCGGCTTGCGGCTGAAGAGCCACAATATGAAGAATACTCACTTCGAGAAATTGTTAGCGATCTCGCCAACCGTCGCGAAATAGCCTGCCTGCATCACTGGCCATACCGTAATCAGATACACTCATGGCCGCAGTTAATTTTAGCCTATAATAATTTTCTACACAAGACGAACCACGTCCTGGAGACTTTTCCTGAGCCTCCGATCAACGGAGATGAAATGGGTGATCTTGAAATCGTGCCGCTGAAAAGTCGCACGGCGCTGCGACGAGAAGCGGCAGAAATGTCTAACTGTATCGAAGCATTCGCTGTCAAAATTGGGTCATCAAAAAAATACGCCTATAAACTGAATCGACCTGAGCGTGCCACGGTCCTGCTCAAACGTGAGCGATCAAGCTGGCGAATCGAGGAAGCGATGATTGCGGGGAACGAACGTGAAGTGAGTTCAGAGACAATGAAGCTTCTGCGCCAGTGGATCCGGAGCCACCGCCAGAACTAAAAATTGCACAACGCAATTATGAAAAAAAATACAGAATACCAATATCTCTCCGACGCGTCCATCCGCGTCGATAATCTCACGCTCCGCCCATGGCCGGATTTTACTGTCGTTGGCGATGATGCTGATGCAGCTTATCAAATCGTTGCCGACTTACTCGAATCGGAGGACATCTTCGCCCAGTTGTGGCGCGGGAAAATCCCTGATGCAGTATTGCGAACGATACGGAAATATCCTCGCTGCCTGTGGCGAGACCTGCTCGAAGTGTCGCAGCTGCATCCGGACTACTTCGTCCAGTGGAGCCAGCACTGCCCAGCTCTGATCGCCTCAATGGCCGCTCGTGAGGCAGAACGGCAGACAGATCGCGACCTCGACCGTATCCGCGCATTTTATCGTGGGCGCAATGAGCGTTTGAAAGTGCTTAATCTTCCCGCGACGCGCGAGGTGTATCGAATTCTAGCGAAGGTTCCAATCGAAGACTGTCATCCTCAGCAACTAGAACAACTCCATGCAGCAGTTAAAGACAAAGCACGTCGAAGACTTCTGCGTCATTTGGATACAATCACTACCGAGACTTTGGACACGCTTCAATTACCTTATGAATATCTTGATGCGAATCTTCTCAAATTGCGAATCACCGACATTACTCCGCCACTCGATCCTTCGGTTGCGGCTCTGGTAGAAGAAATCGCTCACTATCGTCAAGTCACGCGCGCGTTCCCATATTGGCCATTTCGAGGTCAGAAAGTTTCACTTCAAAAACTGATTCAAACTAGAGAGTCCTTGGAACTAAGACTAGCTTTAGGGGAAGACTGCAAACGCAAGCCGCTTCCGAATCCGCCACTTTCTCCAATCAAAACACAGAAGATTGAGATCCAAGCACTGAGTTCGGTTCGAGCGCTTTGGCGCGAGGGGGAAGCTATGGGAAACTGCGTGATGACGTATGCGAAGCCAATACTTTCAGGCACTCATTATGCATACAAGATGTTGTCACCGGTGCGAGCGACCATTCTCCTCGTTAAGCGAGAGGACGATTGGTTTCCAGCAGAAATCCGCACATATAGAAACGCACATGCGGACGCCGAGATCATTGATTTGGTGCACGCGTGGGCGGGAACAATCCCCAGTGGAAAGGAGGTGGGCGATGACTTCCCTTTCTAAAAACTTCAAAAGCAAGCTCCTTGCGCCGATTGAAAATTTGTTCAAAGAAGCGCTCGAAGGTTCTAATCCAGCGATTGCATCAGGCGGACGAAATTATCAACCGCCTCCTGCATTTGAGATGTCTGAACCAGATGAAGTTGATTCAAGGACTAAAGCTATCAAATCTAAGCTAGGTCAGCTCGATAGTGCCGCTCTCGAAGAAGCACTCTATGCGGTTAATGGACTTATCGGTTTGCAGTCTGCCAAGCGGTCAATTCGCCGCCTCGCAGACTTTGCTCAGATTGAGTCTGAGCGTCGTCGCTTGAAACTGCCGCAGTCGAAAGTCAGTTTTCACTGCGTGTTCACGGGTTCGCCGGGAACGGGGAAGACATCGTTCGCTCGTTTGTTGGGAAAAATACTGAAAGCTTTGGGGCTGCTGGAGAGCGGACACACGGTAGAAGTCGACAAGTCAGGACTCGTCGGTGAATTCTTGGGGCAGACGCCGATGAAGGTCGAGCGAGTCTTTGATGAGGCCGATGGCGGCGTGCTCTTTGTGGATGAGGCGTATTCACTTTCTCATGACAAAGAAGACCTATACGGACGCGAAGCCATTGATATGATTGTCAAATTGATGGAGGATCGTCGCGACAACGTTGTAGTCGTCGTGGCGGGATACCCGAAGGAGATGCGGGACTTTATCGCATCGAACCCAGGGCTACGTTCCAGATTTAATCGAACCATCCGCTTTGACGATTTTGACGAAATTGAACTGTTGGGCATCCAGAAACAAATGCTTCGCAGCAGCGGGTTTGATGCCAGTGATGGTTTTCATCTCCGCAGTGAGTTGCTTTGGCAGAAGCTTTATCGAGAGCGTCTGACTGGTGACGCCAACGCGAGGATGGTTCGAAGCGCTCTTGAGATCATCCTTGAAAATCAAGCAAGTCGCTTGGTGCGTATGCCCAAGAAAGAACGACACGTGCTCTGTGAATTGCTCCCAGAGGATCTGGACGGAGTGGAGTCGCAACTGAGGGAAAGCCAATATGACTAGACGCAGAAATCTACAAAGCAAAAGTCAGCCTAATTGGATGGATACACTTCCACCCATTCTTCTAGATCGTGTCCGACTCTGCGCCTATGAACGGCAAGTGCCACTGGAGATCCCGCTCATGGTGGCATTAGCCGCCATCGCAACCAGTGCAGGCTCAGGTATAGAAATTTGTTCGGGTACTAGACGAACCACCCGCGCTAATCTTTTCGTATTGCTAGGCGTGAGCTCTGGCGTTGGCAAAAGCGAGGTGTTTCGTGACATGTTAGAGCCGATTCTTTCCTTCGAGGCCGCGCTTCACAAATGGTGGAGTCAGACTCCATCAGTCAAAGCAAGGGCAGGGGAGGAAATATTAAAAGCGCGAATCTCGGGGATGCGAACTGAAATTCGAAAGCTACATGGAGGTGGGGTGATGACAATTTTCAAAATGCTTGAGAAGGCAGAACGTGCTCGTATGGCGTGCGGCGGTTTCCGTGAACCACCTTGTTTGCTGGCAGATGACTCCACATCCGAAGCTCTCGCGCAAATGATGTCTCGATCAACCGAGAGCATTGCGACAGTCTCGGCGGATGCCCGGTATCTGTTGAAGCGACTGGGCACGCCCGACACGAAAGAAGAATCCTTCTTTTTGAAAGGGTATAGTGGCGACCTCGCTCTGACCAACCGTGTCTCCAGAAACTCCGTAAGATTGCGGCGACCGTGCTTGACCACGCTGCTGCTAACCCAAGGCGATGCGTATAGGGCTTTTGTGCAAAAGGCAGTGCTAAATCGGTCGGGCTTGCTCCCCAGATTCTTACACGCGCCAATTAGGCAATCTGAGATTACTCAAGCATCAGTCGATGGCAGGCGAGTTTCCAGCATTCGCAATATCTACAGTGAGAAGCTGAAGGAAATATTGGAAGCCTATCGTTTTGAAGCCACGGCTACCATGGTGGAGGTATCTAAAGCAGCCACAAATTTCATTTCAGAGATCGAGTGCGATTGCCGCTTGGCCGCAAAAACTGACGAAAGCCTGTATGGCGAAGTCCTCCGACGGCGAGCTGAGCAGACTTGGCGGGTGACGCTTTGCCTCCATCTCGTTAGACATGGAAACGCCTCGGCCTTGCATCCGTTAGACCTGATCGATGCCGAATCAGCTGCCCAAATCGTTAAGTATTTCACCGTGATCAACTCTATATGAAATCATAGTAACTGCGCATAATAGTGCGGATGCCATCAGGCAGTCTTCCTCGAACTTAAAAATAAAAAAATACAACTACTTAAATGAAAGTTACAATCACAACACTTCTCATAATCTGGAGTATCACTGGCTTCGTCGTCTGGATCGTCCAAATCATTCAGAGCCTCGATAATGAAGCGATCAAATTTGATGTTCCCCCATACTCCTTCATTCAGGCTCTAGCGTATGGACCTCTCTGGTGGATACTATACCTGTTTACCATCATCGCACTACGTATTCTTCAGATTCTTTTTTAATAATTGACTATGAACATTTCCAAAGAAATTACCGCGATCGAAAATACTTACAAGTAATTCGTGTCCAAATTGGATGAGCTACTCCACTATCTCCTCTGCTTGTGTCAGGACGGACAAAGTGGGACGAAAGAATCTCGACCTTACTAGGTTCGCATCCTTGAGATGTGCGGTTTTATGACCACCTAGGTTATATGTGAAGCAGAGCAGTATGGATCATTTCTCTGGAACCGATAAAGAGGCGAGACTTTCAAGCACAGGGCGACTTCAATCACTTCGTATTCAGACTTCATCGTGTCCCTTTAAACTTTAAAATATGTGTCAGATTTACGAAGCCAAGATTCATTACTCACTTATCCAGCAGGGCTCAACTGAAAGCCTTATCTCTCCACCACAGGTGATCACATACATGGACGGAGCCTTCGATGATGACCCACCGTTGAATGGTTTTACGTGATCCTTTTAAACCGCAGGAACATGCCAATAGGCAGAACTCTCGTCAGCCGGGGGAGTGCTACCGTTATCGTCCGAACTTTGACCCCCTTGACGCATTTAGGTCGGCGTTTAATCTCTAGTGCAGTTCTTTGAGAAGTTTGCTTGGATTCGCTGCGGCCCAGTTTTTTGGGATGAGCGCTTCGAGTACTTC
>Ga0307933_1002979_pt1 | contig 11066 bp, 11 predicted proteins | sample OrgLakmetageno88_FD_201811 | JGI IMG/M metagenome (GOLD analysis project Ga0307933, IMG submission 201811) | Saline water microbial communities from Organic Lake, Antarctica - #88 | ecosystem: Environmental > Aquatic > Non-marine Saline and Alkaline > Saline | place: Antarctica: Organic Lake...
AGGTTAAAGTCCGAGTTTTTTTGAGTCCTGTCTCCTGCCCAGTCTCCGGCCGACGTCACGTTTCGGACAGAGCGCATCACACAAGGGGGGAGAAATGCTCATAAGGGAAAGTTGGCTGCGTTTTGCCTTGCCGGCGGGCGTTGCGCCGGCCGCTGGACCCGTGAGCGGGGTCCCAGAGATGGGGGCGCAGCTGGGAGGGTCCAGCGGAACCGGCTTCGGACACTTTTTCTGTCCTTTTTCGGCGTCACACAAGAGCGAGCGCGTCACGAGACGCGATGAGCGTCTTCTCGGGAAGGCTCATTTCTATGGTGTCGCCTGCCTTCTCAGCCTTGGGGCCGGCGTTTCTTGCGCGGAAGCGCCAGGCTGCTCATCCCCTGTCCTCCTCAGCGTGCAAGGCCTTGAAGTGAGAAGAAAGCCTGACTAGCGAGGCTCATGGCCGCCGAGAGCTTGCGTTTTTGGGACCCGCTGCTGCACTACGCGTTGAGCTCTGACGCCCGCAATGCGTGCTTGAACGAGATCCTGACGGTGTGCCCAGAGCTGCGCCCGCTCCTTGCCGAGGTCCGCGAGTTCTGCGACGCGCGTGCCCATGGCTTGCGCGACGGCTACTCGGTTTCGCTGCGTTGCTTGAGTTTGTCAGCCGTTGTTACCAGCCAGGACGTCGTGTACCGCTTTGTTCAGTTCCTTAGCCAGTGAGTGCGCCCCGCGTGTCTTGCTCTTGCCGCCCTACTGCCTTACCTAGCTGCTTCGACAGGAACGCGTTCAGCGGGCTTGCAAGCCTTGCAGGTCTTGCCGACGAGGTTGAAGCGCATCTTAAAGACAGGCAAGTGGTGCTCTGTCCGTGCCATGCGGCCCACGTGACCCCTTCTCATGGCTGCAGGTCGACCGACATGCCGCTCACCGCAGCCCTCGTGGTCGTGCCTGTCAGCAATGTCGTACTGCCTGCTCCTCCGCCTGCTGCGACATGCTTTACGCCTATCCAGACCTCGCAGGCTCGAAGGCCCGCGGCGCGAGGGATCGCAGCTCGGTTCTACTGCGGCCTGTGCGTCAAGGTCTATTTTGTCCTGCTTTACCTTAGCTGCGAACCTCACGGCTTCGTAGGCGTTCCGGAGCATTCCAGGCTTGGCTGCTCACCTTCGACTTGGACAGGACCACGTCTTTTACGTCCCGGGCTGCCTTCCCTGCGCTCAAAACAAGGCCCGTGACGAGGAGGCTGACGTCCGTGCCAATGACAGGCAGTGGATGCATGTCTTTGACTACCACCACGCCCTCTACAGCAAAGCTCACTGCGATCTCCACATTGGACCGCACGCTGCCGCCCAGTCAGACGACCTTCTCAACCGCCAGCAGGCGTATGCTGCACATCCAGACAACAAGGTGGTCGTTCTGTGGGACACTGCTGCAGCACGGACCTTGGGCTCGGAGGCTTTGCGCTCTGCATCCTTCCCGGTGCCTTTCCCCTGCTGCCCAGACGCGGTAAGCTGTTCGCTTCGGGGTGCACTTGACGACCTCGCCTGCACTGACGTCGTTTGCCTCAGGAGCGGCGCTCTCTTTCCACCCCGCGTGCCATCGTAACCCATCTGAAAGCGGCTCACGCTGACAGCAACCACTATCTCATGGGTCAGATGGACAGCTATCAGACCCGGCGCCCTCTACGCTACATGTGCCACGTCTGCTTGACGGTCTACGCCAGCCAAGAGCAGCTCCAGCTCCACATGAGCGCCTCCATCCATCAACTTCAACGTCCTCCAGTAATGTTGGCATGCGCTCGCTGCGAAACACTGCCAGCCAGCGAGCAGTTCCACCACATCTACGACGATCACTACGACGAGTGGAAGCGGCACCACAGCTCCATGGTGGAAGCCTCGGCTTGGGCTGACCCTGCGCCTCAGCTGGACAGCTACACAAGGCGTACTGCCACGGGTCAGGCCGAGGACGTCGTGGTGCAGCGCTGGAAGCGAGGCGAGGCACTTGGCACGTCGACGGCAGCCATGACGTCCTGCTTCTTGCCGTTCTACTGCGCAGGCTGCGAGAAGGTGAGCAGCGTGCAGAGGCTCTGTGTAACGCTTGCCCCCCGCAGCAATACACCATTTCCCTCATGTTCGCTTGCGTACTTAGGCCTTTGACAGCGTTGCAAGGGTGCGGCGGCACTTGACATCAGCCAGTCACAAAGCCAGAGCCGGGGAATTGGCATACCCTCTTCTGCGTCGCTGGCGAGGCGTGGTTTACGTGCACATGGAGCGCGATCCGGCGGCGTTTCTTTTCCGGTTCCAGCCGGACACAGCCCCAGACGTCGAGTCCATCGCCACCATCACCCCCGGCACTTGGGGAGTACTGCACGGTAGCCGCGTGTATCGAAGCCGGTCGACACTGCAGCTCTGGGAAGGCGGGCCTTCCAAGCCTCTCACCAAAGCTCAGGCCTTCAACATAGCGTACCGAGGCTTTGCTGCTGACGTCATCGCCTTGGCGCCTTTCTCAGCCGGCCTGTGTCGCAAGCAGTGCCCTCACTGCTATGCCTACCTCTGGGAATCCGAGTCAGACAGCTTTTGCTGCTTTGACGGCCGCGTCAAAGTGCCAGTCATTCCCTATCAAGTGCCAGAGCCATTGCAGTCCTGGCTCAACGGCGAGGACGGGACGGCCTCAGCTCGCTTCCGCGACAAGTCGCACGTCATCAACAATGCCTTGCGCATGGCCGTGCCCAAGGCCACGTGGATCGTCAAGGTTGGCGGCGGCATGCCCTCCACCATCAACGTGCAAGGGCAGGTGCAAACGGCGATCCCCTGCATCCCTGGCAACAGCCCTGACGCAGCCGCCTACCGTATCCAGTCCGTCTTCTTTGCCCCCGCTGACGTCCGCAACATGGCTCACATTGCAGACGCCACCCAAGACGACGTCACGGCCATGATTAACGAGATGTATCCGGTCTTGCGCAATATTGACAGCCCCCTCTTCAAGGTGCTGCGACCGGTGATTGAGTACGTGGCCGACTTACGCGACTCTGGCATCGACATTCCCCATCTTGAAGTGGTGCCTTTTGAGAATGGCGTCTACATTTACTCTACTCAGATCTCGGACAGCAGCGCTGGCATAGTGCTGGACACGCACCCAGCAGTGGGAACTCAAGTTGGTGGGGCCGCCATTTTGCAAGTGCGCCAGTTTGATTTGCCGCCTGCCGCCAACAGTGACGTACTCCAGCTCTCGGCCAACCTTGATGAGCTGGCGGGCCCTGACGATCCTCGCTATTGGCCTTGGGCCTTCAACAACCCCCCCGTGGGTCGCTTTGGCTGGAACGCCAAGAAGAATACCACCATTGAGTTTGACAATCCCAACTGGCTGGCTGCCAACTACCCGCTCATCAACCCGCACGCCCACCCGTCTTACAGCCAGAGCATGGTCGAGTTCGACCCCGGCATTGGCGACTTCACGTCGAAGCGGCTGACGATGATGAAGTTTTGGCGGTTTCAAGATCAGTTCCGAGCCAAGCCAGGCTCAGGCACGGTCTCGCCTCTGCACTTTGGTGGCATGGTGAGCAAAGAGGCCGCCTGCTCCATTTCGTCCTACATCATCTACGGCAGGTGCGAAGCTTACACGAACGTGGTCGTCAAGCGCCGCATGACGATGCAGCAAGCTTACGACGCAGCCACTGCCTCAGGGAGCATCGACAACGCCGGGGTACAGCTGCCTCCTATCCCTGGCACGCCTCAGTTCATGCAGAAGGCCAAGCAGAACGCGCTCACCTTCTTTCTTGCGGAACACGGCGCTGACCTCTTTGTCACCATGACCTTCAATCCCAGCAGCGAGGAGCTGGACGCCATCCGTGCTGGCCGGTCCAAGGCCTACTGCGACGCGGAGATTACCAGGCTGTTTGAGATCCAGCTCAACGACTTCTTGAAGCAGATCGAAAACGGGCTCTTCGGCAAGCTTGCAGCGTACGTCGCTGTGGTTGAGTGGCAGGGCAGAGACCTGCCACACGCGCACATCATCATTGCCCTGGCGGACGAGCCGGAGTCTCGAGCGACTGCCGAGAAGATGGCTGCAGCCAGCGTGGCCACCATCCCCGACCCCGTGGAAGACCCCGAGCTCTTCTACATCGTGGCCAAGACCATGGTGCACAAGTGCTCAGAGCGTTGCAACCTCACTGTGGGCGGCTGCAAGAGCAACTTCCCCTTCCCTTACCGAGACACCTTCAGCGCTGAGGAAGACGGCTACCCTCAGGTTCCTCGCCCGCCGCCACGAGGAGCCCTGGTCGTGGATCGCGAAACCGTCACCATTGTCAGCCCGACAGGCAGCGAAGAGAAGTTCGTGTACAGCAAGCACGCCAACGGTCACATCACCATCCACATGCGGCACGGCGACGTCACCAGCCGCGACATCTCCAAGTACAACCCCTTCCTCGCACGCTACTACCGCTGCCACATCAACGTTGAATGGATCAACAGCATCGAGACCTTGGCCTACATCTTCAAGTACATCACAAAGGGGCAGACACGCATGGCAGCGCGGGTGGTGGACGGGGAGACGGGCGAAGCTCAGGATGCTTTTGACGGGGTATACATCAACTCACAGTCAGCCCACTTCCTGCTCAACAGCTTCTCTTTGGTGCGCCAACGCCCGTCGGTTGAAGTGCTTGACCTCCATTTGCCAGGCGGTCGAATGATTATTGTTCCACCAATGGGATCAGCAGAGGAGATCAGGGAGCACCTCGACGCCCTCAAGGACTCCAAGCTTGAAGCGTATTTCTCTTGGAATGCGGCGAACGCTCCACTTAGTGCAGCCTCAAGCCTCATCAACCATGTGCCTTTCGAGGGACCCGTGCTCTGCCCGTGCGCTGATACCTCGGAGCGCACGACAAAAGCAGAGCTGTTTGCACCCACCTACACGGCCTTTGGGGCAAAGATGCGATGGGCTCGAGGGAAGTGGTGCCGGTACAAGAGCGCGTCGCTGAAGATGGCACGGATGCCACTAAGTAACTTTGTTTTGGCTAAACATCTCTGGGTCACGCCTCATCCTCGCATTACAGTATCCTACAGCAAACAGGAAGAGTTTGCCCTGCGGGTGTTGCTGCAGCATGTCCCGCACCCGGCCAGCTACGAGCACCTCAAGACGGGGCCAGACGGCGTCGAGCACGAAACGTTTCGGGACAGTGCTCTCGCGCACGGGTTGCTTCAAAACGACGCCGAGTGGAAGCGCACGTTTGAGGAGATGGCCATTCGGAGCAGCAGCTGGGGCGGGCTGATCCATACCTTCTCTCTGATGGTCGTCCACAACGAGCTGGACGAGCCAGAAGTGCTCTATCGGGATAACCTGCGCTACCTTCGTCCATCGCCAGGTCGTGTCGGGGGCGTTGATCTAGCTAACGCTATCAGCGTCCACAAGCTACAGACTGCATTGCAGTCAGCTGGACGAACCATGGAGGACTGCAACTTGCAAGGGCTGCTCTCCTTGCTGCGCAACGACGCACCACTGCCGCTGCCCGACGGCGTCGGGGACCGGATGGCAAGCCTGCTTGAGGCCTTAGACATGGCCGCGGAGCTATCGACGAGGCCGGAGGTGGCTCTTCACGGCGCCCAGCTCGAGCTCTTTCAGCACATCGTCTCGCTGTTCCAGAACTACACCACTGTCATGATTAACGACATCCCCACCGTCTACGTGACGCACGCTGATGCTCTAATCTTTCTGGACGGCCCAGGGGGCACAGGCAAGTCGACAACCATTGTCGAGATCATGCGCTACATCTACCAGCAGGAGCTTCCGCCGGCCGCCTGCGCTGCCTCCACCGGCATCGCAAGCGAGCTTCTGCCGCTTGGCCAAACAATGCACAGGCTGTTCGGAGTCCCAATAGACGCTGACGAGCACTCTGTGTCGAGCATTGCAGCTGATCATCCTCGCGCAGAGCAGTTGCGACGCACCTTGCTGTTTTTCATCGACGAGGTGTCGGCTGTCAACAACCTTGACTTGGGAGTGGTGGACCGCCTCCTCCGCGATATAACCAAGGTGAACCGGCCGTTCGGGGGCAAGATTGTTTGCCTGTCAGGTGACCTCCGGCAGATTGGACCCGTCATCCCTGGCGCCAACGCTGGCCGCATCATGGCGCACAGCATTCGCTGCAGCATCTACTGGGGCGACCTCAAGCAGTTTCAGCTCACGACCAACCACCGCGTCATGAACGGCTCTGGCTCCCAGGCCGAGGCCGACTGGATCCTTAGCGTGGGCAACGGGTCGAGGGGAGAGCAGGATGAGCATGACCCGCACCGCATTCGCTTGAACATGGCATCGTCCCCCGCCGGCCCGGATTTGGTGATGGAGCACTTGGACAGCGAGCAAGCACAAACGCAGGCGCTGCTCTTCAAAGCCTTCCCTAGCTTGCAGCTCCAGGATCTATCGCCCCATGAGCTGAGCAACAACGCCCTCTTGGCTCCCAAGCACGTGCAGGTCACCAGCCTCAACGCTGCTGCCATCGATCTTCTGCCAGGCATAGCAAGGGAATACACCGCGTCAGACACTCGCAGAGGTGAAGCCTTGATCATGCACGACCCTACTCTTTTCGCGGGCATGGACCCTCGCACGTTACCAGAGCCTCGCCTTATGCTCAAGCCCCAGACGCCAGTCCTGATCACCCGCAACCTCAATTCCGGCCTCCGCAACGGCAGCCGCGGCATTGTCAGAGAGTGCCACAACGGCAGCGTGACAGTGGACATGGTGACGGGTCGCTTTGCGGGCACGACAGTGGTGCTGACAAGGCTGCACATGTACTTTACCCACCCTGTTACGGACGTGCGAATTCGTCGCACGCAGCTTCCCCTCAAGCCGTGCTTTGCCATGACCGTGAACAAGTCCCAAGGTCAGACATTGCAACGCTGCGTTGTGGACTTGCGGTTGTCCGTCTTCTCCCATGGCCAGCTGTACGTGGCCGTGTCACGCGTCACCAGCCTCTCCGGCTTGAGTGTGCTCCTCCCCACCCCCACGGACGTCAGCACTACCAACGTCGTTTTCCGAGAGCTGCTTTCTTAGTCTTTGCTGTGTTTTGCCCAACAAATTCATGACCTCCATGACTTAATTGCGATATTTGAATCAAGCTAACATTTAAAACGGCATCCATCGTCGCAAGGCTTGGTATCCCATCGCAAGAGCTTGAGGTACCCAGAATGGCATTGGAAGGAAGGGAAGATTTCGCTCAAGTTGAAGAACTTGCATGCGACTCTAAACGCATTGGACATGTCGTCCAAAAATTCACACAGGTCGCGGACGTGACGTGCGGCCTTAAGCTTGGACGCCTTTGCCTCCTTCTCCAAAGCTTGAAGGGTGCCAACGTTGGTTGACAGATTGCCAAGCAGCTTGCGGACGTCTGCGTCCTCTTGCTCGCGTAGGATCCGCTTGATACAGTCGACGGCGCGACGTAATCCGTCAAGCTCGGCCGACATCTTGACGGCTTTGACCTCAAGCTTCCTCAAGAGCATCAGCTCATAGTGGTAAGCCCGGTGGGCGCTGACGAGACTCGCGGCCAACAGCTTGATAGACCCTTCGCTCGAGTTCTTATAGGCGTCATCATCTGCATTCAAACAGAGTGAGCTTGCACGGTGACCACGTCTTCCTAATTCATCAGCGCATCCGTGAGCTTACCACTGTCGTAACCCGTCAGGTCAATGATGTCTTCCTCATCGTCGCTCACGATAATGACGTCGGGTACAGCCTTCGTTTCTGAAACGAACACGATCTCATCGTCGACGGGGGGGGGCATGAGGGTGCTCTAGATCTTCGGACTTCGACTCAGAGGTCACTTGCTCTACACCAGCCTCTGCAAGCGAAATCAACGAGTGCATGAGAAACAGATGTACGCGCAACGATGCACGACAGAAGGCAACGCTACGTAGCTATCCGTGCCTTACTAGCGGTCGACGCATCATCGAGCACGATAGTCTCACTGCCGGCAATATCATTGTCATCCATGACCACCTCTTCTTGCTTAACCTCTTTGCAGCCATCTACATCTACCAACCCAAATGAACGTAATAAGAGGACGTCCGGAAAGTTTAGACGATGATAGCTGTACCATTCTCAGGAGGGGTGCTGGATCGAGTCACACGACGAGACATGGCCGAGAGTTGAGCTCAAAGTAAATGCTGTGATTCCATGTCGCAGCTCGACTACTGCTGCCTGTCCTCTTTTGTGCCGTTGAGTCCTGACGTGAACACAAGCCATCACGAAAATTTGACAGGGGACCAGTCACGCCAAGTCCGCCCGCAAGACTCGCTCTGAAGTAGGCACTTCGGGTACAGCTACTAATCAATTGTTGACAGCGCATACACTACGAAACTACACAGGCCAACACGACATCACCGACATCAGCACTAAATTAAATCAGCGCGCACTTGAGGATGCCGTTCAGGCTATCATTGAAGTGCACAGCAACGCTCGCCGAATTGGCCAGAGCTTCTTGGCACGTCACGAACACGTCTTCCTCAACGACATACGTGCGGTTCTGATGGGCGTCCACAATGATGGTGACGCGGTACTCGACTTGAGCGCAGGAGATGGGCACGTCTGCCGGACGTTGGCAGCCATCGACGCAACCGCTTCCGTCTTCCTCATCGATCTCGGCAAGGCAGACTGGGCAAGACATGGCTCCTTCCTCGCGCTCCACACCGGCAACGGTATGCACTTTCATCTTGCCACCCTTGAACACGTTGATGACGTCAGGCTCGAAATCAGCCCAGCACAATCCTTCCGTTGGGTTGACATGTACTTGCATCTGACGAGTTCCGCTGAACTCGTTGATGGAGAACATCACGTTGCCGAAGTACATCAGCATCGGGCCGTCCGACAGCGACTCAAAGAAGCTGCTCATGTTGTCAATGTGGTGATCGACTCCTGTGGCTTGCCACCAAGCAATCGAAACATCCGTGCCTGCTTCGTCCTTCGCGCTGCCGGCAAGATCTACGGGGGAGGTCAATCCATGAGCCCAGATAGTTGATGGTGCATGAGTGCATAGCAGACATGATGCACAGGGACGTACGAGCGCCTCCTTTGGCATGGCTGACGACAGCCACGCTGTTTAGCGTGAGCAAGACGTTCAGTGGGCCACGCTTGGTACCATTCAATGGAGCTTCTTGCATCTCTTCGACGGTAGTGCACATGGACGCATGCAGCACCGACGGGATTTGGAGAGCACGTCTGCGGGGGTCGTGACGTGAATTTCATCCGCACTCTTCGCGACGATGTTCAAGCCGGCCCCGTCTTTCGGAATGAGTGCTCTTTGCTCTATTGGCAAGATGGAGTGAGGTGCCAGTATGCACACATTGGAGCTTGGCATTGAATGAGCAAACAATGCCGAGACAATAATGACTTCACAAAGCCATGACTCACTGGAAGACAAGCTCTTCAGGGGCTCCAACGACGCTAGGGTGAGCTGCAAGCGTGAACACAGTTAGAACATGGGCAATACTGCAGAAACAACCCCAGCCTGTGCGCGCTCACTCACCCGAACAATCCGGTTCGAGACGAAGTCGGGGCAAGCCCTGAGCTTCAGGTACACGACATGCGGAACGAACAGCGTAAGGTCCACACAGCTGCCATCGCTCCCGACTTCGCACATCTTGAGGCAGACGTTTTTGTTGGATGATGCCTCTAGAGATAGACAGCAAACGTAGTTAGGTAAGTCGACCTGCCTGGCGCCCTGCCCTCCCACGTACCATACAAGTCCTGCCCGTTCTCAAACGTCGTCAACCGAACCAAGAAAGAAGCTTTCGTCGTGTCAGCCGTAACGCTCTCCAACGTCAGTGCCATAGGAATGGGTCCAGCCCCACGCTTGGATGGGCTCGCACCAGCGCTGGCACCAGCGCTTCTCTTGAGAGCGTTCTTCTTGCGATTCAGCCGAGCGCTCTACGGCCACGGTAAGGGGTGAACACGACATGCTGCACGGCCGGCAACGAAGCGAGCTGCTTACTGGGGACTTGGAAGGGTCAGCCATGATGAGATGGTGGAAAGTTGTTTGAACGAAAGGTTAAGGTGTCTTGACGGGCAATCCCAAGATTGAGAAAGGATAGAAAATGCATCTTAGCTGCTCGCGAGTAGAGGTGTACTCGACTTCTGCCTGTATTCACCATCATGTCGCCAACGCAAAGGATTTCAACACAAGGCCAATGGCATTTTCCACAGTACAAAACACATGTTCAGAATTCCGGACTAAAACTTCCGTCTCCTTCTTTTCGGGTGCGGTTGTCTTTCTAAAGTAATGCACAAGCGCGTCGTGCGTGTCAGCGGAAATGGACGGCATATACGCCCATGATAACAACTTCACCCGAGAGACAAGCTCATGCTTTGGCTGTTGTTCTCTCATCTGTCCACTTTTGCAGGAGAACGACCTGCGGACGGAAAAGCAGGGCGGTTCAAGCTCAGGCGGCAGGCTGTCGAGGTTCTCGCTAGTATTGTACTGTACATGTAACTTGGAGTTGGAGGATCATGGTTGCTGGTCAATAACGATGCTGGTGTGTTGATACATTGCCTCATCACGTGACGTGCCAGATGCTTCCAACTTGGACACTTCTTCGCCTGTATCGCTCGACACGTTGACTGCTGGCAAACGATACAACATCTACCCCAAGGTTGGCGTCCGGAAGGATTATCATGATCCTTGCATTGGAAGCCTTGCGCGCGTTGGCGACCGCACTTTGAGGCTGCTACTCCATGCCAGATCGCCCGTACGCCCTTCCGCTACCAAGCCCTTGGAGCTTGACTTCAATGTGCCCAAGCCTGGCAGCTTTGAGAATTGGTGCTATCGCAAGTTCTTCGCCGCGTGTCCCGATGCCAAAAACACCATCGAGGGCAAAACAACCGATTACAAGCACCACATCGTCGTTCAGCGGGATGGAAAGATGTATAAAAGCTGGGCCCGTGTCCATGTCTTCGATTGCCGTACAGCAGACGAGATCTACACCGTGTATCTGATGCGTGCAAAGGAGCCGTTGATGTGAGCGTGTGAAGCAGAGCTGTGGAAATGTTTTGAATTGATACATGCGCCAGTTCAGCCTGACACCCAAGCCATAAGCCCAGCAGCGCACCTTTCTCATCAG
>Ga0307933_1002989_pt1 | contig 11038 bp, 4 predicted proteins | sample OrgLakmetageno88_FD_201811 | JGI IMG/M metagenome (GOLD analysis project Ga0307933, IMG submission 201811) | Saline water microbial communities from Organic Lake, Antarctica - #88 | ecosystem: Environmental > Aquatic > Non-marine Saline and Alkaline > Saline | place: Antarctica: Organic Lake...
GCGGTATAATCATCTGGGTCTGAGACCGGTGAGGCATTAGGGCTCATGGGCCCTGCAGGACCTACAAGCGGTGTGTCGGCGGCGTAGCCGCCCTGAGGTGGCGACACTAAGGCCCTGGGTGTGGCAAGTCCCGAAGGGGTCTGTGGACCTAGTGAGTCGGGGGGTACACCAGGACCCCTTGTGCCATCGCCGCCCTGAGGTGGTGACGTCAAGGTCCTGAGTGTGGCCGATTGATCTGCACCTGCATCCCCCACAGTGTCTTTAAGACCCTGTGGGGCGGCATAGACATCGGGGGCGGGCGAAGTCAAGGCATCAGTTCCAGTAGGCCCTGTAGGACCCACGGGGGCTGTCTCGCCCGCCTCAGGCTCAGATGGGCCTCCCGCGATACGAGGCGGTAGCGTCGCCACTAAGGCCCTGGGTGTGGCAGGCCCTGAGGGGGCCTGTGGACCCAGTGGGGCGGTGTAACCATCGGAGTCTGATGCCAACGTGGCATTAGTGCCCATAGGACCGATGGGACCAGCAGAGCCCGCCTCAGTGGCAGGAGGACCTCCGGTGAAACGCGTGTCGATGCGACGGAGAATAGCCAACTGCTCGTCCCAGTACGTCCAGGTACGCTCAGATTGCTCCTCATCCATAGCACCGCCACTACCCTCACGCTCGCTTTTACCTGCAATGCGATCTTTGATGCCGGTGGCTAACCCACCCACAAACCGACCCACGCCTTTAGTAACGCCCCACAACGCGCCGTAATACGCCTTGACCAGCTCCACGCCTTTTTCAGTGAGCGACCGGATAGGTTTACCGTCTTTGCCCACCACTTTCTCCAACTCCTCCATGGACAGCACGACCCGATCGTCCGGGTCAATGATAGAGCCATCAATGTCATCGTAGGTGTAGATGGATTTACCCGTGGTTTGTGACCGATAATGGCCACGCTGCAAAAGGTTGGCGAGGATGCGCGGCGTACCCTCGCCTTTGACGTAGATGTCCTGCTGACGCATCAAGATCCCTTTGGCAAATCCTGTCGCCGCCCTCACGGTTGGGGGTATAAAGCCTAACAACGTCTTACCGCCACCCCACAACATCGAGTAGTACGATTTAAGGAAACCCGCGGCTTTGATGATGATCCCTTTGCCGTGTTTGTCGTACAAACCCTTAGCCAACTCCTCCACGGTCAGGACCACTTCGCCTGCTTTGTTTTGGATGTCGCCTTTGCAGGCCTTCAGATCTTCCAGGGACCACAGAGTCTCACCCGTCAACCCATCAATGTATTCACCCGCACGCAACTTGCTCATGTGGATAGCAATGCTCGCACGTCCTTTGACATAGAGCGCTTCGGCTTCGGCTTTGCCTTGCGTCAGACGTTTACCGACTGACTTTAACAAGCTGCCCGCACCTTGTGCCAGCGGTTGAGCCAGTTGGCCACCTGTCTCTACTACCTTACCCATGACACCAAAAGCGCCTTTAAAGTACGATTGTAGAATGTCACTGGATCCCTTGGCCACTTTGCCCACACGATCGGCGATGCTTTTAAGGATAGGCTTACTGCCTTCAGTCGGCGCGCCGCCTAAGGCAGCCGATTCGGGAATGATGGCTAGTATCTGACGCAACAACTCGATTTGCTCGGCCGCTTCGTCCTTAACGCAGCAGTCCTCTATAGCTTGACGGAGGGTGTCCATTTGTCCGGAATCGGCCATTTGGGTTTGGGCTCTAGGGGTGGCTAACCCGAGTATTAGAGCGTCCAGTTTTTCGATCTGGGTGGACTGACCCTCTACTAACTGAGACAAACGCAATACCGTGACTTTGCCCGCTTCGGAAACTTCCTCCGCAATAAGTCGCAGTATTTCGTCTATTTCCGAGGAGGTTTCTGACGTGGGGGGTTTTTCGCTGAGGGCTTCCCCGTGCGAAGTTCTTCCTCGCTCTTCCATATCTGCACGGGGGTTTTGAACACGAGGTACAACCACGCGATCGCCATCAGCAACGTCACGATCCCCAGACGCCACACGAGCCTTAAATGTGCCATCTTCTCTCCTTTTTGAGATGGGACGACCGCCTAAATATTCAGCGACGACGTCGTGATCTATTTTGCCTTTCTCATCAATGAGGCCCATTTTGACCAGGTCGTTACGGTACCCTGCGGCGACCATCTTTTCAATGGACTCTTCTAAGTAAGGAATACTGGATCTTAAATCGTTGATGTCCTTGTAGGTTTCTGTGGTGGCGTTGTTCAGATCCGCGCTGGCATAGTGTTCGCCGGAGCTGTCGTAGCTGTTTTCCATTAAGGCCTTGGACAAGGCCTCTTTGTTGCTATCCTGGACATAGTCGGATCGCTTAATAGCCTCGGGGAGTCCTTTGAGTTCCGCACTGTTACCTCGGGAGAGGTGGTCGTACAAGAAGTTCTCAAACTCCTGACGCTGATCGTCTGTCAACGATGCGTCCTCGCCCAGTATGCCGTCCGACGCTCTTTTTGAGGTGCGTTGATAACGGTCTTTGGCATCTCCAAACAAACGGGTTTCTACTGTTTTTGTTTTGTCGTCCGCCGAACCAAACCCACCAGTCTCGGGGTTGTACTCTATCTTGTCCACCGGCTCACCGCCTGAGACCAGAAGCCTCAGTTGATGAAGCTGCAGCGACAGATACCCAGGGATCACATCCGTGATCGCCCGGGCCACTCGATTAGTAAACGTGGCTGCCTCATCGGCGTCGGCGATCATTTCGGTGGCGATGCTGTCTACTCGGCTGTAATTAGGCACTTGCGATTTGATGAAGTTCTCAAACATCCCACTTAGGCCGCGGCGCTCTGAGTCCTTACCGCTCCACGCCAGCAGTTTCTCTGGGGATTCCTGCCACATTAACGTCAGCCTGGCACCCATCTGTCTGACAATGGACTCGTCGGTGTCTTGCCCGGTGGCTTGAAGGGCGGATTTAATGCCTTTCTCCATCAAAGCCTTACCGACCGTTGAGCCCATCATATTGCCAATCATCTGGGCAGCAGACCCACCGCCTCCCTCTGACATACCTTGGGCGTCCTGGGCCATGCCCATGGCGTCCTGCAGACGGGTTGATACGGTGTTCACGGTGTTACCGATCAGTTTACTGCCCAGTCCTTTGGCGTAACCGGCAACGCCTTCCACCGCTTCACGGCGAAGGTCGGCTTGAACTTCGCGTTTGGCTTCTTCGAACGCTTTGATCTTTTGCGTCTCAGGCAATCCGGTGTTCTTAACGATCTCTGACAGAGATTTGTTATCGGATTCTGCCTGGCGCTTGTTCAGATCCAGTATGTCTTGAAACGTGTACAACTGACGGTAGGTCAATTCCAGGTGTTTTTGCTGATACTTGGTCAGGACCTGGTCTTGATAGTCAGTTTGCCGAGAGATGCCTGATCGTATGGCCTCAAGAACCTCCACTTGGGACATGTGGCGCTTGGTTTCCGCCTCTTCCTTTATGGCGAAACGTTCGGTATCGGATTCCTGATCGACGCTGCGCGCCTCCGTGTCCCTCTCTTGATTCAGCCGAAATATGTCGGCGACAGACGCGCCTACTTCTGCTTCGCGGGTATCAATGTTTTCATAGCCGCCGCCGGTGTCATAGTCCTCTGACCAGTTTTCTAGCTTTTCGGCCATTTTCCTAGGCAGGAACCTGCTCACCAGCTTCTTGTTTTGGCGAGCCAGCGCTTTGGCCTGCCGGCCCACGGGCTCCATGGCGTCTTTTATTTTGTCTTTGGTGTCACCGGCGGCGTCTAGGGCCTCAAACGTGGATTCGTACTCTTTTGGTAACGACTTCTCAAGGGCACGACGAACAACGTTTTTGTCAGTGAGCGATCCGCGGAATCCTTCTATAGCACTGTCTTTTATGACCGTGGTGGGTTTGCGGTCATCCACCGCATCCGCGGAATCCATGTTAAACTCGTCGAAATTAAACTCGTCGAGATCAAAATCATCTAACTCAATATCATCTTTATCAGCCATGGTTTAGCCTCATGTCATTTGGGCGGCTGAGCCTTGTACACTCATACATTGACGGAGCAAACTCATGGCTAAGAAGCCACCGTTTAACTTAGAAATCTTACAAGTGGACAAACGCAGCCTACAGGGTGTTCCTCAAATCACTGTATTGGACATCACCGATGGGGCAACAGACAACCTTCACCCGGAAGGATTGTTCTCCACGGAGTTCTTTGGCCGTAAAGGGGAGGATCGCCGAACGGAGCAGTTTGCTTACATTGACATGCACACACGTATCTTACATCCGATACTGTACGATGCGTACAGTAAGCTGAAAGGTCTGTACAAAGGCATTCTTGAGGGCACGGACTACGCCGATTGGGACGCGAAAGAAAAAGACTTTGTGCGGTCTAACGAGCTCGACGGACAAACCGGTTATGCGTTCTTTATCAAACACATGGCGGATATTAAATTTAAGCGCACGGGGTCTGCGGAGCGTGATGATCGCATCCTCCTCATCCAGAAAAACATGGATCGCGCCCTTATACGCTACCTGCTGGTACTGCCTGCGGGGCTGCGGGACATCGAAGACGATGGCACCGGCCGGGTAAAGAAAGACGAGATCAATAAGAAATACGCCCGTGTGATCGGTGTGGCGAATCTCATTGGCAAAGACGGCGAGACGTCTGCCCAGGACGCTACCCGGAAGACACTCCAAAACACCCTCAACGATATTTACGCGTACATCAAAGATCTGCTGGACGGTAAAAGTGGGTTTATGTTGTCCAAGTGGGCTAGTCGCAGCATCTTCAACGGCACGCGGAACGTCATCGCGTCCAAGAACGCCGTACGTGAGTCCTTAGACGCCGATAACCTGGCGTCAGTGACGGACACCGGCATCGGTCTGTTTCAAATTATGAAAGGTACATTGCCAATTACCAAGTACGCTCTGCGTACGTTCATGGCATCCAGGTTCAGTACACAAGAAGGCAACGTGACAGTGGTGAATCGAATGACGTGGAAGCCTGAGTCGGTAACGCTGGACACCGCCGACATAGACGCCTGGACCACCAGCGAAGGCGTGGAAAAACTCATCAATCGGTTCAAAGACGCGGCGGTGCGTCATCGCCCTGTGATGCTTGGGGATCATTACGCCTTTTTAGTGTATCAAGACGACAAAGGTTTTCGGGTGTTTGACGACATCGACGACCTGCCAGACGAGTTCTCGCGAGACAACGTACGCCCCATCTCGTTGGTTGAAGTGTGTTATCTGTGTCAGTATCAGAAGTGGTATGAATTTGGGGGGTACGTAACGCGATTTCCCGTAACGGGGTCAGAGTCTACGTACCCGACAAGGTTCTACACCCACACCACCACCAAAACCAAACGACTGCTGGAGTACGACGCGCGATGGCAGTTGCAGGATACTCACGTCGCACGTGAGTATCCTTTACCGGGCATGGCCTTTATGGACGCGTTGGTGCCTGACACCACGCGCCTGGCGGGACTCGGAGCTGATTAACGTGGGTAATGTACCCACACAGTCCGTCCCTTTGGTAACGAAGGTGACGTTACTCTTTGAATTGCTGGAAGATCTCGTTAGATTCTTGCACCACTGCCTCGGGGAAACCACGGGGTCACGGTTTGAAAAGCAAGAAGTAGAGGAAATCAGCAGCCAAGACTCTACGGACTACTGTGAAGTAGGCTAGGAGTAAGGTTCAACGGCCATCCCTTAGCCGGGAGTAGGACACGCAAGCTTAGGCGGTCCGAAGTGGAGAGCCCCTACCTAGTAGGGTGAAGATATGGTCTCGTTCCTTGGTGAGAGCCGGGGCAGCCTCCTGGAGAGGCGGTTTGGGGGTTGCGCCCTAAGCGAAGGCAACGTTTGATGGCGACACGTGCAGCGCCGACATTGTGTACACCAACAACGGCCTGAAAGAGATCAACGATCTCCTAGGCAACATCAACACCTACGTCGACCCACGCGGTGGGTTCCGGGCGAGTACCTCGACGGACACCATCGAACTGGTGCTCAACAATTTAACAGGTGACCCCCTATGATTCGGATGGATTTGTACCACCGACAGTTTCAGGTGCGTAAGTTTGCAGAGATGACCACTGACAAGCACTTCGACACGACAGCGATGCAGTTGCCCCGTGGGACAACGTTTCATTACTTACCCGAGTCTGAGACCGTCACCGGTCCGGATGCGTCCGACCCTTTACTGACCGAAGTGGACCGGAACATCTACGTGGAGCACGTACACCGCTATCGTGAGCCGACCGAGGGGCGGATGCGGGAGTTACCGTTCAACGAAGACCGGGACGTCAAGGCGTTTCACCGCCGTCATCGGCTGCTGCGCCGCTCTAAGAAGCGCGAGACCTCAGTGCGGGATGACAAATCCTTGCTCGTGGTCAACTACGCCCCCATACAGCATCATTACCTGTACACCCGCACGTACCGCACCACGTACCAAAGCTGGATCAACCTCCACAACACGCTGATGCTGGAGATGCTGGATCATTTAAAGACCACGGACCGTACGCAGTTTTTGCGGATTGAGGTACCGGATGTACTGCCGACGTTGTCGGCCATGCGCAAGGTGGCTAAAGAAGGCTGGTCCACTGACGCCATGAAGACCTTTGATACGCCTGAGGCGCTCAACATCATGGACGCGTACCTGATGTTGGATCCAGGATCGGATCAGTCGGTGTACGACCGTATACCCAAAGAGTACTGGGGTCGGGTCAACATGATCTGGCGCTATCAGGATCGGTGGTTTTCAATATCGTTAGGGACGCTTAAAGGGTTTACGTATGAAGTGGAAGGGGAGGACAAAGAGCGGGACGTCACCGGCGTGCGTAAGCGCTTTTTGGCGCTGCTGATGACGCTGCAAGAAGCGGGTCGTGGTGGCGTATTAACAAAAGACGCCACCAAGTACCTGGCCAAACAGGACGTCGACGACAACGTCGTCGACGATGATGAGGATCAAGACGGAGAAGTCGTTACCAGCCGGCGGAAAAAAGAGAAAGACGCCGTCGCTGAGAAAGACGAAGAGGATCTGGATGGGTTAGAAGAAGTCCCGGTGGCCAATAGCGATGCCGCACCTACCCTACAAACCATACGCCAAGCCACCGACCCCGAGCCTGAACAGGCGTTCATGAACGTGGCAGACGGGCTGGTGGAGGCGGGTCGGATGTCCGGCGCTGAATACCGCCGTGCAAAAAAACTCTCGACCACATACCGCGCGGTCAAGCACCCGCTGACTAAGGAACCGCTGGACGTCTTTGCTAAGATCACTCCGGAGGATCTGGCGATAGAAACCGAGACATTGATGGACAAAACCACCGGAGTGCCAGACGATTCCATGCGCACTTCGTCCATCAATACCGTGCGCAATCAGTACGTCGATAAAGTCATGCAAAAGGACATCACCAACCACGTACTGTCCCTGCAACGCATGGGTGCATCGGTCACAGACTACGACATAGAACGACACGAGGACGCTGGGGGCGCCTACGAGGCTCACACAGTGCGCCTGCAGCCCCTGACAGGGTCGCCCTCCACGGTGCGCTTTAAGCTGCCCGTGATCAACCCAGACGGCACGTTCAAAGTCAACGGCATTACACAGTACATGCGCTGGCAACGTGGCGACCTCCCCATCCGTAAAACCGCCCCTGACAAAGTGGCTCTAACGTCTTACTACGGCAAGTGCTTTGTAGAGCGCTCATCCAAAGTGGCTTATGACTACGGCGCCTGGTTGACCAAAGCGGTAATCGGTGTGGGGCTGGACGATGCGGATACGCGCATCAAAGGCCTTAAGTTGGGCAATGTATTTCGCAGCGAGGCCAAGCTGCCTAGGGTGTACAGTACCTTGGCCAAAAAGATGTCCCGGGTATCGCTGGGGGGTGTGGCTCTTTATTTCGACCGCGAAGAGGTGGTGCGTCTGTACAAAGACGATTTGGCGAAGATAGAGGTGTCGGGCTGGGTCATCGTGGGCAAGAAAGCAGGGGACTATGTCCTTATGCAAATGAGCGATGCGGCCAGTACGTTGTACCGCCACACAGACCGGGCACCGGAGGAGCTGGGTACCATTGAAGAGCTGGCGGGGATTGATCTGTCAGCGGCGCCTGTGGATGTGGCTGAGATCAAACTGTTTGGTAAATCCATTGCGTTGGGTGTGGCTTTGGGGTATACACTCGGCTTTAAGGGGTTGTACCGTTCACTGAACGTCACCCCCAGGATTGTGGCTTCAGGCGAAAAGATGCAGTTACAACCGCATGAGTACGCCATTCGTTTTGCCAATGAGTCCTACATCTTCTCACGGGAAGACACCGAAGCGGCGCTGTTGCTTAACGGCTACAACCAATACAAACGCCTAGTGCAGCGCTATTCATCCAGGGAGTTTGAAAAGAAAGACATCTACAAGAACTTGCTGGAAGAAGTGGGCTTGGGCGTAAGGTACGCCCGAGAGCTGGATCTGATGGACAAAATGTTTGTGGATCCGATTACCTTAGGCATACTGCAAGATCGTAATGAGCCTGAGACGTTTCGGGGCTTGTTGTACCTAGCCAATGAGCTGCTGCTCACCGATGACCACCCACAGGAGAACGACCTCAACTACCAACGCATCCGCGGGTATGAGCGTATGACCGGGGCGGTGTATCAAGAACTGGTGCGGGCAGCGCGAGGGTACGCCATGAACCCCAACACCCGCAAAGCTAAGTTTGAGATGAACCCAGAAGCGGTGTGGTACAACATACTGGGGGATCCGTCGATCAACTTAAGCAAAGGCAACAACCCCGTCTCACAACTGCGCGAAAACGAGGACGTAACGTTCAGTGGCGTAGGCGGACGCAGCACACGCTCCATGGTGGAGCGTACTCGTCATTATCACCACAGCGATTTGGGCGTGATATCGGAGGCCACCGTGGACTCTGGGAAAGTAGGTTCCACCATCTACTTATCAGCGGATCCGAACTTTACCTCGGTACGAGGCACCACGCGCCCTAGGACGGACGCCGATGGTCCAGCGAATTACTTCAGTACGTCGACATTGTTGTCTCCGTCTTCAGACAGAGACGATATAAAGCGCGTCAACAATAGGCGCCTTCTGGACGTGAGTCCGGTTGCATGACTTCCCTAAAACGGGAATCTCTTCACTAAGAAGACAATCCGTTACGAAGCTCTCCCTAAAAGAGAGTGTGTTCAACGGCCATCGAAAGCTGCGGCCTGAAAAGGCGGAGTGACACCTGTGTAAAGTCAGGTGGTGTGTAACACACACTAAAGCGAGTAGAGTACAGCCCAAGCGATATGGGGTTCCAGTCGGGGGTAATCACCTCGTCATTCTGGATTAAATGGAAACGGGAAGCTCCCTATCTGATCGCATCTAGGTGCACAGAGGGAGATGAGATGGTCTGTTCCTACAGGTAACTGTAGGCGGGTGCTAGGACTCGCACCGGCTTTGATACGCGATCAAAGCGGACAATAAGCAATTTTATCAGTATTCAGTACGGGTCAAGCATTGCGGCTAAAGACTACACGCCGACCACAGTGCGCACGGGGATGGAGCAAGTCATTGCTCACCGCACCAGCGATCTGTTTGCTCAGACCGCCAAGCAACCCGGTAAGGTTATCTCGGTCACCGACTCGGTGTTGGAGGTGCAATATAAGGACGGTACTAAGCAGGCGATTGAGATAGGGCGACGTTACGGTACGGGTCCTTCCTCGGAACAGATGTTCCCACATCAGCTGATTACCCCACTTAAAGTGGGTCAGTCTGTGAAGGTCGGGGATGTGTTGTCGTACAACACCGCGTACTTTGATCTCGACCCCATGGAGCCCGGTCAGGTGTTGTTAAAGACCACAACCCAAGCAAAGACCGTGCTGTGGGAGTCTCCCGATACGCTGGAAGACAGTTCGGCTATCTCTGCATCGATGGCGGCGCGCATGGAGTCCACCACCACTAAGCTGCGGCAAGTCGTAGTGGACTTTGAAACCGTGGTGCGTAACCCGCAAAAGATAGGAGCAACCGTAGACTACGACGATGTGCTGTGTCTATTGGAAGAGCCTACCGCTGCTGCCGGCGGGGACTTGTCTGAGGCCGCCCTTGACACGCTCAAAGCGCCTAAGGTAAAAGGGTCCGGAGTGCTGGAGCGCATTGAGGTGTTGTACAACGGTGAGTTAGAAGACATGTCCTCGACGCTGCAAGCTCTGGCTAAAACATCTGACAAGCGCATTAAGACACTGGCCAAGGCAAAGCAGCAAAAAGTACAGTCGGGAAGTGTCGATAACTCTATGAGAGTGGCAGGCAAAGAGCTATCGCCCAACACAGCTGTCTTGAAGTTTTACATCACAGGCCCAGAGCCTGCGGGTGTAGGTGATCGGGGTGTCGTTATACCTCAGTCCGTTGTGTCTGTAAAGATGCAATGATCCTCCTTTAATTGACGGGAATTCCCTAAAGCCATCTCTACCAAGCCGGTGTGCGAAAGGCACCGGTGGCCAGACTAACTCCCTGGGTACGGTAACAAAGAGATGTGATAGATGGGCAATCCGCAGCCAAGCTCCTACGTATCGTCGTGAGACGAGATACGGAGAAGGTTCAACGGCCAACCGCTAACCACGGTGTAGCTGGCGCAGAGCGTCGGCAAAATGGGGAGCACCCTACTCACGATGTGAGGGGTGAAGATATGGTCTGTACCCGTGCGAGAGTACGGGCGGGTGCCAGGTATCGCACCGGGTGTGGGGTCGTACCCACACTGGACAAAATAGAAGCTAATTTTTATGCACCAGCTAAAAACAGTCATACGGGATGTCATAGACGAGCCTATCCTCACTGAGGACGGCGATGAGATCGACGCGATCTTTGGGTACAAGTCCATCGATGACCGCATCGTGAACTCCCCTGCGTTGGTGGGGACGGCGGCGTTGTTGATGGACGAGATCACCAAGCGCGCGGTGGCGATGTATTTCGGGGATGTTTGAGATTACTACATTAGGAGCAAAGACACGTGGATAAAAAAGCAGAATTGGATCAGCGGTATCACAACCTGAACGTAACGGCCAATGCGATTGAGCTGGTGTCTCAGGCCATACG
>Ga0307933_1002996_pt1 | contig 11022 bp, 7 predicted proteins | sample OrgLakmetageno88_FD_201811 | JGI IMG/M metagenome (GOLD analysis project Ga0307933, IMG submission 201811) | Saline water microbial communities from Organic Lake, Antarctica - #88 | ecosystem: Environmental > Aquatic > Non-marine Saline and Alkaline > Saline | place: Antarctica: Organic Lake...
CGGAATAGGCTACGGAATAGGCTACATAATTGGCTACATAATTGGCTACATAATTGGCAGCTCATCTTTTTATCCAACACATACTCACCATGAATCTCTTACGCATTTCCGCTCTTCTTACTCTTTTGTTTTCGACAACATTTTCCCTGGCTGCCGCCGATCTGGGCCAGATAAAAAATGAGATGAAAAAACGACAGCCCGCCATCGAAGCCTTGTGGGCAGCAGGAACAATTGGGGAAAACAATCAAGGTTACATTGAAGCGAGGTCGGGCCTCACTGCGAAACAGACAGAACTGGTTAATGCAGAAAACGAGGACCGAAAAATTGTTTATCTAGCCATTGCTCGTTCGACTCAAACCACACCGGACAAGGTGGGCGTCCAACGTGCGGCGCAGATTTCAGAACGGGCCGCTAAAGGAGTCTGGCTGGAAGATGCCGGAGGCAAGTGGTATAAAAAATAGAATCTATTTTGGCTCTTCGTAGATTCTTGTGAAACATCAGATATTAGCTTAAGTGTATTGCCTGACGTGAGCGTCGTAATTTCTTCGATCTTGTCAATTAGTGCTCTAGGGCTGACCTTCAGCTTATAATCGAGGCATTTTGCCACAGTGCGACGGCTTGTCTGGAGACTGCGCCCTACCCAATGATCGCCTTATAATGGTAGGGCGCAGTCTCCAGACAAGCCGTTGTGGCCTAGCCGATTCTTCAACTCATGCAGCTACTTCCACAGGAATCTACGAATAGCCTCTATTTTCAATGCGCTTAGCGGATCTCCCAGCGGTAGTGCATATTGGAAAGCATTTCGTAGCCGTCTTCGGTGACTCGCACGACATCCTCGATCCGGCAGCCACCAAGCCCCGGATAGTAGAGCCCTGGCTCAACGGTAAGTACGTGGCCGGCTTTGAGCTTTAACTTCTCAGGTGAAATCCGCGGTGGTTCGTGCACCCCCAGACCGAGGCCGTGGCCGGTGGTATGGATGAAGCCGGTAAAGGTATGCCCCCGGCGCTCAGTTTTATAACCGTTCTCATCGAAATGCGCCTGCACCTCAGCATGCACCGCGTCTGCCCTGGCGTCTGCCTGAATCGCCGCTAGGGCGGCAGCCTGCGCACCACGCACGGCATGCACGAGTCCACGTTGCTCGGGCGTGGCACGCCCCTTTAGAAAGGTCCGGGTCATGTCACCATGGTAACCGGTTTTCTGCACGCGGGGGAACACGTCGATGATAATTAATTCGTTGGGCCGAAGCGGCCCGTATCCGGTTTCGTGCGGGTCACAGGCCTGCCGCCCACCGGCCACGATTGTGTTATTTGCGACCGCGCCTTTGCCGAGGCAGGTTTGGTCGATAATGGTGCGGAGGCGTTCCGAAGTTAAGATGCGCCCCTGGTAAAGGAGTCGTTTCCCGTCGATGACGGACTCGCGTAGCACCTTTTCAGCCGCACGGATGCCAGCCGCCGAAGCCGCGTTACCCTGCCGAATGGCCTTGGCCTCCGCATCCGTTTTCTTGAGGCGCTTCGGAAAAAAGAGCCCACTCTTTACCTTCAGACTATAGCCGGCCTCGTAAAGCACCGCGTAGTAAGCCGCAGGGAAATTTTCCGGCAATACGATCTTTTTCACCGCAAAACGCTGCGCGAAATAGCACATGAGTTCGCCTGGGCCGATATCTTCTTCAGGAAGGCCAAGCATTTCCGCTGCTTTAGGCTTCAACTCTTCAAGCAGCATGACCTCGTCATACCTCGACTTGCTCCGCATGCGCGTGTATTCAAGACGGTTGACTACCGCGTATGCTTTACGATCCGTGACAATAGACAGGTATGCATCCGGAACAAATATGCCCCCGAGGTAGTAAACGTCTGCACAGTTCTCGGAGGAGGCGTAAAGGAATCGAATGGTTGAGGATTTACTTTTCATTGTGCGCGGTGTCGCTATGACTAAGAGGAAAAATGCAATACTGTCACGAATCAAACCGTCCAAACTTCAATTGTAACACTTTGTTGCTACTCTTGAGCGTGCTGAGTTGCGCCTTTTTCACCGGATGCCAACCGGAAGCGAATACGGATATCGCATCTGCGAATGCAAAGACTTACTTCCCTGTTCAAATCGAAGAGCGAACTCTCCAGCTGCAACTCGCACTCACCCTGGACGAGCAACGGCAGGGCCTCATGTTTCGTAAGGAACTTCCCGAAAACCATGGCATGCTTTTTCTCTCCGAACGCCCAAGAAAGCAGGGCTTCTGGATGAAGAACACGAGCCTACCACTGGACATCGGTTTTTTTGAATCCGGCGGCCGACTGGTCGAGGTGCATAAACTTTTCCCTTTCGACGAGAGCGGGGTGGCCTCACGCAGTGATCAAATACTCATCGCGATTGAGACGAAACGCGACTGGTATGCCGATAACAACATTCGCCCCGGCGCACAACTCGACATGGAATCATTGAGGGCTGCCATCATTGAACGCGGCTTTTCTCCGGCCAACTTTGCAATCGAAGACTGATGGCGACCCAAAGCACAACGACCCAATCGGCTGAGGAGGCACAAGACATCCGCAGCCCAAAAAACTCCGGCGGGCATGTCGACAACCAGTCCAAAGCACCTCGCCCGGTTGGAATTGTCGCTTATCTCCTGCTCATCGCACTCACTCTGGGGGTTTTCTCACCGATCTTAAGATCAAACCTTTCGTGGACTGAGTATGATACAATAGACCGGACGCCCTATCAATCGATGGAGCGTCTCTCCGAAGCCTGGAGCGTGGCCAATATCAAAAAATACGACCCCATTACGACAACGAGCTATTTCCTCGAAGCACATCTTCCGAAGAGCGGAATCAGCCTGCATCGACTCATTAATATCATTCTGCACGCAAGCGCAGCGCTACTCCTTCTAAAGATATTGCAGTGCTTGAAACTATTCGGCGCCTACGCGGCATCACTGACCTTTGCCCTCCACCCTGCCGCGGTTCAAACTCTTTTCTGGCCCGGTTACCGGGGAGAGCTCGTTGGGCTGATCTTCATTCTGGCCTGTCTGTTTTTCGCGCTGCGTAAAGGCAGCACAGTTAGTTACGTCATTGCCCTCGTGTTAGGCCTCGTCAGCGCACTCCTGCATCCAGCGGCACTCGCGCTCCCGGCACTTATGGCGCTGGCACTGTTTTTCCGGAATAAATCATTCCACCTTCATCATTATAACAAAGTATTACCCTTCGCCTGCATCGCGCTTTTTGTCGGAACATGGACACAGGGAGGGCAATTCATGAAGCCTTACCCCGAGGATTTGAATCTGCTCACCAAGGCGGGACAACACCTGTATTTTTACTTAAAACAGAGCTTTTTCCCAGTGGATCTACAGTTATTTCATCCTTTCTCATACGGCCAAGACCACAACATTGGCGTCGCGAACAACCTGCTTTCTTTCCTCATATTTATCCCATTCTATGTTCTCGTTGGGTTTAACCTGCAAAAGCAGTGGGCGCGAGGCCTACTACTGGGAGTCACCGGGTTCTTACTGTTACTGGTCTACGGGATCCTTCAAAACGGCGCTTTCATCGATGGCAGCCTGGCCAAAGAAGAACACGGGCTTTATGTCGCTTTACCCGCAGCAACTGGCCTGGTCCTGTGCAGCCTGGCGGGGTTCTTTGAGAGGAAAGAGTTATTTGGCACGATCATTTGGAGAATTTCCTTCACCCTATTCCTCGGCTTTCAGTTGCTGCTCACCGCAAACTATTGTTACGCCTTGAGCGATAGCACGAGAATGTGGAAAGTGGTCTCCGGGCAATGGGAGGACTCATGGTTGCCGAAAGCAGCCTTGGTGGACTCGGCCCAATCATCGGAGAGTGACCTGGTCACCAAAACCGAGATGATTAATACGTTGGAAGCCATCCTTGAATTAAATCCGGATGGTCATCGCGAACGGATCCTTCTGGCACGCCTCTATCTTGATGACGGGCAAAAGACCAATGCCCTCGGAGAATATAGACAGATACTCCGCAAACCCGAGCTGGAGAATCATATTCTTGAAGAAGCTGCCAATCTAATGGATAAAATGGGGTTAAGCAGGGAAGCCAATAACGCCCGTGAACGAATCAACACAACGAACACCACTCAAACATCCACACCCTAGCCACGAAATATTATGACGACAACACAAGGATTCGGAACCAAGGCCCTCCATGCAGGCCAATCACCAGACCCCACGACCGGCTCGCGCGGCGTGCCCATCTATCAAACCACCAGCTACGTCTTTAACGACACGGCGCACGCGGCCCGACTCTTCGGATTGGAAGAACTCGGCAATATTTACACCCGGATCATGAATCCGACCACCGACGTGCTGGAGCAACGCATGGCTGCGCTCGAAGGTGGCACCGGGGCTCTTGCCCACGCCAGCGGCCAGGCCGCCATTACCAGCGCGGTTCTCAATATCGCCGGCGCGGGCGATAACATCGTCTCCGCTTCGCAACTCTATGGCGGCACTTACACGCTGTTTAAATACACCCTGCCAAAGCTCGGAATCGAAGTGCGCTTCGCCGATGCCGAAGACCCAAGCTCTTTCGAACCACTGATCGACGATAAAACGAAAGCTGTCTACGGCGACACCGTGGGTAATCCAAAGCTCAATATCTTCCCCTTTGAAGAAGTCTCTGCCGTCTGCCGGAAACATCAACTCCCGCTGATCATCGACAGCACGGCGGCCTCGCCGGCTGTTTGCCGGCCGATCGAGCACGGTGCCAATATCGTCGTCCATAGCCTGACGAAATTCATCGGAGGCCACGGCACCAGCATCGGCGGAGTTGTCGTGGACGCGGGCAACTTTGATTGGGGCAGCGGTCGTTTCCCCGAATTCACCGAGCCGGACCCGAGCTACCACGGCCTCGTCCACTGGGAAGCCTTCAAGGCCTTCGAACCGGTCGGCGGCGCTAATATCGCCTACATTATGAAGATGCGCCTCCAATGGCTGCGCGATACGGGCAACTGCGCCGCACCGTTTAACTCCTTCCTACACCTGCAAGGGCTCGAGACGCTGCACCTCCGCATGGAGCGCCACTGCAGTAACGCACTCAAGGTCGCCGAGTTCCTCAAAAACCACGCATCCGTCAGCTGGGTCAACTTCCCGGGCCTGCCGGACAGCCCCCATCATGCCGCCGCCGAAAAGTATTTCGACAAAGGCATGCACGGCGCGCTTGTCGGCTTCGGCCTGAAAGGTGGCCTGGAAGCCGGCAGCAAGTTCATCGACAGCCTCCAGCTCTTCAGTCATCTCGCGAATATCGGGGATGCTAAGTCACTCGCTATTCACCCCGCCACGACGACGCATTCGCAACTCAACGAAGCCCAGCAAACCGCGACCGGCGTCACACCCGATTTCGTGCGCCTCTCCGTCGGCATCGAAGATATCGAAGATCTATTGGCCGACCTCGATCAGGCCCTGACACAGTAGCGGGAGCTTCCAGCTCGCGAGTTCCTGCACTGCAAGAAGCACGACAACCCAACCGACGGCAAGGGGAGCAAGATGCTCCCACTACTCTCAAGCAAAGAAGCGGGAGCTCTTCAGCGGGCATAGCTCGAAGAGCGACGACCCTTCCAGCTCGCGAGAAAACTCAGAAAAACTTGTTTACTGCGAAAGTCGCGCAGACAAGCTGAGTTCAATGCCCAAACGTCACTTCTTCACCGCCTCCGAAAGTCTCTGCCATCAGGCAGCCGGCTTTCTCATACGAGGCGAACGAGAGGGAGCGCTTGAACTGGCGGCGACGTTTCTAGTGACCCCAACGGCTGGGGCAGCGCGGCAGATTAACGACCAACTCAAAGCGGCTGGCCTCAAGCCTCCGCAAGGCGCGCAGCCCATGCAGTCACTGCTCCCGGAGAGCGACCACATCGCGACCGCAGTCGAGCGCAGTCTTGGCTGGTCCGAAGCGTTGCAATCCATTTCACAATCCGAACGACAAGCGCTCTTCTGGAATGCGGGCCCCGAAACATCCGCCGAGCTACTGAAGTCCGGTCGAAAGTTTTGCCAACTCAGCGATCAACTCGCCGAGGCTGGCCTTTCGCCAAAGACCATGCATCTGCCCACGCAACTCATTGGGACTTTCGACGAAAGCCGCTGGCAAGCCATCGCCTCACTCTACGAGCATTATCTCAAGTGCCTGCAAAGTTGGAAACTCGACGATCCGAATGAACTGAGGCTCGCACAGATCGAAAAACCCGACGTTGCATTCAAACGATTGATCATTGCGGGAGTCGCAGATTTACCGACCGCTCTAGAGCGCTACGCGACGAGCTTAGAACAACAAGGCATTACGGTCGATCTCCTGATCTGGAATCCAGCCTCAACTTCGGAAGCCCACTTTGATGGATGGGGCCGCCCTAGCCCGGAACACTGGAATACGTGCACACTGGATCTCGACCCGAATCAAATCAAAGTCAGCGCCTCTGCCCGCGATGAGGCCAAGCTTGCCGCTACATCGATCCTGGATGCGCAATCCGACCCGACCGCTTTAGTCGTAGCCGACCCAAAACTACACACGACCCTTTCCGGCGAAATTCTATCGCAAGGCCATCGCCCCTATCGACCCGAAGGCGACCCGTTGATTCGTTGCGAAGCCGCCACGCTCGCCCTGGAGTGGGAGGAGTTTCGCACCAACAAGGATCTGCGCCGACTACGCCGATTGCTCGAACTACCTGCCTTCTGCCGCGCGTTGAAGTCCGGCACTTCGATCACGCAGTCCGACGCACTCATCGCCATCGACCAGCTACTTGGCCTCACCATCGCCTCTACACTGGATGCCGCACAGGCTGCCACCGGCTCATCAGAAGAACTCCCGGCCTATCGCAGCGAAGACCTTAAACGGATTCGCGCACTCTTGAGCAGCGTGCAGTCTAAACTGAAGTCGTCTTCACTCGATTTATTAGAAGCCGCTTTTCCGCAAGAAGAGCAGCGCCCCACCACCGTCAAACGCGTGCTCGATATCGGCCGCGCCCTGGAAGCCTCAGCCGCGGTTAAAAATTGGACACAACGCAGCAGTAAGGTCGCGCTACCAGTCCAAGTCTTCACCCAAGCTCTCCGCGCTGAACATATCCAATCGGCCGCCATGCCCGATGACGTCGTGCTCAACGGTTGGCTCGAAGCCGCATGGCTCCCGGAGGGCCGCATTCACATTAGCGGGATGGTCGATGGCTGTCTGCCTCAAAGTATTGATGGCGACCCTTTCCTGCCAGACTCGATTCGTCCTGGCCTTGGCCTCAGCCACAACGAGCTACGCCAAGCCAGAGATGCTTATCTACTTCATTGTTTAATACATTCGAGGAGCCAGGAAGCGCTCACCCTTTCGTTCAGCAAATACAACAACGAGGGCGACCCGAACCGGCCCTCTCGCCTCTTACTGCGCACACCCCTCGACGCGCTCCCCGCAAGAGTGCAACACACACTCACGGCACAAGCGTCGACTCGCATCCGGGCGAAGCGTCAAACCGACTGGCGCTGGCGACTGCCTGAAGAACTCCCGAAAGCAACCAAGGTCAGCCCGACGCAATTCAAGTCCTACCTCGAATGCCCCTTCCGCTTCTGCCTCGAAAAGGTCTTAAAGCTAGAGACTGGCCCAGCCGCCGCACACGAGATGGATGCCGCTGTATTCGGAAACCTGATACACCACTCCTTAGAGAACTTCGGAAAACGCGTCATACCAATGGACGAGGAAATGCTCAAACTCGACGAGTCCACCATCCGCGACTGGGTGCAACAAGAACTTGAAAAGGAAGCAAAGCGCCAATTCGGCACGAGACCCGCACCCGCCGTCCAAGTGCAACTCGCCAATGCCGCCAGCCGCCTCAATGCCTTCGCCCGCACGCAAGCCGAATGCTTTGCCGAAGGCTGGATGATCCTGAAAGTCGAAGAGAAACTCGAAGCGGATGGCGACAATCCACTGCTAATCGGCCCACTCGCGCTATCCGGCATGATTGATCGCATCGAGAAGCATGTCGAAAGCGGCGCTCTGCGCATTCTCGATTACAAAACGTTCAGCTCACTCAAGAAACCGGATCAGACCCACTTCGCCACGACGTCAAGAAATTGGCTACCCTCGGCGCTTATCGAGATCGAGGGTAAGTCGAAGGCATGGGCTGATCTTCAACTGCCGCTCTATCGGCGCATCCTTGAACATTGGTATCCGGAAGAGACTGCGACGCATTTACCGGAAGTCGCTTATTTCGTGCTCCCTTCAGACCCCAACGAAACTGGCATCTACCGCTTCGAAGCACTCAACACAGACCATTACTACGAAACCGCGATGACTTGCGCAGAGGAGGTGGCCAAATCTATGGCCGCCGGAGCCTTCTGGCCGCCGCAACCGTTTCGTGGAAGCTGGGATGACCCACTCGCCCCACTCTTCACCAACGGTGATCCGGAACAATGCATCGCACCTGAAACAATTGCTCAGCTGAAAGGCGGACAACCATGAGCGCGGCCTTCCATAACGAAATGCTGGTGGCCAACGCGGGCAGTGGGAAAACCTACGCCCTGACCACCCGTATCATTCGCCTGCTCCTGGCCGACGTTTCAGCTGATCGTATCGCGGCGCTTACCTTCACTCGTAAGTCAGCAGGGGAATTTCTCGAAGAGCTGCTACTGCGCCTCGCCAAGGCGGCGACTGATGCAGCAGCGCTAAGCCAACTAGCTAAAGACACCGGGCAACCCGACTTGAACGCGGCGACTTGTTGTCAGCTACTCGCTCACTTGATCGAGCACTTTGGCCAACTCGGTTTCAGCACGCTCGACAGTTTCTTCGCGCGAATCGCTCGCCAGTTCCCCCTTGAGTCCGGGCTCCCGGAGGATTTCGCCATCGCCGACACAGCCCGACTCTCCAGTGCGAGAGAACGCGCGCTCTCAGTTTGCTTCGACCGCAACCTCCGCAAGGACAGCGGACTACAGGCCATGATCGATCAGTGCCGCCAGATCAGTCGGCGGCAAGGTGAGCGTAATATCTTCGCCATGTTGCTCAGCCAAATTGAGAGCCTGCATCAGCGCTACCTGGAGACACCGCCGGGCTGCCGATGGGGCGACGCCGAAGCGATCTGGCCAGACGGTAGCATCCCCTACTCCGATGCCCCTGAGCTCGGACCTGCCATCGAGAACTTCGGGTCGATTGCCCTCAGTGCGCAGCCGGACCTCAGCGAAGAAGCCGTTGAGAATCTAAAACTCGGCTTAGATCGCCTGCGTGCTTTGGAGCCTGGGCAAGCTTGGAGCCAGGAAGTCAAAGACTTCATTAAACAAAAACTCAGCTCTGAACCAAAGTCGGGCTCCGTTCAACTCACCCGCAAGAAGACGGGCTGGCTCGAATTGACGGATGAAGTGCGACAAGCCCGTAGCGCATTAGTCGATGCGCTGTATGCCGATATTTATCGCCAAATCCTGGAACGCTCGCGTGGTCTCTACGACTTCGTCAGCCAATACGAAACAGTGTATGCCGAGGCCGTTCGTCAGGCGGGCTTGATCAGTTTCAACGATATCACCACCCTACTCGCAGAACGCGCCGCACAAGCCGACAGCATCGACGCGCTCGACTGGCGCATGCAAGTCGCCTACCGTATCGACCAACACTTCGACCATTGGCTGCTCGACGAATTTCAAGATACCAGCCGCACGCAATGGGCCATCCTGCAAACTTTCATCGACGAAGTCGTCATGGAAGGCGCGGGCCAGCGCTCGTTCTTCTATGTCGGCGACACCAAGCAAGCCATCTATGGTTGGCGCGGCGGCGACGCCGATCTCTTCCGCGAGATTCACGACTTCTACGGCGAGGGCTTGCAAGCGGCAGAACCTCTCTCCGATTCTTGGCGTTCGACCGAGCCGGTCATAGAGATGGTCAACTCGGTCTTTGGCAGCGTTCCCGAAGTCGCCGACGACCTCAAGCTACCGCCTGAGACTGTTTCAAAATGGGAACTTGGCTGGAATCAACACGCCGTGGCTGAGCCACTACGAACGCGCACAGGCTACGCCGCATGGCGTGCAGTCGAAGCTCAGGATGACGACGAAGCCGCGCCTCAGCATCTTGAAATCCGTCGTATCCTAGAAGACGTTCAACCCATTGAAAACGGAATCGAATGCGCCGTCTTACTTCGAAAGAACGGTGAACTGAGTGAGCTTGCCGCCTACCTTCAGGCCAACGGCATCGCAGTCGCGGTGGAAGGAAAGTCCAACCCCTGCACCGACAATCCGCTCGGCAGCGCCGTGCTTGCTGCCATGCGCACTGTCGCCCATCCCGCAGACAAGCTCTCCGCCGCCATCACCGCTGGCATGCCCTGCGCCAAGAACTGGGGCCTCGAAGACCTTGAGCTGTTCCGTTCACGAACCCTGCAATCGATCGCAGAGTTCGGCTTCGCCTATACGATTCAAGCATGGGTCGAAGCGGCAAAGGCAGGGGGGCAGCCCACCCTAACAATAGAGGAAGCTTTCTTAAACGACCGGAGCGATGCGCTCATCGCTGCCGCCGAAGCCTTTGACGCACAGCGCAGTGCCAGCGAGGGCGTCGACGCATTTGTTGCCTACATTGAAGCACTCCAAGCGCAGGAGGCAGAAGCCAGCGATGCCATCCGCCTCATGACGATCCACCAGGCGAAAGGACTCGGCTTTGACATGGTCATCGTCGGAGGACTCGACGGCAGGGCCTCTGCCAATGGTGCCGACGACCTCGTGCTTGGGCCCGATAACAAGCAGCCACACTGGGGCATCCTGCTTCCACGAAAAGACATCGCAGAAAAAGATCCCGTCCTCGGCCTACAGTCCGCCCGCCTCGCCGCCGAAGCCAAGACCGATGAACTTTGCAACGCCTACGTCGCGCTCACCCGCGCCAAGCGCGCCCTTTACGTGCTGAGCAATCAGCTCAAAGAAAAATCCACCGCCGGCCACTTCGGCCGCCACCTCCAACTGACGCTTGAGGAGAACTGGGAGGCGGGCAACAGAGACTGGCACCAAACAAAGTAGCGGGAGCTTCTAGCTCGCGATCATCAAACAGAGTAGCGGGAGCTCTTGAGCGGGCATAGCTC
>Ga0307933_1003002_pt1 | contig 11006 bp, 8 predicted proteins | sample OrgLakmetageno88_FD_201811 | JGI IMG/M metagenome (GOLD analysis project Ga0307933, IMG submission 201811) | Saline water microbial communities from Organic Lake, Antarctica - #88 | ecosystem: Environmental > Aquatic > Non-marine Saline and Alkaline > Saline | place: Antarctica: Organic Lake...
GAACTGACCGGACTGAAGCTGGATTATTACGAAATATTGAACTACGACATCGCAAGCGAAGGATCGATATAGAACGCAATAAAATCAAAAGTAGACAGTATGAACGAAATTAACAAAGTAGAACTAAAGGCTTAACAACAGTTTTTCCTTCTTGCCACTTCCCGCTAATTAAAATGATCTCTGGCGCAGCTGGTAAACCTGACTGATTCAGAAACAGTTCACGCGATAAAAGGTTAATCGTCGCACGCCCCACCTCATGCGTGCGTGCGTCAAAACCGCTCACATCAGGATCATCACGCACTGGGACAAAGATACAGCCAACATCGCGGGGCGCGTGGACACCAATTTCTTTCAGCCACGTTAATGCCACAAGTCTAGGAGACAAAATACAATCCGGTCTATACCTTTCATACCAAGAAAGAAAACTCGACTTCGAAACCAGCTCTTCTTCGCCCGAAACAAGAGGCACACAATTCTCCTTTGGCTGTCCCGTTTGCCATGCGAGAAAACGTCCCGAGAATGCATACCTTAAGCTCGGGTCGAGTTTGCGAGTCAACGCGAGGCCAATACGCTTGTAGCCACGACGTAAAGCTTCTTCGATACACAACTCTATCCCACGGCTATAATCAGTAGCCGTTCGATGGATGTGCATTTGCCGCGCATGGAAAGCGGCAGCAATGACCGTAAAACGTGAATAATCAAATTCCTCCAAGGCGAAACCACGATTCAAATCCCCACCTGGCATAAGAACAACTCCCCGGATACCTCGTGCGTCGAGCACACGAGTCAACTGTCGCCCATTCAACGCCTCGTCTCCCCCGAAAGTCGGGAACTCATCCAAACGAAAGCCCAACTCTTCGGCACGTTCAACCATGCCTTCATATAGATCCGAGTAAAAGGGTTGGCGCTCTTTCCATTGACTAAGCGGTTCATTACTTTTCGTCAGCAAGCCAATCACATCTAAACCTCCCGACCGTTTAGAGCGGCGATTTGTGATTAACGCAGAAATAAAAGGATTCTTTCGATACCCATGCTTGATCGCTAAAGCTTGAATGCGTGTTCGCGTTGATTCAGAGACTTCAGGACTGTTTCTCAAAGCATACGAAACTGCCATCACACTGCATTTTGCGATCTTGGCTAGTTCTGCCATCGACGTTACCTGCTTCTCTTTCATTTATGATTAAAGTTGCCTGAGACTTCTAGTTGGCAAGTGTAATATCTTATTCATGAGCATCTACCTGTCATAACAAAACACTGCCCCACATATCCCCGACCACCAAAACCATCCTTGTTTAGCTCTATAACAGACTCTGCTCATAGTTCACGACGTTCCGAGAAATCGACTGCGGGATTCGCATTAGTGATCGCTCTCACCTTGATGGCCTTTGTCCTCCTGCTGCTGTTAACAGTACAAGTATTACTTCGCGTAGAGATCTCCTCTGCCGCGATTCAGGCCTCCCGCAACCATGCCCAACAGAATGCTTTGCTCGGGTTACAAATTGCACTGGGTGAATTGCAAAAACATACTGGTGTCGATCAAGTGGTAACAGGCCGAGCCGAGTTATTAGACACAGTGACGAGCACGCAAATCGTGGATGGTATCGCCAATCCGTATTGGACAGGCGTGTGGAAAAACGATGGCACTTTATTGACCTGGCTCGTCAGTGGTAACAACGGTGATTCCCCGCTCAACTCACTAGCGGATAGCACGACATTAAACCCAAACTCTCCGAATGTTGTGGCGCTAGTGGGCGAAAACACAGTCCAAGTGACTACTGGATCGGCCACGCTTCGCTATGCTTATGCGCCCAAACAGGCAATTACCGGAGATGCAACGGAGACCGGAAAGTATGCATACTGGATCGGCGATGAAGGTGTGAAATCAAAAATTAATTTAACGATTGAGCCGCGCAATGATCTTTTAGATCCACAAAAAATATCCTTGATCTCCGCTCAACAGAATGGAGTGAATGCAATCACTGGGCTCGAAGACTTTCCTCTCACCACCCCCCAAGAAGTCAGCCGACTCTCGGACGTGAACCAATTGGACATACTGATCCCCTCGACTGTGAACAATGCCTCCGCATTGCGCTTCCACGACCTGACAACGCATGGCTTCGGTGTATTGGCCGATGTCGCGAAGGGCGGGCTCAAGAAAGACCTAACTATTGCTCTAGCAACTGGTGCCTCTCAACCGAGTGGGAGCATTTTCGCTCCTATTAGCCAACATCCTTCAACCAGCGGCACCTCCTTTACCTCGACAACCGACCCTGGAGGCCCTCTATGGCAACAATTACGCTCTTGGGTCAACTACCCATCCAACCCCTCGGGCGAGCTCTTAGTTCGCCCGACATCCGACACGCAAGCCGGACTCTCTCCCGTGATTACTGGTGTACAATTCTTTTGCCGACTCACTTATGAAACGAATGCATCTGGAATGACTGGTAACTATTTTGTCCACATCATTCCAGCCGTCGTCCTGTGGAACCCCTACAATGTTTCTTTAGCAACCGAAGACTACACTGTGCGCCTAGCAAAGAACCTAAGGAATGGCGCTGAATTCACTTATTTAGCACAGGCTGGAGGCATCTTTCTAGTTGAGCTACAAAACGGAGAGAGCACTTTTGAGGATGCAGATTCAGATTCTGCTGCAGATTACACTTTCCGGCGAAACGGCCAAACTCATCTAATCTTTCATATTCCAAATGTGAGCCTAGCTCCCGGGGAAGCGATGATTTTCTCACCACCAGTCAATGGGAACATATACCATCAGCCATTCAACTATACTACAACACCGATTGCATCTGACAATCAATTAGCTCCCGGCTTGAACCTGAATGGCAGCTTCTATTTTAGAGCATCCAATCGCAGTCTTTATGCCGACACTACAAACGGGGACTATTATAACGACTATTCGCCACGTTTCATTACCTCCAGCGTGCTGAGTGTTAGACTATCCAAAGGCATGGGGCGATTCGCAGAAACCGATGTACTCTCCGAGGCTTTGTATTTAAACACAGGAATGACCGCTACGCCTGCTTCGTTAACTATGAACGCATTCGATTCAACCACCCCCTTTGCCGTCGATGAAGTCAGTGACTATTTCGGCTTCAAAGCCATTCGCACCTTTGTTGATACAGTCTCAATCACATCGACGATGAGTCGGACACGGAAGTGGCTGGCAAACTACAATCCACGCTCTCGTATGCAGGGAGCCTCGCCTTATGAATTTACAATGCCGAGCTCTCACTATCGGAGAAACCCAAACAATAATCCATCCTTCAGCACTAATTTCGAAACCGATGGCACATATGCCGAAGTGGATACACTTGAAGGAACATCCACTTTTGTCGGACTATCCGAATCATTGTCAGTGGGCGCAGTGAGCAGAGCTTCGCTGTTTGAGGTTCCTGAAAGTTTACTATGGATTCATTCAATCGGTCAACTCATGCACGCCCCCCTGTATCGCTATTTCGACAGTAGCTTTAATCCAGGGAATGATGATGAAGCCCTTACTGAATACCTGAATCGATATGCGCGCTTTGATAATTTAACCCCAGCTTATGCGATTGGAAATTCCTTGGCCAACCCACACATCCCCCTGAACAGTCTCTATAAAAATTGGGCAGATCTCGCTCCATCTCAAAGTAATTACTTCGGCTTTGAAGGCCTGCTCTACGACTATTCCTATTTACTCAATGAAGCACTCTGGGATAGGTATTTTTACTCGACGGTTCCAGCTACGGGTAACATCGCTTTTCCGCTTCCAAATGGTCGCATAGTTTCGGCTTCAAATCTGAGTTTCTCCAATTCAGCAAATCTCCGCAACTTCGATCAAGCTTCGGCCGGCTTAATGGTGAACGGATCCTTTAATGTGAATTCAACTTCAATTGAGGCATGGAAAGCGCTATTTGCGTCATTCTATGGCATCGATGTGACTCCCACTGACGGAGCCAAGTATACAGCCGATTTAAATAATCCAGAATCACCGATTCTTCGTTTAAATAATCCAATGGGCGAAGCTTACAAAGGAGTCGAAGGTTCCACAAACCTAGAGGTTTTCGATGGCTACCGTATACTCACACGCGACCAGATTACAGCACTCGCAACCGCCATGGTTCAAGAAGTCAAAGCACGTGGCCCCTTTACTAGCCTAGCAAATTTTGTAAATCGATCGATTGAGCCAACAGACAACGATGCACATAAACTGAGCGGTGCACTACAAGCCGCGATTAACGCTTCAGGGCTGAATGCTGAGCTAGAGGATTTCCCTATCACCGCCAGCGGAGTCAATGGCATGGAGCCCTTAGCGGAAGCGGGCTGGGCCAGTGAAGGCACTCCCGGAGCGTTAACTCAGGCGGATATCTTAGCCCGCGTAGGAGCGACACTCAGTCCACGCTCAGATACATTCCGTATTCGTGCCTATGGCGAAACGTCACACCCAACCACAGGCGCGCCTGATAGCAAGGCCTGGTGCGAGGCAATAGTACAGCGCATTCCAGAGTTCGTCGATGCGCAAGCGAATGTCGCGTGGACTCCACTGGATGACAATCAAGCCGCACTCGATGAACTTCCCCCACTCTCTGCAATTAATCAACAATTCGGTCGTGGCTATCAAATCGTAGAATTCCGCTGGCTATCTGCGGACGAGATCTAATACGTATGCGACACTTTCGAATCATTTACCTAATACCCGCAGTGTGCTTTGCGTTGTTCGCTCAGACTCAAGCTCAAAACACTGAAAAGGCCCCGCTCCTCAATATCGAATTCCAAGTCTATATCTGGCCGAATGAAGGTAGACCGCCTATGAATGGTGAGAATGTCGCGGCCATCAATGAGGGGGATTTACTGCCCGAGTATGTCGGCCAAAAAATTGGCTTACTCGATGGAAATACTGTTTCTTTATTGTCCGCTGATCGGGGGCGGCTTTCCAGCGCGGTAAAATATACTGGCGCCGGACCGATCCGCTTTGTCGATTACGACTCTCCGACACTCAGTAATCAGCCTCGCCCCATCATTGCCGAAGTCCATCCTCCAGTATCGATGACAAAAGGACTTTTTATTTTCTTCCCGACATCCCAAGGAACAACGAAATATCAGTTGCTGGCTATCGACACCTCACAAGAAGCACTTTCTACGGGGAATTCATTTTTTTACAACATAACCCCAAGTAAGATCGCTATTAAAGTAGGCGATCGACAAATGCAGATGAAACCAATGGAGCACGAATCTGTAGAGCTGGATAATCTCAGAGACTCCAAGCTACCCATTCAAATTGCGGTCGAGAGCGGGCAATCCGGAGATTGGACGTTACGCTATTCGACACGTAAAGTGATCTTACCTGACAGTCGCCTAATCTTCTTAATTTATAACCCAAAAGGTAAAAAGAGCTTCTATAGAATTCTAACTCTAAATGCCGACAAGTAACTGTATCGTAAGAGTCTCTGACTTACGGATTGAGCTAGACGAATGAAGAAAGAGAAGACTGTGCCCAGTGCCTCAGTTAGGCTTCAAAGCGCTAATGTATGCATTTCGATAATCGCTGGCGGAGCGTCCGAAGAATTTGCGGAAGGCTCGGCAGAAGTTTTCCGTGTTGGCATAGCCAAAGTGGACGGCAATCACTTTAATTGAATCGCTGGTCGTCACCAAAGCGTGCCCCGCAGACCGCATACGCTTTTGGATGAGAAATTGGTGCGGCGTCTCTTTCATATGCTCGCGAAAAAGCATGTGCAAATGCGAGACGCTCAAATCGGCCGATTGAGCGATATCATCGAGGCTAATCTGTTCGGTAAAATGGAGATTAATGTAAGCGGTCGCCAGATGCAGTTTAGGATGGATGCCCTCACGGTCGACGATCTGCCGATGTTGTTCTAATTGAAAAAGCAATCGCGCCCAAACTAAATGGCCAATAACTTGGCGCTCTAATGCAGCATAGTGATACGCATAAAGCATTTCATCGGAAAACCGATGCATGACTTGACGATCATCCCATTGAAAACTTCTAGGCCAGGCGGCGACCGGCTCACCGGCGGCATATTCAAAATAGGCAACTAAACAGCTATAATAACCCTCCGGTGGACTTTTGGAGACGGTCACTCCCCCTGCACCATGACAAAAAACACGGCCTTCTCCATGTAGTTCCGGCGCGCACTCATGTCCATAGACAGAGCCTTCCCTGATAATTTCAAAGCAAATTTGATTTCTACGAATCGATACGGGCGACCTCGACCCTCCGATAGCGCTAGTGTAGCTGGAAAACTGCACTAATCGCGGAAAGATTCTCGAACCGTTAATCATAGTTTTAGTCAATATACATTTCGAATGAGCCGTGTTATACTACACACTTCGCTATATTTTAATATAAAACGACAACAATCAATAAAGATCCTCATATTATGACCCCACAAATCACCGTTCAACTCTACAGCGTTCGCGATGCTGCCTCACAAGACTACGAAGCCACCATTCGCGCCATTGCTGACATGGGCTTCGGCTGCGTCGAACCTGCAGGCTATCCGGGAACGACTCCCGAAAAAGCCGCTAAACTGTTCAAGGAACTTGGCTTAAGTGCACCCTCTGCCCATATCGGACTACCGATTGGCGACCAAAAGAATGCTATTATCGAACAAGCTTTAATGATGGGCCACAAATACCTCATAACGGGATGCCCTCCCGGCTTCCAAGAATCTTGCGGCAGTATTGACAGCATCAAAGCCACCGCAGAACTCTATTGCAAAGCCGGAGCCAACCTCGCCCCGCATGGCTTACAGGTCGGCTACCATAACCACGACTGGGACCTGGGGTTGATAGACAACCAGCGCAAATACCAAATCTTCCTAGAAAATACACCTGACAGTGTGCTCTACGAAGCAGACATCTTTTGGGTCGCACGCGCAGGGCTCGACCCCGTCGCTTTCATTGAAGAAATCGGCGCTCGCGGCAAAGCACTGCACTTCAAGGATGGCATCGTATCGAATCAGGAAAAATTCACGACCGCCAAAACCGAGAGTGGCGATGTCATGGTCAGCGACTCGATTCCGTTTCGAGCTGCGGGCACCGGACAAGTCGACCTGATCGCAGCCTATAAGGCGGTCAAACACGCGGAATATATCGGAGTGGAGCTGGATGCATTCGAGGGCGACATGCTTCAAGCTATCAAGCAAAGCTACGACTTTTTGACTACAAATGGTATCGCTAAAGGCACAAAATAAATCCCAACAAACAAAAACTACCCAAATGAAAAATACACAAAAAATCGGCATCGGCATCATCGGCTGCGGCAATATTTCAAACGCCTACTTCAAAGGTGCCAACATCTTCGAAGTGCTCCAAGTGGCCGCCTGTTCGGACATCAACATGGATACGGCCAAAGCCAAAGCCGAAGAACACGGATGCCAGGCCCAAACGGTCGATGAGCTCTTAGCAAACCCCGACGTTCAGTTGGTCATTAATCTAACCATCCCGGCAGTCCACGCAGAAGTCAGCCTGAAGGCGCTTAATGCTGGCAAGCACGTCTATAGCGAAAAGCCACTTTCCGTAAAGCTGGAAGACGCAGAGCAGATCCTCAAAACCGCCGAAGCCAAAGGCTTACTCGTGGGTTGCGCACCCGATACGTTCATGGGAGGCGGTTTCCAAACATGTCGCAAGCTCATTGATGACGGTTGGTTAGGCAAAGTCGTTGGCGGCACTGCATTCATGATGAGCCGTGGCCCGGAAAGCTGGCACCCGAACCCCGCTTTCTTTTATGAAGTGGGCGCGGGCCCAATGTTTGATATGGGCCCCTACTACATTACCGCACTGGTTCACCTGCTAGGCCCGATTAAACGCGTCAGCGCTATCACCGCACGCGCCTTCGACGAGCGAATCGCTACCTGCAAGGAACAGTTTGGTAAAATCTTACCTGTGGCGATCCCGACACACTATTCTGGTGTGCTTGAGTTTCACTCCGGCGCAGTGATCAACGCGACTATTTCGTTCGATGTGCAGAAGCATGGCCATAGCCCAATCGAACTCTACGGCACGGAAGGCTCGCTCAAAGCACCCGACCCGAATACCTTTGGCGGCCCGGTTGAACTCTGGACCCCGGCCACCAAAGAATGGAAAGAGCAAAGCTTCAGCCATCCATATTTGTCAAATTCCAGAAGTATCGGTGCCGCTGACATGGCCTACGCGATCTTGAGCGGTAACCAACGCACACACCGAGCCAGCGGCGCACTCGCCTACCATGCGCTCGAAGTAATGCACTCCTTCGAGAAGTCCTCCACCACAGGAACTAGCACAGAGATCAAGTCCCGCCCAGCACAACCCGAAGCCTTGCCCATTCACCTGATCGAAGGCCGCTTGTAAAAGAGGCATTTAACTTAATCACAGGCACGGCAATAGACTCTGCCGTGCCTGTATTGAAGTTGCGACTCAGTCTCTGCCGCACTGCACTTACTTAGATCGATCTGGCGATGCGCCATGCTCAGTTCTCTACTTAGATCGGACTAGAAGCTTATAGACCGTATCGTTCGTGGGCTGTGATTTATACGCTAAAAATATTATGTACTAACCAAAAATCGGTATGATATGACCCTCGAAGAGATTTTCGGTCACGTTGCGCGCAATGATAGCTTCATTGGCTTTGAGAGCATCGGTGTAGCGGCCTTTCATTTCGGCGGCGACTTTGAAGCCGACGTGAATGAGCTGGCGGAAATTTAAATTGTAGTCCGGCTGGCTTTGGACGTGGCGGAGGGTGTTAACGTATTTGGCGGAGTCCCAGCCGTTGACCTCCTCAGGTGTCGGCAACTTGGATTTGTCAATATCGATCACGGTGGCGTAAGGCCCGGTGAGCTCGTCGAAACGGGCATAGGCACCCGCATAAACATCCTTGGCGATTTGGAGCGCTTCGCCGTCGGCTTCGGCGAGGCCGATCACTTCTTCGAGCCAAGTGGTGCCTGCGGTCTTCACATGGAGCCCGACATCGTGCTTGGCGATGAGCTTTTTAATGATCGGATAGATCGAGAATTTATCGGAACCGGAGTGCACGCTGAGCTTCAAGGTTTCGGGTAGGCCGAATTCTTGAATAGTATATGCGATGACGAAGAGATCCTCATCAAATTCCTTCTCGAATTGCACCAGATCACCGACGTAATCGACGCCCTTGTTGAAGCGCCCAGTAAACTTCGGCGCAATCGTTTGCGCAGGAATGCCCTCGGCAGCAATCATGGAAAGGATCAGAAATAGATCAATCGGCGTCTGTGGTAGGTCGGTTTCGTCAACGGAAACTTCGGTAATGAAATTTTCCGCTCCCTTAGCTTCGACGATATAATCGTAGATCGCTTTCGCACCTTTGATCGCAACAAGGAACTTCCCCGCCACTTCGCGCAAGTCTGCCTCGGTCACTTTGAAAGGTGCCTCAATCCCTGGAATTTGCAAAGAGCCGGTATACTTCTTATTGGCGGCAATGAAGGCATCGACATCGGCTGGTGCCGGCGTTTCGCCAACGAAATCGGCCACATCCAAAGTGTAGAAGTTACTTCCTGCGAGAAAGCTCTCGCAGGTTTTTAAGCCGATGTGATCGGCGTCGACGTAGAAATCACTCGTCCATCCAAGCGCTGCGACAGCGGCATCGGCTTCAGCACGAAGGTCGTCGGGTTGACTCTTCACGATACTGTGCTCGCGGAACGATTTGTTCCAGGTCGGATAGATATCGATGCCCGCGTTCTTACCGTTCACAACGGACTGCAGTTGAGCTTTGCCTTGATGCGCGAAACGATCGCCCATGCCTAAAGTGTATTTTTTAATTTTCATAGTTTTGTTGGAGGGGTTGAGCGTGAGTTGTTTCTATTAGGCTAACTAAAATTTAAACATCGTAGGAGCGTCCAAGAGGCTTGGCTTGCACGACGCATATACCGCGCTAGAAAGATCGCGCTTAAACGACGGGGGCGCGCAGCGTCCGACAAGCTCAGTGCGCACCGGGACGGTGCTGCGCTACCATTCTAAAAGTTCATAATATTCTTCAAGATTCGATGTGATATTAGAGCTCAGGAAACATTTCAGCGATCTTGACTGGCAATCCAGTCGCCATCGATCGGTTGGCAGCGATACCGGTGAGGATCGACAGTGCGCCGTCTTCGTGCCCTGCTGCTCGTCCGAGAGGGTCTTCCTTCGGATCGCCAAACACATCACGCAGCAGAATATGATCCGCGCCGCCGTGTCCCCCAGCATTGGTTTCCTCCAACTCGATCTTCTGTGGCTCTTCCCAATGCGGCCGATACAGTATGGTTGTCGGCTCCAGCACCTTGTGGGTCGAGCCGCCTTTGACATTGCGGCTGAGGTTGTGATCTCCCTCGCTTGCGCTGACATAAGACTTTTCGGTAACATCGATTTCCAGACGCCCCTTGGTACCATTAAAGGCCACGCGATATCCCTCCCATGGAGCAAAGGCCACCAAGTGATAGGTCATGACAGCCTTATTCTGATAGCGCACCATCACCCCAATGTCGTCCTCGATCGAGATGCCATCACCAAACACATTTTGATCGCGAATATAGCCATCCGCAGACTCGCAATCATAATAGAAAGTCTTCATTTCTGTCTCCTTATTCATGTCCAAACCGAAGGGATCGTTGGCTGCCAAAGGATTGCCTGTGCTGCGAGCATAGTTTCTTGGTTCACCTCGGCTCTCAGCATTTTCACGCCCGTAAAAACGCAGATCGCCCATCGCCATCACGGTTTCCGGGTGACTTGAAAGCCACCAGTTGACCAAGTCGAAGTGATGCGTCGCCTTATGCACCATCAGGCCCCCACTATTACGTTTATCGCGGTGCCAGCGACGGAAGTAATCTGCCCCATGCTTCGTATCCAGCAACCACTCAAAGTGCACCGAAGTCACTGTGCCAGGGGCATTTCAGCTGTTTACCTAAATGCTTAATTTAGAAAGTTTTTTCTAAAAATAGCTAGACTTATCATATGGTCTCTGTTGAAGTTGGCAGACTATGAAAGTCCAAAATGATACCCATAAA
>Ga0307933_1003011_pt1 | contig 10981 bp, 9 predicted proteins | sample OrgLakmetageno88_FD_201811 | JGI IMG/M metagenome (GOLD analysis project Ga0307933, IMG submission 201811) | Saline water microbial communities from Organic Lake, Antarctica - #88 | ecosystem: Environmental > Aquatic > Non-marine Saline and Alkaline > Saline | place: Antarctica: Organic Lake...
CAAGTTGAACTCGCATTGGTATCTACAGCTGCAGTGCTTCGTCGCCGCAGGAGCTGCAGCCGACTGGTCTGATTGGCGCGGTTGTGGTGCAGCAAGGCTAGTGCCGTTCGTGGTGCGGGTGCTGGCACCCCTTTGCGTTTGCTGTTGTTGCTGCTGCTGGTCTCATTCGTGTACCGACCCAGCGAACGGTTCACTGGCGCTGGGGGAAAGCTTGAGCTGCTGTAAGAGTTGGCTTTACCAGTAGTGTACGTGTTGACGAGGTTCGAGCTCGAGCTGGCGGGGAACGCGTGGGACGACGACGCCATGGTCGCTGCGTGTTGCTTGGTGGCTGCTCTTGGTCTCTAAATGAGATGAATGATGAACGCGCCCATTTCTTGGGAGTACCCGGATTCCACTCTACGAATTGAATACTAAATAACTCGATCATAATTTTGAAAAGGGCGCGAAACGACGCGTGCCAAGCAAAGGCGCCCAAAAAACGAGAAAAAACGCCCTCCAAAGAATGTAAAATTGCGCACAATCTCTCCTCCTTGGACCCCTCCTTTGCTCACTTACTCACTGTTGTCGTCGAAAGGAACCAAGAAAGCAACCTTTTCCTTACCATGTCCATGTATGTACTCAAGCGCAACGGCAAGAAGGAGTCGGTGCACTTTGACAAGATCACCAGCCGCATCTCCAAGCTTTGCTACGGATTGGACGCAAAGGTATGTACAATACGAACAACGATTCAACCAACGACTGACTGTGCATTGCTACACTACACACGTACAGTATTCTACAATCTATCATCAATCATCATCTCACACCATCTCTCCATCACGATTGCAACAGCATGTGGACGCCGTCGTCATCTCGCAAAAGGTCATCCAGGGAGTCTACCCAGGCGTTACCACCTCGGAACTCGATGAGTAAGTCATTGCCTTGCCTTTCACCAGCTTTTATGCAAACACACAAACACACCCCACTCACTCACCCTCTACTGTCCTCGCACAGACTCGCTGCACAGACCGCCGCCTCCTTTGCTACCCAGCACCCGGATTACTCAATCTTGGCGGCGCGCATTTCAGTTTCCAACCTGCACAAGTCCACCATTGGCAAATTTTCAGATTTGGTAGAAAAGTTTCACAAGTACGCGCACCCCAAGACTGGCAAGCCGGCGTCTCTCATTGCCGACGATGTGTACGACGTTGTCATGAAGCACAAGGACGAACTTGATGGCGCCGTCGTGCACGCCAGAGACTTTGAATACGACTATTTTGGATTCAAGACGCTCGAAAAGTCCTATCTCCTCAAAATGGACGGAAAAATTGCAGAACGCCCGCAGCTCATGCTCATGCGCGTCTCTGTTGGAATCCACGGTCACGACATTCCCCACGTCATTGAAACCTACAACCTCCTGTCGGAACGATTCTTTACCCACGCCACGCCAACTCTTTTTAATGCCGGCACGCCAAATCCACAAATGTCCTCTTGCTTTTTAATGACGGCCAAGGACGATTCCATTGACGGCATTTACGATTCACTCAAGAACTGCGCAGTCATTTCCAAATACGCCGGCGGCATTGGACTCGCCATTCACAATGTCCGCGCCAGTCAATCCTACATTCGCGGTACCAACGGTACTTCCAACGGCATTGTCCCCATGCTCCGCGTCTTTAACAATACCGCTCGCTATGTCGATCAGGGTGGCGGCAAGCGCAAGGGTTCCATTGCCATTTACTTGGAACCGTGGCACGCGGACATTTTTCCGTTTTTGGATTTGCGCAAGAACCACGGCAACGAATCGGACCGCGCCCGGGATTTGTTTTATGCCCTCTGGGTCCCCGACCTCTTTATGCAGCGTGTCAAGGACAATGGCGACTGGAGTCTCATGTGTCCCAACGAAAGTCCCGGTCTTTCCGACTGTTGCGGCGACGAATTTGTGGCCTTGTACGAACAGTACGAGCGCGAGGGAAAGGTGCGCAAGACCATCAAGGCGCAGCAATTGTGGTTTGCCATTTTGGACGCGCAAGTCGAAACGGGCACCCCTTACATGTTGTTTAAGGATGCGTGCAACTCCAAGTCCAACCAGCAAAACTTGGGGACCATCAAGTGCTCCAACTTGTGCACCGAAATTGTCGAGTACACGGCGCCCGACGAGGCGGCCGTTTGCAACTTGGCCAGTATCAGTTTGAGCATGCTGGTCAAGCCGGGGGATTACGGAACGACTGGGTCGTTTGACTTTGACAAGCTCAAGGCAGTGACCGAGGTGGTGACCAAGAACTTGAACAAGATTATTGATCGCAACTTTTATCCCATTGAAGAGGCCAAGACGTACGTGTTGCTCTTTGCTTTGGAGTGGTGCTTTTTTTTGTGTGCGTGTGTTCCTTTTTGCTAACTGCAGCCTCTTTCTTTTCATTCAATTTTCTCAGATCCAACATGCGCCACCGTCCCATTGGTATCGGCGTCCAGGGTCTTGCCGACGCCTTTCAGATGCTTCGCATCCCATTCGACTCCCCCGCGGCCCGGCAGTTGAACCGCGACATTTTCGAAACTATTTACTTTGGTGCCTGCACGGCCAGTATGGAACTCGCCGAGATCGAAGGCGCTTACTCGACTTACCAAGGCTCGCCCGCCAGTAAGGGACGACTCCAGTTTGACCTTTGGGATGTCGAACCGACCAACCGTTGGGACTGGCCTGGACTCAAGGCCAAGATTGCCGAGCACGGCATGCGCAACTCGTTGTTGGTTGCTCCCATGCCCACGGCTTCGACCGCCCAGATTCTTGGCAACAATGAGAGCACCGAGCCGTTCACATCCAACATGTACAACCGTCGTGTCTTGGCCGGGGAGTTTACTGTTGTCAACAAGCACTTGTTGCGCGAGCTCACCGCCAAGGGTGTCTGGACCGAGTCTGTCCGTAACCGAATCATTGCCGAGAATGGATCCATTCAGAATGTACCGGAGATATCCCAGGAAATTCGCGATATCTACAGGACTGTCTGGGAGATTCCCCAGCGTGCTATTCTTGACATGGCCGCCGACCGTGCGCCCTATATTTGCCAGAGCCAGAGTTTGAACATTCACATTGCTGACCCTGACTCCAAGAAGTTGACTTCCATGCACTTTTATGCTTGGAAGAAGGGCCTCAAGACTGGCATGTACTACCTCCGTACCAGACCCAAGGCTGATGCTATCAAATTTACCGTCAACCAGGAACAGTTGGTTGCCGACAAGGTAAAGCAGACCTCGATCAACGAGGCGAGTGAGAAGGAGAACACTGTCAACAAGGTTGCTGCTACTCCAATCACGCCCGAGGGACCTCGCAGGATTGCGCCTGCCGAGGGATTGAAGGGGTTGACCACACAGGACGATGACGACATGTGCCTCAACTGCGGAGCCTAAAAACAAACTCTCTCCTTGGGATCTCTTCACTCGTTGTTGTGCAGAAAGACGCCAGTCGTAACATAAGATTTCAGAACATTACATATCAAGTATAATCCTCTATGCTTTCATCCAGTCGCGTGACAGTTAGTCTAACTAGTAGTTGTGTCATCGCCTGGCATGACGAACTGAGCCGCAAAGCTTTCAACATCATTCTTCAATAGATGGACTCCGCTTTGCACGTCTTCATTGGTTTGCAGTACCGCTACAAAGTCTTTGAGAAGCACCTTCTTTTTCGGGGGTGCCGTAACATCGTCTAACTCTTGGTGTGCCTTCAACTCGAGCTCGGCTATTCGCTGTGCCTGCAAGGCGAGTTCGCTGCCCCGATGCAGAAACTCTGCCACTTGATCAAAGTCTCTTTCGGTGAGTCCTCGCGTCGTCAAAGCAGGAGTCCCTAGCCGCACACCTCCTGGGTTAATCGCCGATGTATCGCCGGGAATACTGTTCTTGTTTGTCGTAATGCTTGCCAAGTCGAGAACCTTTTCAACCTTGGATCCTGTGAGACCCAAACATCGAACGTCCCACAGCATGAGATGATTGTCGGTGCCTCCCGTAGCCAGCACGTGTCCTCGTTTTCCAAGACCGGCCGCAAGTGCTTTGGCATTCGCCACGACATTTGCTGTATACTCAGTGAATTCAGGTCGCTTCGCTTCCTTCAAAGCGACAGCAAGGGCCGCAATCTGGTGGTTGTGAGGACCGCCTTGGAGAGACGGAAAGACTGCAGCATTGATGTCGTCCATGTACTCTCGCTTGCCAAAGATCATTCCCGAACGAGGACCGCGGAGTGTCTTGTGTGTAGTACTCGTTACAACGTCGGCATACTCAAAAGGGCTCACGGCTTGGTACCCCGCAACGAGACCAGAAATATGCGCCATGTCCACCATCAACTTGGCCCCGACAGCATCGGCAATCTTTCGCATGCGTGCGTAGTCCCATTCTCGAGGGTACGCCGATCCACCGGCAATCAACAGCTTCGGCAAGAACATTCGGGCACGCCGCTCCATTTCCTCGTAATCAATCAAACCCGTGTCCGATGACACAATGTACGGCATACTTTCAAAGTAAACGCTGGTTGCCGATACCTTTTTCTTGGCAGTCTGAAAACCGTGCGTCAAGTGACCACCGGACGGCAGATCCAAGCCCATGATGCGATCGTGCGGCTGTAATAGAGCCGTGTAGACGGCAAAATTGGCTGGAGACCCCGAGTACGGTTGCACGTTCACGCCCCATTCAGTCGCGTCCAAACCGAAGAGGTCGAGAGCACGGTCCATGCACAGAGTTTCGATTTGATCAATAAATTCGTTTCCACCGTAATATCGCTTTCCCACACCGCCCTCGCTGTACTTGTTGGTGAGACAGCTTCCAAGCGCTTCTCGCACAGCCTTGCTAGCAAAGTTTTCCGAGGCAATTAGTTCGAGACCGAAGCGTTGTCTCCGATCTTCAGAGTTAATCATCTTGGCAAGTATCGGATCGAAATCTTCCAGAGAAGGAGAATTTTGTTCGGCACTCTGTTTCTCTTCCATGGACACCATGTTTAGTCTAGAAGCTAGAATAGCTTGCATTCTGGACGGGGTAAAGGCGATCGCACCGCGATGTAGTTCCGTCGACGCGGAGAGTAACAGGACGACGCCGACGGGGAAGAAATGTGATGTTCTGGTCATGATATGGATTCGGATGCCGTGATCGGTTTCAAACGAATCAGCTAGTTATCGCGAGATGGTCGTCACCCTTCGATTCGGCTTGTATTGCGGATGCTATTCCTTTTCTATTTTGGCGAGTTGAGTGCCTTGCCGCCATTGTGAAGTGATGTGTTTTCAAAGAACGAAACGCGTCTGGTCGAGAAACGCCGTCCGTTTTCGCGCGAAAGGCGTGAAAAAAGGCGCGAACGTCAAAAAACAGCGTCCAATGCCAACCCCATCGACCATATTTCTCATTCGACAACAACGACAACAACAAGCAATTCTGACCAAGCCAACCATAAAGAAGTGCCAACACCTCCGTAGCAACAAGATCAAGGTCTTTCACGCAGTCATTGACTTTCTTTCGCTCTTTGCTTTCACCGTCACCACCTCTCAAGGGTGGAACCGCACCGTTCCTGCCACCTTGGATGCCTGCTCTGGCAGTCCGAGTACGCGCCCATTACAGCCGCTCCTTTCTCAGCTGCATCTGCGGCATCAGCTTCCAAATTCCGGTTTACCACGGCTGTTACAAGCGTTTGCTTTACGTACTCCGCCCCCAAAAGTCCCCTTCGAGTTGTGCTGCTGATACCCTCCGCTTTGTTTCGACGCGAGTTGCTTGGAGCTTATCGCACCCTCTTGACCGATTTGACCACGACCTTTGTTGCCAACACCAATGATGGAATCCTTTGTGTCCATGTGAGCACCAGCAACTTTCAGTGCGCAGCAAGACTTTTCGAGTGTCATTGCTGATACCCTCCGCTTTGTTTTGACACGAGTTGGAGCCTGTCGCACCCTCTTGACCGATTTGACCACAACCTTTGTTGCCACCACCGCTGCCTCAGGATTCCATCGTGCCCACGTGGGCACCGGAAACTTCGTATTCAGTGCGCAGTAAGGCCATTCGAGAGCTGCCATCGTCAAGTTCATCAGATTGTGGGAATATTCCAACGTGCGCGACCACCAGCATGCTGTGAATGCCACAGGTGGCTCCCTTGTGCAGTCCACCGGATGCCTTACTACTGATAAGGCCACGTCTGCTTTTATTTGGATCGGAAAGACTGGGACCAAGTTTCGCACCCAATTCTAGAGAACGAACAAGATCAAGAAGAAAAAGAAACCGCATGCTACTGTATCAATGAAGAAACAGGAAACACCGAATGAATGAATGAATGAGTTAAAGACCAAGAAACTATATGTATCGAAAGAAGAATCAACAAGAACGCAACAATGCGCGCAACATGCAAGGCACAAAGAAAATAAAAACGAATACTCTACAGTACAAGCTACAAAGAATGAAACAATACGCACAAAGCGCAAAAAGGCAAAAACTAACAACAGTATAACAAGCCAACGATACGCGTCTACAGTACTTTATCTACGGGATTCGCCCTAGCTATACGTAGCTAGTAACGGACCGTTTAAATTATGCAATATTGAGCTATGCGCGATATTAGAATAGCGTAGCTACTAGCTTTTCGTGCCGGTTGCTTGCTTGTATTAGCCATGCTGCCTATCACATAAAATTTGCAGGCCCTTCGAGCTGCGGTTGGTAGCTGGGAGCAAGAGCAGCGGGACCTTGACGAGCGTCAGCGATAGCTTGTCTAGCAGCTATAATAACTAAAGCCAGACTCTTGTTTCGCAAGGACTGATGAAGGACCGACGAACGAACGAGAGCAAAGAGGGCAACGACATTTCGAGGCGAGGAAGACGGAAGGGATCGACCATGGCCCCCATCTAGCTCCTCTCTGTGAGTGCCATGGCTCATCTGCATGGCTAGACGTTTGATAGTCTTGGTTTGCAACAAAGTTACAAAGGGGGATTTACTTGAAATGGGTTGGTCCTGTCGTTTCAGCCGTCGCAGGAAGGCCGAAACGAACAAGAGAAAAAAGTCTGCAGGGCTCCGATTTGGGGGACACCTTGGGCTTTCTTGTCCAGACAAAAAGCCATTCTATTCTGGAGATGTGGATTTTGTTGACAACTGCCGCATAGTCTACCAATGTTAATATCTTCAGGCAGGGCCAGTGTCGGTTGGCGCTTTCGCAACTCCATTGGCATCGTACCATGCTCCCGCTTTTGGGAGAAACGTCACGTCTGGATCTTTTTTCGAATGAAAATAGGCTCGAACGGTGGCCGCCGTTGGTTCCTCACTCCGATAGGCTGCGAAATGCAAATGCGGTTCCGGACTAAAGCCCACGCTCCCACTCAATCCAATGACCTGTCCAGCAGTGACCCGATCTCCGGCCTTGACAGTTGCCTTTGCAATGTGGACATATTCAACAAAGAGCGGACCTGCTTTCACTGATTCCTCTCGCCCGGTCGATTTCTGGTGTCTGTCAATGGAGTCTTCATGCGCATCCAACTGCAAAATGACCGAATTCCACTCAAAGAGGTTGGACACGGCGATTCCAGAGAGAGTGTTGGAATCTTTGCATTCCACCACGACACCATTACCGACAGCCAACAAGGGTGTCCCAATAGGGCACGCAAAGTCAATAGCGTGCAAGTTACCCGCAAAAAAGTGCGTCAAGTGTCCACTCTCTCCCTGAGTGCATCGAAAGGAGGTGCCCGTGCCTCCCTGTAATGGAAACCCCAGAGTCTGCGGATGCGTATCGGCACTATCGCGGTGCTTGTTCCATTCCTGCACGTCGCTATCGATTTTTAGATTTTCCAACGATTTATCTTGCGGCAGCTCAATGTAACACAATGTGGCAAACGTGCTGGGGGGACACAAGACAATCAGCGTGGTACACGGGCGCGACACGTTGTGATTGTCTACCGTTGTTCCCTGCTGCAGCACTTGGCCCTTGCAGTCTCTCAATACAGTTTCGTAGACGGTAATATAAGCCACCACGTATTCAGTTCGATCGTTGCAGAGCGATAGCGTACTCTCTTCTGGATCAATGGCAATGTCGGGAACCTCCTGTCCTACAAACTCGGTTGGATCGAAATCTTCCCATTCAATCACCCACTGTGTGGCTGGACTGCCCCCGTTGTCCTTTCTCGCAATGTGACAACCCGGTCCAGCATCCAGCTCAAAATTCAAGGCGTGCTGCTGCAGCGATGGCGTCCCGCTCTTGGTTTTGGGTTTGCGCCTTGATCGGCGGCCCCCCTTTTGCCGTCCCATGGTGGCAAAGAATGGGACTCTCGAGTACCGTATGATACATAGACTTTACGATGTATGATGTGATACAGTAGTCTAGTTTGTGGTCGAAACGAAAAAGCGGTCGGTCTGGAGGGGTACACTTCGCTTCCTAGTCCGTTTCGCGCAATTTCTTGCCGTCAAGAAACATCATTCGTCACACGTTTTTTCGTTTTGGAGCTTCAACAATGGCAAAGAATCGAACAAGCACAATAAAAGATTCGACTCTGCAACTACAGTACTGCTAGTCTACAGTACTACTAGTCGGTCGAGGTGAGATCCAAGTAGTCTAACTAAATCGAGAACTGACTCGAACGTTTCAACCATGAGGAGGGTTGCGTTGGCGTTGGCGTTGGCGTCGGCAATATTGCTCAGCAGCTTTGTCCTTGGATCCGTCGCTGCCTTTTCCTTGCAAGGCACGCCTGGAATAACTAGATATCCTGCAGCTGGTGCCTTATCGAAAGTTCGCTCCATATCGACTCTACTCAAGGCGGAGGAAGAGCCCATGTCGTACGAGATGGATACGGAAGACGAAGAGGTTGAACAACACCTGGGCGAAGCCGTATCTTCCGCCTCCGCGGTGGACCGCCCAGCATCCACAAATCGTATCAATGGCGACAATAATCGGTTCGATGCGCTACTAAAGTCGGTCGGTCTCGACAGCACCCAAATCAGGCACGCCGCTCGTCTACCCAACAGCCGCGCCATAAGTTCGTTGGATGTTTTTTGCAATCGAGAGCTCCGCATGGACGGAATCCGCGCCATTGGATTCGATATGGATTACACGTTGGCGGCTTACAAACAGCCCGCCTTTGATCGATTGGCCTTTGACGGTGCCAAGAAAAAACTGGTCGATGCCTTTGGCTATCCCGCAGAAGTCTTAGATTTTGAATACGATCACAATGGCTGGACTCGCGGCCTCATTATTGATACCGTGCGCGGCAACTTTCTCAAGATTGATCGACACAAATACGTCAGGGTGGCCAATCACGGCTTTAACCGCATCTCGTCCACCACACGAAAGCACTTGTATTCGAGAACGTTCAACAAGGTCATGTCCTTTTCGGAAAAATGTACGTTCCCGTTGACCTCTTGTGGATAGACTCTCCTTTGAATATGGATAACACGACACCACACACCACACACTCTTAAAAGTCCCATACTCGCACTCACCTTGCATCTCGTCGTTCCAATGCAACTCTAACCACGTTACTTACCTGCACAATTCCAGATTTTGTCAATATGGACACTTTGTTTCAGTTTGTGGACGCTCATTTGTTCGCGTCGCTGATTGAACTCAAGGATCAAGGAGAGCACGATGCGCTGGACTTTAAAACATACGAGGAAATGTACAAGCACGTGCGGGAATGCGTCGATTTGTGCCATCGCGACGGCGTCATCAAGGACGAAGTCGCGCGAGAGCCCGACAAGTACATTGTGCATGACAAGGGACTCATTCCCATGCTGCAACGGTACCGACGAGCGGGCGTGAAGGTTTTTTTGCTCACCAATTCGTTGTGGGAGTACACTTCGACCGCCATGAATTACTTGTACCACGGCAAGCGCTTGGACGATGCCGAACAAAAGAAGAATGAGTGGCTCGAATTGTTTGATCTCGTGATTGTTGGTTCTTGCAAGCCCGCCTACATGCTCGATCCGTACTTGAATCTGTTTCGCATCAACCCTGCCGATGGTACCTTGAAGAATACCGACGGTGTCTACGAGATTGACGCTCTCGGTCCCAACGGCGCTCTCAAGTTTTTGGAAATGGGCAAGGTATTCCAAGGCGGCAACTGGCTGCATTTGCACGCCATGCTCGAGACTGAAGCTGGCGAAGAGATTCTTTACGTTGGTGACCACTTGTACTCTGATGTGCTACGATCCAAGCGAACGCTGGGATGGCGATCAGCCTTCATCATGCCCGAATTGGAGGAAGAAATGCGCGTCTTTAACGAAAACTTGCCCTTGGCCAAGCAGATTTCTTCTCTGCGACAATTGCGAGACGAACTCGCTCTGTACGGAGAAGAGTTCCGATTCAGTAGCGACGACTTGGATGCCGTCAAGGTGCAAGAAACGCTGACTCAGTTGCAACAAGAAGACGTGCTGTTGAAGGAAAAGCTGACCGCCATGGCCAAACAGTGGCACGCTGCCTTTCATCCCGTTTGGGGCGCCATGTTCAACGCGGGCTACCAAGATTCACGGTTTGCCTTTTATGTGCAAAACTATGCCTGCTTGTACACTTCCCGAGCCACCAACTTGGGCTTGGCCTCGACGGCACGATCCTTTCGCACCAGTTTGGAAATCTTGCCGCACGATCGACTGTTGGCCACACCCGACTCGGAATTTGTCGAAATCGCGCCGTGGGATTAAAAGACGTTGGCTAGCTAGAGTAAATGGTATATAACGCTACCTGGTATAGGGTTTATACGAAATACTGTACTATAGTAACGGACTATAGCGTCCCAGCTAGCTATGTAGCTAGCTTAGCTGAACGTAGAGCAAGCTAGCTACCGGGGTAGCTTTTCGATCGGGACTCGATCGATTCATTCCTAAACGTACGCCATCGTTCGATGCTCTTCTTTCGTTGTTCGTTGGCACAGTACCGGTACTGGTACGGTTCTAAAGTAGTAGTCATAACCGACCATCAACGTCAACAGCAACACACATACAGAAGAACGCCCCACTCTCTCGACCATGGCGGACCAAGACGAGTTGACCGTGCACCTGACCGTGACGGCAA
>Ga0307933_1003014_pt1 | contig 10971 bp, 2 predicted proteins | sample OrgLakmetageno88_FD_201811 | JGI IMG/M metagenome (GOLD analysis project Ga0307933, IMG submission 201811) | Saline water microbial communities from Organic Lake, Antarctica - #88 | ecosystem: Environmental > Aquatic > Non-marine Saline and Alkaline > Saline | place: Antarctica: Organic Lake...
TCTCTCTGTGTGTGTGTGACGCTGTACCGTCTGTCTTATTGTCTTATACATCCCCTACTCCCATCTCCATCTCTTTCTCACCGTGAACAGCACGCCCGCCCATGGAGGCCAAGGCCGCCACCGCAGTTAAGCGTGACCGGTGAGTCGGACCAGAGATGTGACTTGTTGATCGCCTGACTGGGCTCAGCGACCGTCCACGGTGAGTGTCACCGACATCTCATTCGTTCATCATCATCCGGATCTCTCGCCCTGCCGCCCTTCTTGTTTTTGCATGCACAGTGCTGCTCTGGATCTCCTCGATGCTGCAGCCCCGCCACTGCTCAAGGCTGTGCGTGTGGGCAGTAGGCGTGAGAGCGAGAGCGCAAAGGAGAAGAGTGAACCATATCACCTCTTCTCACGCCGTTACCTTGCGACCCGTTTCAGGCCGCCAGCGAGGAGAAGCATGCGTCGACAAACATCGCCAAGCGATTCAAGCCCGTTGTGAGTGCCGCCGCCAAGGTGTGAATTTCGGCCAGGGCATGAACCTTCCGACGTTGACGCAGGGCCGTCGTTCCAATTTGCTGATACTCTCCGCCCCTTGTGATTAAAAGGCGCCCGAGCCGTCGCCATCGGCATTTGCGATCTTCGTCAAAAAGCAGATGACCACCAAGCGGGTGAGTTGCCCCGCTGCAGCAGCCTGCCGCCCATGTTTCTCCGCCCTTACTTATCCTTGGCCTCGCCTTCTCTTCCTTTTTCCTCCACCAGTTTTCTGGGCTTGACGCCACTCGTGCCTCTGTAGCACTTGCAACAGAGTGGCGCAGCCTTTCTAAATTGGCGCGCAGTCCATATGAGACACAAGTAAGTGCTGTGCGACGCAAAAGCTGTACACTTGTGCGACCCGTCTGAGCTTGGAGCTCACCCCTTCTTCCTCTTCCCTTATATCCCTCAATTCACCACCAGGCGCTCATCGCGAGCGAGCATGACATTGACGACCGGGTTGATACCGACGAGCATACAGAGGTGATGCTCAAGGCACCAACCACGGTCTTGCAGGCTGACGAGGTGGCCGGGGTCCGTGGCCCGACCAGGATGGTGCGGCTGCTGCTGAGGGCACAGTGCGTAGCCATCAGCACAGACTCTTCCACGACATTCTTTCCACTACACCTTGCCGCCAAGGACCTGGCCGGTGACGTGGACGCTAAAATTTGCTTCCGCTTGCTGCTTGAGGCGTACCCAGAGGCGGCAAGCACAGCTGATAGTCACGGCTGGCTGCCATTGCACACAGCCGTGCGCCACTTGAACACAAATGGGAGCGTGAATGAGGACGCCGTTAAGTGCTTGGACCTCTTGCTGAACGCAAACCCAGCTGCTGCGCAACAGAGAACACCCGAGGGCAGCCTGCCCCTGCATCTGGCGCTCGAGTTCATGGGCGAAAGCGAAGGTGCCAGCGCCTGCATACAGCTCTTGCTCAGTGCGCACAAAGACGCCGCTATGGAAGCAGACGCTGCCAGTCGGTTGCCGCTACACTTGGCTGCGCGTTTTATCTCAGGCGGAAAAGGTGCGCATGAGTGCATGGAGCTCCTTTTGAGCGCCTCAAGAGACGCTGCCAAGACACGGACACGTTCCGGCGGGCAATTACCTCTGCATTTCTTCGCTCAGAACGAGGCATGGCCGCCGGCCGCGTTGGCACAGCTGCTGACGTCGGCATACCCTGCTGCGCTGGTAGAAAAAGACGATGCAGGTCGCACGCCGCTGCGTGTGGCAGAGGAGTGCGCTTGTCTGCCGGCTGACGCGCTAGATAAGCTGCGCCGTTTGACGAAAGGTGAGACCGGCAAGGAACGCGATTTGATATGCTATTTTGCCGTCCGGCAGGCTCACGGTCTACATTGTTCCACCCACTCACTTGTTTCCGTCGCTCCCTCCTGCGTCACTCGCTATACCTCCATCAGAATATCGAGCAAAACGTCAGGAAACGTTTGGGGAGGATACAGCCATGTCGTCACACAGCCACGGGGCAGCAGTGCCTTTGCCGACCTCAACCGAAAGGTCAATGTCCTCCGATGGCGGCGTCACCCCGTCAGCGCACAATCAGGCGGAGCTGCTTACTGATGTCGACATCGCTCGATCTCAACGACCGACGCAGCCGCAGAGAGAGCCTATCGTCGCCCCGCCAAACAGTGCGGCGATGCACCCTAGCATGCCCGACGCGTCACCGCAACTGCTGCCTTACCTTAGCCTTCTAAAGAGATCGCAAGAGGACGGTCGCGCCGAGCTTACGGCAGTGCAGGTGCGGGAGCTGAGCGAAGCTCTTGCCAAGCACCCGGCGCTGGCTTTCGCCAGAGACGCGAGCGGCAACACCCTGATGCCCACACTCCTGCAAATATACCAGGGTAGCAGACTTGTAGAGTGCATCAACCTTGTGTTACGCGCAAATTCGGGCGCTGCGGCTGAAGCTGAGGCCAAAGGCGGCCGCCTTCCATTGCATCTTGCGCTGGAGGGCCTGGAGCACTATGAGCAGGCTGCGGAGAGCGTCATGCTGCTTTTGCTGGCACACCCGGCGGCTGCCGCAATCAAAACACCAGAAGGGCTTCTGCCACTCCATGCGGCAGCAAAGTCCCTCGTCGGTAACATGAGCGCGGCCTGGCGTCCCGGCGTGGTTGCCAGCATGCATGCGCTGCTCGATGCTCACCCCAGCGCCGCCTGCGTGGCTGGCCCCGATGGCTGGCTACCGCTGCATACCGTGGTACGCTACTCGGGTGCCTGCATCGGCACAGCAGCGTGTGTGCGCCTGCTGCTTGAGGCGCACTCAGATGGAGCACGAGAGGCTGCCGACGGCTGGCTGCCCCTACACTTGACATATTCCATGCGCCTCGGTCCCGACGCGGCAGAGTGCGTCCTCCAATTGCTCAAGGCGCACCCGGATGCCGTCTCAACACCGCTGCCTGATGGCTGGCTGCTGCTGCATCACGAAGTGAATGCCCTGGGCGGCGATACCGCCTCCCTGAATATTTTGCAGCAGCTGCTTGCAGCTTACCAGGGCGCCGTTTGCGAGCCCACACCTGATGGCTGGCTGCCATTGCATCTTGCCGCCCGAAACGTGGGCGCAGGAGTGGGCTGTGTTGCGTGCGTACGCGTGCTGCTAGCGGCCAACGCAGATGTCGCGAGTAAATGCGGCCCAGATGGCAACCTACCCCTCCACCATGCCATTCAAGCTGCCAGCGGTAGCAGTGAGAGCGTGGCACGGGCTCTGAAGTGCATCCGAGGACTGCTAAAGGCGTATCCTGGTAGCGCAGAAATCTCTGGCGCAGAACGCTGCCTGCCGCTGCATTTTCTGACAAGGCGGATGGACGGGAGCGAGGGGGGCGTCGAATGCCTGCGAGCACTTTTAGACGCCTACCCTGCTGCAGCAGGGAGGAAGAATGCGGCAGGCGCGCTGCCATTGCACCTTCTCAGCGCCAACGCTAGACATCCTCCCGTTGAAGCTGTGCGGCTGCTCCTGGCTGCATTTCCCGAGGCTCTTAACACCGAGGACGCCGAAGGGCGTACTCCAGTTGAGCTTGCGGAGCAATGCGGCGCCGCGCCAGAACTCATTGACGAGCTTCGCCGCGCATCGACGGCCAATGGTGAGTCAAAGCTACGTATGGTCAATGAGGGAAGAGCGTCAAAGCCTCAGTTTTTCAATATGAACACACTCATCTGAATCTATTTACGTCCATCAATAGACACGCCAGTTTGTGAACTCGTTGGCGACAACAGCGTCACGGCTGTGCTTGTGCATGATGACAGCAATGTTTTCGAGCTTGTTGGCGATGACTGCGAGCCCGCGCACGCCGGAAATGTAAAAGTTCAGGCTGTGTGCAGCGACAGCACCGCAGCCGAGCCCGTGCACCCCAAGAATGCAGAATTCGAGGTTGTCGGCGACGACAGCAGTCCAGCTGAGTCTGTGCATCTCATCACCACAAAAGTCCAAGCTGTGCGTAGCGACAGCATCCCAGCCGAGTTCGCGCCCACCAAAAACGCCGCAGAAGTATTGTTTGTCGGCAACGACAGCACCGCAGCCGAGCCCGTGCTCGTCAATGCCGCAGAAATTCAGGTTGTCGGCGACGATAGCACCCCATTCGAGCCCGAGCACGTCAATACCGCAAGATATGTTCTCGTCAGGAAGGGAGAGAGCATGGACAACGTCTTTGATGACACACCCTTCCTTGAGAGTCTCGACAACGCCTGCATCACAAAGGTCAGTTCAGCAAATGTGGCGGAACTGCAACGTGCTTTGGCCGACAATCCTGCCCTTGCCCAGACAAAGGATGAGAAAGGTTGGCTGCTGCTCCACAAAGTGGTGCGCTATGCATGGGGCCCACGCGCAGCAGAGTGCGTTCGCTGCTTGCTCCATGTGAACCCCGACGCCGCACGCGCAGCAGATAAGGACTTGTACCTGCCGCTGCACCTTGCACTCGAGCACAGTCGCGGGTCTCCTGGCACGGCTGCCTGCGTGCAGGTGCTCCTAGAAGTATATGCTCGGGGCGCCAAGGAGAAGATCCGCACAAAATGGCCGGCTCTCCATCTCGCTCTGCGACACATGCCGCCTAGCGATGACACAGCCGAGTGTGTGCGGCTACTGCTGCAAGCTGATTCAGAAGCAGCCAGGCGAAAGATGTACGGGTCGCTCCCCCTGCGTCTTGCCGTCTACTACATGAAGTGTTGTGCAGGCACCGCCAAGATTGTGGACATGATACTGAGCGTGCACCCCGGAGCAGCACGGGAACATGACAAAAAGGGTTGTCTTCCACTGCATATTGCTATTTCGCATCTTGGTGCAGGCGAAGACGCTGTCGAATGCGTGCGGCTGCTGCTCAATGCGTTTGCGCCTTCTACACACACTCCAAATGCGCTTGACATATCGCCGCTGCATTCCGTCTTGCGCCATTTGCGGTGTGGGACTGGCATTGCAGAGAGTGTCAAGCGCTTACTCCAAGCAAATCCTGGAGCGGCACAGCAGCCGTACACTTCCGGCGAGCTTCCGCTGCATGTAGCTCTTCGCGAAAGTGAGACTGCTCCTCATACTGTGGATTGCTTGCACGCTCTTTTGGAGGCGCATCCCGCTGCTCTCGAGGTCGAAGACTCAAAGGGAGAAATGCCTTTGCATTCTGTATTGAAGATGACTGACGGCACCTTGAACGCAAGCGTCAGCGCCGCCGCCGCCGATTTTGTCCGTCTTGCTGTGCAGATCTACCCACTAGCAGCTCAAAAGAAAAATTCAAGCGACCTCCTTCCTCTTCATATTGCAACGCGCTTTGCCAGCCAGAGTGATGCTGCAGCTGGGTGTGTACCTGCGCTTGTTCAGGCGTACCCTGCAGGCGTGAGCGAGGCGACCGAAAATATGTTCCCGCTTCACCTTGCGCTTATGAATGGCCTTCGCGCCAGCAGTGCGTTTTCTGACTGTCTGCGCGCCCTTCTTATGGACGGTCCCGCACAGGCATTGACTGCCACCGAGTACGGCGAGTTACCTCTGCATCAAGCATTGTGGAAAATCGGTGGCAACGTTTCCGTTGATTGTTTCCGCATGCTGCTCGAGGCGCACCGCGCTGGGGCACAACAACAAAGCAGACTGGGCTGGCTGCCTCTGCATTATGCAGCAAGGCACATTGGGGGCGGCGAGGACATTGTCGAGTGTGTAAGGCTGCTGCTCGAGGCACACCCTGCGGGTGCTGCGTGCCCAACACCCGACGGATGGTTGCCTCTTCACTTTGCCGCCTGCTACGGCTGCGGCGGGGCAGAGATGGAGAATTGTGTCCGCATTTTGCTGTCAACGTTCAAGCCCGCCGCCCAACACAAGACTTGCGACGGCCATCTTGCGCTCCATCTCGCGGCCAGACACCTTGGTGGCGGAGTGGCAGCAGAGGGCGTCCTTCGACTGCTTCTTGACGCTTTCCCCGCTGCTGCTAGTGAGACAAATATAGATATGCTGCTCCCTCTCCAGCTACTCGCGGAGAGTGACGCGCGGCCGACAGCAAAGATGGTCGAAATGCTTGTGATAGCCTACCCCGAAGCTGCTTTTGCGGGAGATGACACCTTCCAAACACCATTAGAAGTGGCCACGGCGACTGGCCTGCTGCCCAATGAGACAATGGCAGAGTTGTCGCGTCAGACGGAGAAAGGTAAGACAATGTATGGAAGTCGGCAATGGTTCTCCACCGCTGCTCACGCACCTCGTTTTGGTCTCAACCCCTTAGCTTCTATCACCCTCGAAGCAGCTGGCATGTGGAAAAAAGCTTGCTTTTTGAAAGAAAGTGAAACTACAGACTCGGAGGACATGTCACCAGAGGAGGCTCTCGAAATTAAGCGGGCCATGACGCAGTACCCCGAGGTTGCCCAGAAAACAAACAAGTATGGTCGACTACCGCTGCACTACGTGCTTCGCTACCGAAATGGCGAGCTCGTTTTAGACTGTGTACAGCAGCTGCTGCGTGCCAGCCCTGCTGCAGCGGCAGTGAAAGACAGATTTGGGCACTTGCCGCTGCACACTGCGCTCGAACACATGTGTGGCCGATTAGGCACGGCCAGATGTGTTCAGAGTCTGTTGGAGGCCAATCCATCTGCCGCCATGGAAAAGGACGCGGACGGCTGGCTTCCACTTCATTTAGCACTACACAATGTCGATGCAGGCGTGGGTGCAGCAGAGACCCTTGCAGTGCTGCTTGCCGCCTATCCGGACGCGATCAAAGAGGCAACGCCTGAAGGCCTTCTGCCGCTGCACCTTGCGCTCGAACACATGTGTGGCCGATTAGGCACGGCCAGATGTGTTCAGATTCTGTTGGAGGCCAATCCATCTGCCGCCATGGAAAAGGACGCGGACGGCTGGCTTCCACTTCATTTAGCACTACATCATGTCGATACAAGCGTGGGTGCAGCAGAGACCCTTGCAGTGCTGCTTGCCGCCTATCCGGACGCGATCAAAGAGGCAACTCCTGAAGGCCTTCTGCCGCTGCACCTTGCGCTTCAATCGATGTGCGATGTGCCAGACGTTGAAAGATGTGTTCGCACTCTGTTAGACGCGTACCCTGCGGCAGCCGATGTACAGGAAGTGGAGAACAGACAAACGGCGCTGCATATTGCAGCATCACGCCTCAGGGGTGGTGCTGAGACCCTCGCCTGCATTCAGATGCTGCTTGAGGCCAGCCCCCGCTCCATCCGCGTGAAAGATATCAAAGGCTGGGGCCCGCTGCATCATGCCGCTGCCTCCCTGCGTGGTGACGTGCAGGCCTCAAAGTGTATGCAGATTTTGCTTGAGGTCGACCCCAAAGCAGCTGGCAAGCTGGAAAAAAAAGGAGGGGGCTTACCCTTACACCTGCTAGCATTTAACATGCAAGGTGGCACTGACAGTCTCACTTGCATGAAGCTTCTGCTTCAAGCATTTCCACGGGCTGCAAGCCATGCTGACAGCGAAAGACAGTTGCCACTGCACGCGGCGGCACAATCACAGAGGAGCGGGGAAGAAGCGGTAGCCTGCGTCCGCCTCTTGCTTGAGGCCTACCCTGAAGCAGCAAGTCGCACGGATGCAGACAAGATGCTGCCGCTTCATAGGATGGCAGCTAATCTTGAAGATAGGGACAACATGGTCGAGCTTATGCGAGTCATGCTTGAAGCATATCCAGCTGCAGCGGCTCACAAGGACAAAGATGGCTCGCACCCTCTTCATTTGGCCGTTGAGTCTTACAGAGGCGGAGAAAATGCTGCAGCTTGCATTCAGCTTCTGCTCGCCGCTCATCCAGAAGCCGCATGCAAAAGTGAAAAGAATGGGTGGTTCCCGTTACACATCGCTGCCCAGAACATATTGTTGTTTGAAAGCAGTACTCTTGAGGCACTCTTATCTGCAAATGAGGCTGCTGCGAGCGCCAGTACTTTGGAAGGAGACATGCCACTTCATATTGCTGCTGCGGGCATTGACGCCAAGGGCCCAATGCTTCAAAATTTTCAGCTACTGTTACAGGCCTATCCGGCGGCCGCGGGAGAAAAAGATGCAGATGGCATGACGCCCTTGCATCTGGTGCTCACGGGTGGATATGCAACCCTTGCCTGCATTGAGCTGATACTTGAAACGTGGCCGACATCAGCAAGTATAAAAGATGCAAAGGGGAACTCTCCATTGCATTACGCCGTGTCGATGGGCGATACAGCTTGCGTCCAGTCACTGCTTCAAGCATGGCCTGATGCGATCAAGCAGCCCAACTTCCAGGGACAGCTTCCACTGCATTGCGTCCCCACACACGACAAAGTTGATCAGACGTACGCGACGATATTACAAATCCTTCTGGAGACCTATCCGAATGGCGCTGCCCACGCCGACAAGGCAACGTGTATGCCACTCCATTTGGTTTGTGCAGGGTTGAGTGCTTGCCCTGGCTCTGCTAGTTGCATGCGCCAGCTGCTACAGGCGTATCCTCAGGCTGCTCAAGCTCCAGGGACTGGCGGTCTCTTTCCTCTTCAGATTATGATACAGTATGCTCAAGGCGGCCCGGAAATGGTGGAGTGTCTGCAGGCATTCATGGACGTCTGCCCAGGCTCTGTGCAAAGCACTGATGGTATCCTCCTGCGGTTCGCCCTTGAACTCATTGAAGATGATGACGCAAGCGCACTCCGATTTGTCTCCCCACTGCTGGAGGCAAATCCAGCCTTCAAGATGACCCCGGATGCTATTGCATCGGCTCTTGACCAAGTATGTAGGACGCTAAATCGTGGTATCAGCATGGTCAGCGTGCTGCGTCATCTACTTTGTGCGGATCCAGTGTCAGCACGAGGGCGTTTAAAGCGCGGGAAGTATGACATGTCCGTTCTTCATCGCGCTGCCCTCCTGACGACGAGCGGTCACCGCCAGGCTGTAGAGGCCATGCGTGTTCTGATTCATGTGCATCCAACTACACTTCTTCAGAGTTGCAGCGACGGGCTTCCGCTGCATCTCATGCTGAGCGCGAGCAAGAACGAAGGAGCAATCAAGCCGGACGTCCTGCGCCTTGTGCGTCTTTTTATTAAGGCTGCGCCTGAGACAGTGGCGGAAGCAGACGGTGCACACCACAGCTTACTTCACAGCGCTCTGCTTGGTGCCTCACAAATCAACCTTTACGAGGTAGTAACCTCTATTCTAGCGATATGTCCTGCTGCCGCTGCGAGCAGAGATGCGGAGACGGGAGACCTGCCTCTGCATATAGCACTGCGTCGCGGAGTCAACAGCCAGACCGAGCTTGACGTCATCACGCTGCTCCTGCGTGAACACGAGGCAGCTTTGCGTAAGAAGAACGGTAGTGGCGCGTTGCCTCTGCACCTGGCAGTCGACAAGCCCACATTTAACCAGTTTGGATTGGAGTGTGTCAAATTGCTACTTTGCAAGCACAGCGAGGCAGCGCGTGAGACAAATCTCTCAGGGGATTTGCCGCTGCATGTTGCTGCTGGACATGGAGTTGACTTTGCGTCTCGGAGTCTGAAACACAGCGAAGATGACAGCGATGATGGAAGCGACTCACTCGAAAGCATTCAAAGTGACGCTAGTGATGACGAGGGCACTGGGAGCGAGAATAGTAACGACGAGGATACTGGGAGCGACAGTAGTGACGTTGAGGACGATGAGAGCAACGACACGGAAAACGATGGCGCTAAGGCCGGGAAATCTACCAACGACGACATCACAAGTTGCATTGAACAAGTCAAGGGTTACGGCAGGACTGCATCAGATGACGGCGGCGAAGAAGACAGCAGCGTGCCTGACAACGGCTTTCGCGAAGATGCTGGCAGTGTCATCGAGGTGGGCAGCGACACGAGTGACGACGATGGCAGCACTGCAGGCATTGAGTGCAAACGCACTGACGCTGAAGGAAACAACAAAGGCTATGCCGACACGGATGACGGCCTGCACGCTGACGAGGTCGTCAGCGTGTTGCTTGCGACGCACCCCTCGGCTGCTGCGCAGCCGAACACATCAGGCGCCTTACCCCTGCACATTGCAGCCTGTGCGGCAAGCAGCGACATCCCCGGGGCCGTTCAAGTGTTCCAAACGCTCTTGTTGGCCTTTCCAGGTGCGGCATCTCAGCGAACGAACGCTGGGCGCTTGCCCGTGCACGAGCTGGTGCAAGGCCCGTCCCGTGAGGCCACTTGCTGCCTCGAGCTGTTGCTCCGCACCGATCCACATGGTGCAGAGGAGGTGGACGAATGCGGCCTTACTCCGCTGCAAAAAGTGGTGAAAAAGCCATGGTCGAAGCGCAACGCGGACGCCATCTTAGAGTGCGTCCGTATTCTCCTTGCCGTGTGCCCAGAGGCGGCTACCAAGTCGGATGACAATGGGCTTCTCCCACTTCATGTTGCCTGTAAGAAATTGGGGCACGGCCAGGCGGCTGCCGAGGCTCTCAAGTTGCTGCTGCACGCAAATCCCGCAGCGGCATTTGAAGAAAGGGACTCGGATTGCACAGAACCGGAGTGGCTTGCAACGCATTATTGCCATTACGGCCGCGGCGCCGGAAGATTTGATGAGTCAAAAGCTCCCAAGTTTAACAGCAAAGGCTGGCTCCCCCTACATTTTGCCGCCTATGGTGGTGGGCCTCAGGGACGCGACAGTGCCGCCAGCATGCGCGTGCTTTTGGAAGCCAATCCAGCTGCAGCTCGCGCAGTGACGCCCCTGGGACATCTTCCGCTTCATCTTGCGACGATCTCCTACTGCGACGGCCGGGTAATGGAAGCACATATGAAGGAACTTCTCAAGGTGTACCCAAAGGCCGCGCGAAAGACCGATTTTGCGGGAAACACGCCTTTGCATCTTCTGTGCATTTCGTACGAAATGGCAACGTTGTCTGTTGCACGTTTAGTCGTCTCGGCATACCCGCGTGCGCTCAAAAAGAAAAACGCCTATGGACTCATTCCGCTGGACGGTCTTGAGTCTAAGGACCGCACTGAACATAAATACCAGCTTATTGCGAGCTTTACCGCCTGGATGGATGGTAAGTCTGG
>Ga0307933_1003015_pt1 | contig 10966 bp, 14 predicted proteins | sample OrgLakmetageno88_FD_201811 | JGI IMG/M metagenome (GOLD analysis project Ga0307933, IMG submission 201811) | Saline water microbial communities from Organic Lake, Antarctica - #88 | ecosystem: Environmental > Aquatic > Non-marine Saline and Alkaline > Saline | place: Antarctica: Organic Lake...
ATAACTCGACTAATTTATTCATGCCTGTTCCTTTTTAGATTTGTTTAATCTTTGTCGAAAGATCAGATCCTGGAACAGGCATTTAGTTCAATTTTCTTAAACAGGATTCGGGTTAATACTAATATTTTCGCGAAACTAAAAAGTCCGTAAACATTTTTAATTCTTGTGTATTGTAAGGTAATGACGTAACAGCTTGCAGTGCCTCGTCATGTAGTTCTTGTAAATAGCTTTGCGACCCTTCTAAACCGAGGTGGGATACAAATGTGTTCTTATTTAATGCAGTATCTGAGCCCTGTGGTTTACCTAACGTTTCGCTGTCCGATACGACGTCTAAAATATCGTCTCGTACTTGAAACGCGAGTCCAATACTGCACGCATATTCATGTAATAATTGAATGTGGTCAGCGCATATGTCCGTTGCAAGTATCGCTCCTAAAGAAACACAAGCGCTTAATAACGCACCTGTTTTCAATTGATGAAGTTGAGTCAGTTGTGCCAGCGATATTTCATTACCGGTGGCAATTAAATCAATACTTTGACCGGCGCACATGCCGTTCACGCCAGACGCTTTGGCAATTACCTTCGCCATGTCAATCCGTTTTACTGCATTTTGCGCTGATAATGGATGATTTAGAATAATTTCAAACGCGAGAGTTTGCAGTGCATCACCAGCTAAAATTGCGGTGGCCTCACCGAACTGTATATGGCTCGTTGGTTTGCCTCTGCGCAATGCATCATTGTCCATGGCGGGTAAGTCGTCGTGAATTAATGAATATGCATGAATACACTCAATAGACATACTAGTAACATCAAGGTCGTCTTGATCAGCTCCCAACATATTACCAATAATCGATAACAGCATAGGGCGAATGCGCTTACCACCGTTCAAAACACTGTATTTCATTGCTCCGATAAGGACATCGGCAACTTGGTTTTGTTGATCAATAAAGAGGCTTAGCTTTTGGTCAATACGCGTTTGTAAGCCTTGTTGAATAATCGATAAGGGCGCAGTTACTAAAGACATGATTGTTACAGCTCGTCACTTTCGAAATCGGCGAGTGTTTGGTCACCGTTGGATTGCATTAGTATCTGTACTTTTTGTTCGGCGGCTTTTAGTTGCTGCTGGCTTTGTCTTGCTAATTGAATACCGCGTTCGAACTTCTTCAGCGATTCCTCTAGCGGAATATCACCTTTTTCCATTTCCACGACAATTTCTTCGAGCTCTTGCATTGCTGCTTCAAATGATGTTTTTTGATTTGTCATTAACTTTAATTTTGTTTGTAAATGCTTTATCTGAACCTTAACTGAGGGGCGATCCAAGGTCAATTTATTTGCCCAAATATGAGTAAAAACATTCCTTCGTAAGTAAAGCTTTTGGTATCTATGCCGTTAACTGTTTTGCAGACTGTTATTAGTCCAGAATACAAAGGTATTGAAGTCGATACTGCGAATTTGAGCGTTACAGGTACACTGCATACGAATGACATTAATAATTTTCCAAAAAGCAGCTTTATTAGGAGTGACACGTGGATTTAGCAACCCTCATTGGCATGATTGGGGCCATAGGTTTTGTCTTAATGGCAATGATCCTAGGTGGCGATTTAAGGATGTTTTTCAACGTACCTGCAATCCTTATTGTATTTTGCGGCTCTGTCTTTGTTGTGCTCTCACAGTATCCACTGGGTCAGTTTTTAGGTGCCGGCAAAGTTGTTACAAAAGCCTTTACGTTTAAGATCCAAAAACCTGAAGAACTTATTCAAAAGATTGTAGAAATGGCAGACGCAGCTCGCAAAGGTGGATTCCTAGCGTTAGAGGAGGCTGTCATAGACAACACTTTTATGCAAAAAGGGGTCGACATGTTAGTAGATGGTCACGACGTTGAAGTGGTCAGAACGACAATGGGTAAAGATATTGCCAATACGAGTGAGCGCCATAGCGCGGGTTCGGTTATTTTTAAATCTTTAGGTGATGTCGCGCCCGCCATGGGCATGATTGGGACTTTAGTGGGTTTGGTTGCTATGTTATCCAACATGGATGACCCAAAAGCAATAGGCCCAGCGATGGCAGTTGCACTATTAACCACACTGTATGGTGCTTTTTTAGCTAATATTATCTGTTTACCTATTTCTTTTAAACTGGGTGTGCGTGCGGCTGAAGAGAAACTGAGTCAAAGTCTTATTCTCGATGGTATATTGGGCATCGCTGATGGTCAAAATCCGCGGGTAATTGAAGGTGTATTAAAAGGTTATATTGCGCAAGGTAAACGCGGTTCTGGAGAGACAGAGTAGTGGATGATGAAGAATGCCCAAAATGTCCCCCAAAAGGCCTACCTGCTTGGATGGGAACTTTTGCTGACTTGATGTCGTTGCTACTGTGCTTTTTCGTACTATTGCTTTCGTTTTCTGAAATGGACGTTAGAAAGTTTAAACAAATAGCCGGTTCAATGAAGTTTGCATTTGGTGTTCAAAATAAAATTGAGTTAAAAGACATTCCAAAAGGCACTAGTGTCATCGCCATGGAGTTTCGTCCGGGCAAACCCGATCCTACGCCTATTGAAACAGTGCAACAAATCACACAAGAAATTACTAAGCCGATGTTGAACTTTCAAGAAGGGGAAGCGGACAGTGCAGGTGGAAGACAAAAACAACGCGGTAATTTTAGAGGTGGTCAGTCAGCGCAAACTGCAAGTCAAACTTCGGCAGCCTCGGCAGCGAGTAAAACACAAACTGCGCAAAACACTAAAAAAATAGAAGATTTACTACAAAAAGAAATTAAAGATGGTGCAGTGGACGTTGAAAACTTAGGGCAGCAAATTATTATTCGCATAAGAGAGAACGGATCTTTTTCTGCTGGCTCAGCATTTCTACAACCACAGTTTAAGCCGGTTATTCGTGAAGTAGCTACTCTGTTAGCTGATATGCCTGGTGAAATTGAAGTTACAGGACACAGCGATAATGTTCAGATTTCGAATGAGTTGTATCGTTCAAACTGGGATTTGTCTGCTCAAAGAGCGGTAGCTGTTGGCGAAGAATTACGCAAAGCACGCGGGTTCAATGAAGCTAGAATGAAAATAATTGGTAAAGCATCTACTCAGCCTATGGAGACGGATGACACACCGGAGTCACGCAGCAGGAATAGACGTGTTGAAATATCGATTATGCAAGGTAAACCAAAGTACTCAGATCCTATATCAGCGCTCCCTAAGTAGGTTTTTAGCGTTTCGTGCTGACGCCGCAAACTAGTTAGTGAGTATAAAAACGTAGCTTATGAAAAAAAACCCTAAACCTTGTAATTTGTTTAGGACTTTGATGATTACCTCAAAAGCCATCGCCTCAAAAGCCACCACCTCAAAAACTATCTCTGCAAAAGTTGCCACTTCAAAAACCATTGCAAAAAAAATTATTACTTAACAATCTGTCAATAGAACGCTATCAGCGTTAAATCAAAAACGCTCTAAATCAGCACGATAATGAGGTTTGCTAATAACAAGTTGCACGGCGCTGATAGCTCGCTCCAAAAAGCCACCTTCGCAATAGTTTAGATAATATTGCCACATGCGAGCGAAACGCTCATCGTAGCCATCTTTTTCTAGTGCTTCTTTGTTGTTATCGAAAGCGACATGCCAGTCATGTAGTGTTTTCGCATAATCCAGACCAATATCATGTAAGTCACGAATGTTCATGTCAGTACATTTCTTTAAAAACTTGTTAATAGAAAACTGCGAAGGCAAAAAACCACCTGGGAATATATGCTTTTGAATAAAATCAACACTGTTGGAGTAACTGTCATAACGACGGTCATCAATGGTGATTGATTGCAGTAACATCAGTCCATTCGGCTTAAGTAGTGAAGAGCACTTCTCAAAAAAGTTTGCTAAATACGCTTTGCCTACGGCCTCAATCATCTCGACTGATACCAATTTATCAAATTTACCTTCTAACAATCGGTAGTCTTTTTTTAATAACATAATTTTGTCATTGAGACCTTCTTTATCTACCCATGCTTGAGCATATGCATATTGCTCATCTGAAATGGTGGTTGTAGTTACGTGACAACCATAATTTTTGGCCGCATAAATAGCTAAACCACCCCAGCCAGTACCAATTTCAATTAAATGGTCTTTGGACGTCAGCTTTAGCTTATCGCAAATAGAGCGCAGTTTATTTTCTTGAGCTTCAGCTAACGTTGCTTGGGGGGTTGGGTAAATTGCAGATGAGTACATCATCGATTGGTCTAAGAACTTGGTATACAATTTATTGCCCAAGTCATAATGCGCTGAAATATTCTTTTTTGCCTGCTCTCGAGAGTTGCGACGCATTAAATGTTGTACCTTCAATATAGGCATAGTGACCCATTTGAATTTATTTTCCCATTCATCTAAGGTGCTTAAGTTTCGCGCAAAAATACGAATAACGTTGGTTAAACTCGGCGTGGTCCACCATCCGTCAGTAAATGTTTCACCCGAGGCCACGCTACCACCAAGCACTAAGCGCTTATAAGCGCGTGCATCGGTGATGTTTACTTCTGCATGCAAATCCTGTTCTGGATTACCGCACTGCGCAACTAAACGACCGTTTTCTTTCAATGTCAGATGACCTTCAGGCATATTTTGCATCGCTTTCACAAAAAGCTGGCGATAAATACGCTCCATAAATGTCATTGAATCACCGTTTGCTATTGTTTGTTCACTATGTGACATTTTTCTTCCTTACTTCATGGATACATATAAATTGGCACGCGCTTGATAAAAAGCTTAAGAGCTTGCCAATAAATTCCAGCAACCGTTTTTAAGGTCATACTAGGAATACTGAGTAAAGCGCCACGCAGTGTTTTAGTTGTTAGAGGCTGGCGTTGCATATCGAGTGCAGCTTCAAAATGTTTCTCTTGTTTTATACATGACAAATGCAATCTAAGATTTTTATCTGGTTGTTTTATTTTCCATTGGTACGTCATATCCATCGGATTAAACGGAGAAACATGGAATGCCTTGTCGCAATCCGCTTGTGTTGCTAAGTCGACTAAATAATGATGTCTTTTATTCCAAGGCGTATTGCTTACTTCAGCAAGCATATGGGTATAAATACCTTTATCATTCTTTAAATAATAGAAGTTCGCAGGGCTAAAGTACCAACCAAATGTACGCACTTGTCCTAAGAAAAAAACATCTCCGGATAAGCTAGCTCCGTTTAATTCTGACATTCTTGCGAGTACTGAGGTTTCTAGTGATTCCTCCGGATCCCCCAAATAATCACCACGCAAAAACTTAACGGCACTAAAGCCTTTTTGTTGGTTTGAAAATCCTTTTACATCAGTCGTTAGTCTCTCTATTTCGCTCAGCTTTAACCAGTACAAATATATCTTGTAGCTAAAACGATGTATCTTGGGCAAGAATCGCTGGTGATGCACAATTCCGGAGTATAAAGCAGACTCGGCTTTTGATGAGGTTGATATTGTTGCTTTTTGCATAGGCATTAGAGGCTAACACCAAAGCGCTTACAAACATCTAATGAACTGCGAATGCCGTCTTCATGAAAACCGTTGTACCAATATGCCCCGCAGAAATGAATACCTTCTTTGCCACATATTTCATCTCTGCGCTCTTGCGCCTTTACCATCTGGGGACTGAATTGTGGATGCGCATAATGATAAGTACCCAAAATTTTATCGGGTGATATAGCTTGGGTATTATTCAAGGTCACGCAAAACGTAGTGTCGCTTTTCAGGCATTGTAGAATATTCATATTGTAGGTCACTGCAGCAGGTCTGGCTGCTTCTGTTTTAGCTCCTGCAATTTCGTAGTTCCAACTAGCCCAAGCGAGAGGTCGGGCTGGTAAAATCGAGGTATCTGTATGCAATACAACCTCATTCATGGAGTAAGGAATAGCAGCTAGTATGTCACTATATGCAGGTAAATTAATGTTTTCCTGAGGTTGCGCTGATAGCATTCGCAATGCTTGATCACTATGACAGGCGAAAATGACTTCATCAAAGATTTCTTCGCCTTTTTGGCTAACAATTTCAACCCCGTTCTCCGTTTTTACAACGCTTTTAACCGCGTCATTAAGGCTGATTTTAGGTTTGAATGATTCAGTTAAAGGACCCACATATTGGTTTGAACCACCGATAATGGTAAACCATTGGGGTCTATTAGTAATATTCAGAAGCCCATGATGATTAAAAAATTTCAAAAAGAAAGATAGCGGAAAATTAGCCGACGCCTCTAAACTGGTTGACCATATTGCAGCACACATCGGAAGAATATAGTTTTGCGTGAAAATTTCACTGAGTTTATGTTTAGCAATAAATGCTTGTAGAGTGATGTTATCAGTTTCTTTATTTTCGGCGATATGCGCTTTACATAACTTATTAAACTTCACTATGTCGAGCACTAAGCGCCAAAACGATGGGCGTAAAATATTGCGTCGCTGGGCAAACAAACTATTAATAGTATTACCATTATATTCCATCTTAGTTTTTAAATTTTTAACGCTAAAACTCATTTCAGTAGCTTGCGTGTCTACTTGTAAGGTTTGCATTAATTTGATGAAATTTGGATATGTCCATTCGTTATAAACTATAAAACCGGTATCAATGGCATAGTGAGTGTTATTCACCACGATATTCTTTGTTGCTGTGTGGCCACCTATATAATCATTCGCCTCATATACCTTTATGTCGTTTGCTTTATTTAGCAGGTAAGCTGAGGTCAGACCTGAAATTCCAGTCCCAATGATGGCAATTCTTTTCGTCATTATGCGTTTTCTCTTTTTACTTTTGGTTGTTGTCGCATGTTGATACAGATTCGTTTTTGTAATCCTTCGGGTAAAAGATTTAATACGCGAACGATAAAGCTGAATCTTCTTGGGAAATAAATGCTAGAACGAGACGAAAAAATGCCTTTTAGCATATATTTCGCTGCAGCCTCTGCGGTGATGACCATCGGCATCGCAAAATCGTTTTTGTCTGTTAGTGGTGTTTTAACAAAGCCAGGAGTCAGGGTTTGTACCTGGATGCCTTTGTGTGCCAGGTCAACTTCAAAACTTTTTGCTATGTAGTTTAATGCCGCTTTGCTTGCACCGTAGGCTTGGCTCTTTGGAAACGGAAGTAAGCGGGCTAAACTATCAACAAATATAATCTTATTACCCGGCTTCAGCACTGGAATAAGTGCTGAAACAACGTTAATGACGCCAAATACATTGGCATCGAAGACGCGTTTGAACATGTCTGGTTCAACGTCGTTAATCTCTACGTATTCACATGTACCGGCGTTTAACACTGCCATGTCACAATCAATATTTGCTAAAGCCGCTTTGGTTGCTTTCTCATCAGTGACATCAAAACGACAGGTTGATATGTTTTCAATCTGTGCCAGTTCGGCTAGCTTTTGCTCATTGCGACCGCAAGCAATTACTGCATGTCCTGTCTTGGCACAGAGACTCGCTAGCGCTTCACCAATGCCAGAGGTTGCGCCAGTAATAAGTATTGTTGCCATTACGCCAGTGTCCTTTTTATTCGTTTAATCACACTTCCTAATAGTGGTACATTCTCGTATACCATTTGTCCCAAGTCATAGTAATCGCGATGATATATAATTTTATTATGCTCAATTTTCAATTGAGTAACACCGTCAACTTGAATAGGTTGTCCTTTGTTTATCCGAGTTGATGTAAATGTCATTTTCCAAGTAACTAGATAGGCTGATATACCGGTTACGGGTTCACTCCCGCTGTTTATTGAAGTTGTTATTTCTGTTGAGTGTATATTAAAAGTACAATATTTTGCGTTGTGTAGAAGTTTACTGAAGTAACTCTCTACTGAGGTGATGCCAGAATGCGCTGCAATTGGATCAATAAATGTAACATCACTGCTATATATATCCGCCAACTCTTCGACTCTCATTGATGCTATGTCGGTATAGAAGGACTCAAATTTTCTAATTGCATTCATATAATGCTTATTTTTAAAACGTATACCAAGTGTACCTAAATTAGCGTAGTTGGGATCAAGAGATCAATTGATTTTTAATTCAAGGTCTTTTCGATCTTTTTTGTTATTTTGGCGTAAGTAACTCATTGCCAACCAGAACAGAGACAGTTTGAAATATGAAGCGTCCATTATTTCCATTATCTGCGCATATTTTACCTGAAGGTAGGATGGCACTCAGGATCTTTGAACCACGCTATATACGGATGATCAAAGAAGTTTGCGCAAAGGACGCTGGATTTGTTATTTGTATGCTTGATTCTAAAGGCGACAAAGAAGAAAATACACATATATTCCCGACCGGAACATATTGCCGAGTTATCGATTTTGACGTGTTAGAAGACGGTCTTTTAGGGGTCACTATTGAAGGTATCAATTGCGTATCTGTCAGCAATATTGAAACTGAAAGAGATGGATTACGCACTGCAGATTGTGAGAATGTCGAAGTTTGGTCTTGTGATTTCGACATACAAGAAATCTCGCCAATGAATGAAAGGTTGAGAGAAATATTTGATACCTACGAAGAATTTAGGTCACTCTACGATAACGTGAAGTTGGATGACCCTCTTTGGGTGATTAATCGGTGGTTGGAATTGCTGCCGTTAGACGCAGAGCAAAAACAGCACTTTTTAGCGCAAAAAGATTGTAAAAAATTAGTAGAGTATCTATCGGAGTTAATTAAATATTAGCTGTTAAAAGGATAAATATCTTTAAGGTGTGTAAACCTTTTTAAGGCAGCTGTGGCGGGGCAAAGGCAATAGTTATAATTGCGTAGCCCCATTTTTGTTCAATGCTAAAATCAGTGTGGAAAGCGTCCTATGATAAGATTTTTTTGTGATCTTTCTAAACAGCGAAACGTACAAAAAGGTATTGTAGGTCACATGACACAGGAAACCTTGAATGCTTATCGGAATTACATTGGAAAATAATAAGCCAGACGTAAGAAAGCCAAAAGATTGCGCGGCGGAAATGGCTGGGCACCTGGATACTGTGGCCAAAGAGCGCTGTAAAGCGTCTTTTGCCAAAATATTTGGTTACTTCGCGCCTCGACTTCGTTCATACGCCTTAAAACAAATGGGTAATGAGGCAATTGCGATGGAACTGGTGCAAGACACTATGTCCAACGTATGGCAAAAGGCACATCTTTTCAACGCTGAAAAGGGTTCACCTTCAACGTGGATCTTTACTATCGCACGAAACATAAGATTCGACATGTTGCGGAAATTACAAAATCGTAAAGAAGATATTTGTTCTGATGATATGTGGCCAGTGTTGTGCGAACAGACAGCAGATCCCAAAGAAAAGTCGTTGGAGGAAAAAGTCACGCTCCAGCAGGTTGGTGAGTTGTTTAATTCGCTTCCTGAGAAACAAAAAGCGGTCATTGAAGCGATATACATAGAAGGCAAGTCACAGCAAGAAGTAGCAGATGAATTGAACATTCCACTGGGGACCGTTAAGTCCCGCACAAGATTAGCTTTACAGCGGTTAAAGGATATGTTGGAAACCTATGATTAAGTTTCACCCTTCAAACCAGCAGTTGAATACGTTTTCCAATGGCTTAATGGTGCCCGCTGAGTCACTCATTATATCGGCTCATTGTGACATGTGTGCTCAGTGCGCTAACAAAGTAGTGCTTTATACTGAGGCCCATAGTGAAATTGTGTTCGATGAGAGTTCGCAAAAATTAGACCCTATTGCGTTTGGGACTATGCTAGCGCGAATTACGTCTCAAGAAATTGACAAAGGCATCGGGTCTGAGCCAAAAAATAGGATTTTGGAATTAGATGGCCGGATATTCACGGTACCGCGTTCTTTAAATCGCTTTTCTGATTCGATAGGGAATTGGTCTCATTTAGTCGGTAAGATTTGGCAGGCTCCTGTAAATATAGGGGGTGACATCGTGGCTAATTTTATCTTTATGGAAAAAGGTGGGGAGGTTCCTGAACATACTCACCGTGGTACGGAGATGACCTTAGTTGTGAATGGCGAGTTTAGCGATGGTTTGGCTAATTACGATAGTGGTGATTTTATGGTGATGGATGATAAAAATGTTCATACTCCGTTAACCAAGTCTGAGGAAGGTTGTTTGGTATTCAGTATCGTTGACGCCCCTCTTCACTTTACATCTGGTTGGGCAAGACTCATTAACCCGTTCAGTCATTTGTTCTTTAAGTAGTTGCAATTAGTCGAGCAATGCGACTAATCAGATTATTATTTTTACATTGTAAAAAGCACGCTTTAAGCGTGCTTTTTTTGTTTGTCACCCTTGCCTTAACAAGTGAAAGGCATTTCATTTATTCTAAGAATTCACTATCAGGATAGTTTAGTCGTAGGGTTCTCATTGTATTTTCTTTTAACTCAGCCAAGTTAAGTTGATTATAGCTAGACACCATAATCTCTAACGCTGGTTGAACTTGGCTAGTATCCGGAAAGTTCTCAATAACATATCTTCCACGATTAGCCGCAGCTATGTAAGCTTGCCTTCTCATATAATAGCGAGCAACGGCAATTTCGTAGCGAGCAAGTCTGCTTTTTATATGTAACATGCGTTCTCTAGCATCAAGTGCATATTTACTGTTCGGATATTTTTGGATTAAACGTCTAAAATCTTCAAATGCTTCGCGTGATTTAGAGGGATCTCTATCTGAGCGATCAACGCCTAATATTTCTTGAAACAGGTTGCTGTCGAGTTCCATATTAGTAACACCGCGCATAAAATAAGCGTAATCAACATCAGCATGATTTGGGTTTAATCGAACGAAACGGTCAATTGTTGCTAACGCTTGGTCAGGTTTACCGACTTTATAATACGAGAAAAGAAGGTCTAATTGTACTTGATGTGAATGCGGGCCAAACGGGTATTTTGAATCAATAACGCTCAATGTTTGAGAAGCTTGTGCAAAGTTACCAATAGCCATGCTTTCACGAGCATCAGCATACAGCGCTTGAACACCTTGATTGGAGATAGCCTCAGCCTGCTCGT
>Ga0307933_1003019_pt1 | contig 10947 bp, 10 predicted proteins | sample OrgLakmetageno88_FD_201811 | JGI IMG/M metagenome (GOLD analysis project Ga0307933, IMG submission 201811) | Saline water microbial communities from Organic Lake, Antarctica - #88 | ecosystem: Environmental > Aquatic > Non-marine Saline and Alkaline > Saline | place: Antarctica: Organic Lake...
ACGGTGCCAAGAAGCTTGCCACCCTGCAAGAGCAACTGACGGCGTTGCGCGCATCGCTGGATGCAGCAACGGCCGAAAGCGCTGACACACAGGAAGAAAACGACCTACTGTTAACTCAATTGCACCACGTGCAGGAAACATTAGAAGCGCATCACTTAGAAGGCCAGCAGCAACAGCAGCAGCTGAACGAGCTCAAAAACGTGAGCGCTGAAGTGGCCAAACTGAACAAGGCGTTGTCTGAACAGAAGCAGGCAACGTTAAACGCTCAGCAGGCTCAAAGCACAGCGGAGCAAGCATCCGTGGGTGACAAGCAAGCGGTAAAAACGCTCAACCAACAGCTGGAAACACTCAAACGCGACGGTGACAAGAAGCTTGCCTCCCTGCAAGAGCAACTGACGGCGTTGCGCACATCGCTGGGTGCAGCAACGGCCGAAAGCGCTGAGACACAGGAAGAAAACGACCTACTGTTAACTCAATTGCACCACGTGCAGGAAGAACTGGAACGCTATTTCCTGGCTAACCGTGAGTACCAAACCACGCTTGGCAGTGCCCAGCATACGTTTTTGCGCACCCGCCAACACATTAGTCGTTTGGCAGCGCGGACGCCTCAGGGCAGCGTAACGGCATGATAGCGGTCACTGGCGATGCCATTGAAGCGGTAAAAATCGAGCGTGAGCTGGGGCGGGCATATGAACTCGCTAAACCCTAAGGTAATTCTGGTAACCGGCGGCACCGGGCAGGTGGGCGGTGAAATGCAGCGCCAGCTGTGTTTGATGGGCGACGTTCACGCTCCTAGCCACCAGGCGCTGAACCTTGCCGATGCCGCCGCTGTTGATGCATGGCTGAATAAATACCAGCCCGGGCTGATTGTGAACGCGGCCGCTTTTACGGCGGTAGACAAGGCCGAAAGCGAACCCGAGCTGGCCTATCGGCTGAATGCCGGTTTGCCCGCTCAACTGGCCGCTTATTCAAAGGCGCGAGACCAGTGGCTGGTGCATTATTCAAGCGATTACGTTTATTCAGGCGATGCTGAACCCGGTGGTGAAGCCCAGCCCTGGCAGGAAACCAGCCCTACCGGCCCGCTCAGCGTTTATGGAAAAACCAAGCTGGAAGGCGATCAGGCCATTTTGGCAAGCGGTTGCCGCCATCTGATTTTTCGCACCAGCTGGGTCTACAGCGCGCGTGGCCATAATTTCATGAAAACCATGCTGCGCCTGGGCCGCGAGCGGGATGCATTGGCTGTGGTCAGCGATCAGATCGGCGCGCCCACCCCGGCCGGCTTAATTGCCCTGGTCACGCAGCAAGCACTCACTCGCGAAATCGAGGCGGGGGTGTACCACCTTGCCCCGCGCGGTGAGACCAGCTGGCACGGCTTTGCCTGCGAAATTTTTCGGCAGGCACAGGCACTCGGGGAGCCTTTTACCATTGCGCCGGGGCAAGTCAGCGCGATTCCCACGGCGGAATACCCCACGCCTGCCCAGCGGCCGCTTAATTCACGCCTTGCGCTGGGAAAGCTGGAGCGAGCGTTAGGCGTAACCTTACCCGGCTGGCAAGCGCAATTAGCTCTTACGTTAACCGAGCATTTATCGGCTCAATAAAGGAGTGACAACCATACCTATTATCAAGAGCCTTGCTATCCCCGAGGTCAAAATCATCCACCCAAAGAAGCACGGCGACGAACGTGGTTTCTTCTCTGAGACCTATAATCAGCGGGACCTTGCCAAAGCCGGTATCGACATCGTCTTCGTGCAGGATAACCATGTTTTCTCAGCCGAGAAAGGCACTGTGCGCGGCCTGCACTTTCAGTCTCTACCGTTCGCGCAGCACAAGCTTATTCGCGTTGTGAGGGGTGCCATCCTGGACGTTGCCGTGGACCTTCGCGTTGGCTCGCCAAGCTATGGCCAGTCTGTTTCTGCGGTCATCTCGGCCAAGGCCTGGAACCAGATGCTCGTGCCTGCCGGCTTCGCCCATGGCCTGGTGACGCTTGAACCGAATACAGAGGTTCTCTATAAGGTTTCCGGTTTCTATTCACCCGAGCACGATAAGGGGCTTCTGTGGAATGACCCGGCGCTAGGCATTGACTGGCCTGTCAGCGAGACTGAAGCGCTGTTGTCAGAAAAAGACACGCGCCAACCGCTGCTCGCCGATCTGCCCACCTACTTCCACTACAACAGCGATCGTCATTAATAAGGGAAAAGCGTCATGAAAGTTCTGGTCACCGGCGGTGCCGGCTTCATCGGTTCGGCCGTTGTGCGTTATCTTGTGAATGAGGTGGGCATTCAGGTCGTCACCGTTGATGCGCTGACTTATGCCGGTAACCTCGCCTCCCTGGCGCCGGTGGCAAATAGCCCCAATCATCGCTTCGTCAAGGCCGACATCCGCGACGGCAAAACCATGGCCAAGCTGTTTGACGCCGAGCAGCCAAACGCGGTGATGCACCTGGCCGCAGAGAGCCATGTAGACCGTTCCATCGATGGCCCTGCGACCTTCATCGATACCAATATTGTCGGCACCTTTACTCTGCTGGAAGCGGCACGCGCCTACTGGAAAAACCTGCCGTCGGCACGCCGGGACGCCTTTCGCTTCCACCACATCTCTACTGACGAAGTTTACGGCGCCCTTGGCCCGGAAGGGCTTTTCACCGAGACCATGGCCTACCAGCCGAACTCGCCCTACTCTGCCTCCAAAGCAGCTTCGGATCACCTGGTGCGGGCCTGGTACCACACTTACGGCCTGCCCGTGGTTACCACCAACTGCTCAAACAACTACGGGCCCTACCACTTCCCCGAGAAGCTGATTCCGCTGGCGATTCTCAATGGGCTTGAGGGTAAACCCCTGCCGATCTACGGCACCGGCAAGAACGTGCGCGACTGGCTTTTTGTAGAGGACCACGCTCGCGCCCTCTGGACGGTGCTAACCAAGGGGAAGCTCGGCGAGATGTACAACATCGGTGGCGAGGCCGAGCGCACCAACCTTGAGGTTGTGCATGCCCTTTGCGACCTGCTCGATGAATTAGTACCGGCAAATACGCCACGCCGCGAGCTCATCACATTTGTCGCCGACAGACCCGGCCACGACGCCCGCTATGCCATGGACATCAGCAAAATCAGCAACGAGCTTGACTGGCGGCCGAGCGAAACCTTCCAAAGCGGCTTGCGCAAGACGGTTCAGTGGTATCTGGAGAATCAAGACTGGTGGGACGCCATCCGCTTGGGTTGTTATCAAGGCCAGCGGCTCGGCCTTGCACCGAAACAGAATGATCTCGACACGACCGACCACTGGAGAAGCACATGAAAGGGATTATCCTGGCGGGCGGCTCGGGCACCCGTCTTTACCCCATCACCCGCGCGGTATCAAAGCAGTTGCTGCCCGTTTACGACAAGCCGATGATCTACTATCCGCTGTCGACGCTCATGTTAGCCGGCATCCGCGAGATCCTGGTCATCACAACACCGCAGGACGCGGCTGCTTTTCAGTATCTGCTGGGTGACGGCGCCCAGTGGGGTCTCAATCTGTCCTACGCCGTGCAGCCAAACCCGGACGGTATTGCCCAGGCGTTTCTCATCGGCAAACACTTCATAGGTAACGATGCCTGCGCGCTGGTACTCGGGGACAATATCTTCTACGGCCACGGCTTCACGGAAAAACTCAAAGCCGCGGCCGACCAGTCGACCGGTGCTACTGTGTTTGGATACCACGTTCTTGATCCGGAACGCTACGGCGTAGTGGCCTTCGACCGCGAGGGGCGGGCAACGGCCATCGAGGAAAAGCCCAAAGCACCCAGATCCAGCTGGGCGGTAACGGGGCTGTACTTCTATGACAACGCAGTTGTCGACATCGCCGCAGATATTAAGCCAAGCGCCCGCGGCGAACTGGAGATAACCGATGTGAACAACTGCTACCTGGCGCGCGGCGACCTGCAAGTGGAACGCTTGGGCCGCGGGTTCGCTTGGTTCGATACCGGCACCCACGACAGCCTGGCCGATGCGTCGAGCTACATTCAAACCATCGAGAAACGCCAAGGCCAGCGCGTCGCCGTGCCCGAGGAAATCGCCTTCCTCAACGGCTGGATCGGCCGGGAGGCGCTAATGGCACTCGGCAGCAAAATAGAAAAGAACGGCTATGGGCAGTACCTGATGAAACTTGCGCAAGAAGACGTGAGCCCATCGTTTTAGGAAAATCCATAGCCGTTGCCCGATTAAAAGCCCGTTCACGAAGATGGGCTATTACGCGTACGTTACTGACCCAATAACTCAGTGTGTGGAGTGCAGGAGTAACGCCGTATTGTTGGGCGGCAAGAGCAATGTCATTGAAACTATCGTTTTCATCAGCAAAAAGGTTTCCCGACGTGAGGGCTCTTTATTGCTCGCGGGATCTGAATCGCTTCTCGCGCTCGTCTAAACCTGCCTCAGACACAATTGCCCCACCCTAGTACTGCGCTGCGACTGTAGCCGTGCCCCCGTCATGCTCATTTAATTGCGGGTGGGTCGAGGTCACATGTCAGCGCTGCGTCTGGCCCATCACGCAATCCAGAAGTAATCGAAAAAGCAGATCATGTGCTCTCGGTCATTTGGCGCCCTGGTAAAAGCTTTATCCGATCTGGAGGAAACCGTTGCCCAGTTTGCGGTGAGAGCCACAAAAAAACTCCGTAAAGGGGGCAGCACGACGGCGCACTGATGGTTTTTGTACGAACCAATGCGTTCCGAACTTCAAGGTGCTTCAGTATCCCAACAGCGCATCCGTGAGGCTGATCACAATCACGCAGAATTCGCGGGTCATCGTCTCGCAGGTGTTAAGTTTGCTCAGGCCCATCTATCGGCCGGGTTACGACTGTGCAAAAGTCGGTGTGATGCTGGGTCTGTCTCGGTGGAACGATTTTGAGAACGTCGTGCGCATAATGAGATACTCCCTTTATAGATCGAGCCGAAGATTTCCCTCAATCTCATCGATCAGTGACTTGGAAACGTTGTTCTTGGAGGCCAGGAGTCGCCATTGAGAGACTGCACGAGTGCATTCTCGGATAATCTCCAGTGCATCGCTCATGGGGAAGTTGCCAATCTGAGAGAGCACCGCCAGCAGGTCCGCCTGCGCAAACTCCGAACGCCGGCCGTTGAGAGAGATGTTGTGCTGTTCGACCCAGAAAGACCCCGGCCGATAGCTATAAGTGATGTCATAAGCCGGCGCCAGAGACCAGTCTCCCTCTTCGCTCATGAGGAATAAGAAGTTCTTGGTGTGGTCGTCCTGGTTATGGGCAACAACGTTGAACACCATCCGAAACAAGCTGCTTAAGAGCAGCTGTTTGGACAACTGGGTTGCAAATCACCGTTACCGTTGGTAGAAAACTTAGAAATTTATCTTGGACAAAGGATGCAGGTTTTGACAATTGAAATGGAAAGTTTAAGGAAAAGTGATATAAAGAGAGTACTTCCAGAATTGTGTAAACGGTTTAGACTTATTGGTAGTCAACCAATAGGAGAGCCCAGCGGTTTTGGTGTCGTGTGGAAAGCTTGGGATACCTGGTTAGACAGAGATGTCGCCATAAAAATCAGCAAGTCTGAACTTAGGGATGAAATCCTTCTCTGCCGAGATATTGAGGGTAAAACAGTTCGAATTTTTGATTATTTTCGGGATGAGAGTGGCTGGAATGCTTATGCGATGGAATTGTTGCAAGCGCCCTGGATCTCTCTGTTCAGTTTCGTTAATGAGCATAAATATAAATCAAAAGATCTTCAGCATTATTTCGATTGTTTCGAGATTGCCTATCAGATTTTGCAGGGTTTAAAGGATATTCATGGCCGCCCATACAGTCGGCAGGGGCGCTATGTGCATGCAGATGTTAAGCCCGCAAACCTTTTCCTTTATTGTAAACCAAAAAAACACCAAAATTCCGTGTTTCGGATGCCTAGGCATGACGAACTTGTCAAAATTATTGATATGGGTATCAGCATAGAACGTTGGGGATTTAATCCATGTAGCACTACTGAGTATGATTATCCAAAAAGAAATGATTCTCGACCTGGTAATGATCTATACGCGTTGGGGATCGTCTTCATGGAAATGCTGGGTGGCGAAAGACCAGAGCATGAAACGATGAACCGTAGGTCCCGGATTAAAGCCATTGTTCGGGAGTCGAGTTCGGGCTCACGTTATATTGACGAACTGGCAGTTGACCTGATCCATGAGTGCGTGCGCAACGCGAACGGATCCGCAAATAAAACGGGCAAGCTACTCAAACTGCTTGACGATAGGTTGTTTGATCTTGAACCAGATTACTTATTGGCTATTCGTGCCATTAATAAAAAACACCCAAACGGCCTAAATAAATCCGATTTGGCTGAGTTTTTATTTGATGAGCTATCAATGCATTACGGGTGGATCAACAAAACGGATAGTAGAATAATCGCATTGGAGCTTTTTGTTCGTGATATGTATGGAAAAGATATACTGGTTAGGGATGGGCACACCTATTCTGTTGGGTAATTTGCCACCGGGCTAGAAATTATGGTGTTGTAACGGTCTCCGAGAGTTGAGTGGGCCAAATAGCGCCCGAAATTACTGAGACTCTTTCGGGCAAGGGATCTTCACAGTCATATTTTGGCCGCAAGCAGTTGAAGGAAACAGTGGGAACAGCCTCAGTTGAGGGACCGGAGAGGTGTCGAAACGTGTACAAGGGCTGGTATCGGGTTGAAGTGGTTTAATGGATGTGACCAGCCCAGTTAAGGAATAATACCCTGAACCTGGAGAACCTACATGACCACAAGAAAGCTGTACTCAAAAGAATTTAAGCTGGACGCCATCAGCCTTGTGCTGGAGCAGGGATATTCAAGAGCCAACGCAGCGCGCAGTCTGGAGATCAACCCAAACATGCTAGGGTGTTGGATAAAAGAGCATGAATCGGTCGATGGGCAGGCTTTCAGAGGGAACGGCAAACTGACCGCTGAACAATTGGAAATTCGCCAGTTGCGAGAAGAAAATAGCCGCCTGAAAATGGAGAAAGACATTCTAAAAAAAGCGACGGTCTTCTTTGCCAAGGAAACGCATTAAAGTACGCGTTCATCACGGAGCCTGTATAACGCCCGGCATTAATCTTTAGAACTATCTCACTATCGATTCCTGTTATCGGAAAGTATTCAGCTTTCGTTTTTTAGTAATTAGACCTGACAAAACTATAGTATCTTCCTGGAACGATATTGGTTAAATTGTCCAAGCCATAAACCCATTTTGTGAGTGTTGTCTCAACAGCAAATGCCTCAGAGTCAGTATCATATCTTCCAATGATTACTCTCTTAACGTCGTAGCCTGCTTTTTCAATATCAAGTATTATTTTTCCCTTAGCTGCTATATCCCCTGAGACATGGTCATATTCTCTTCTTCCCTGCCCCTTGCCAACATAGAAAACTGAATTATTCCTTGGATCAATTAATTCATATAAAAAAAATTTTTTTGATTTTATAACGTTTTGAATAAGAGATTGCGCATAGTTATCATCACACATATAAATTTTTCACGTTGATAATAAAATTTGATCTACGTTTAGTCATTAAGATTAAATAACTTCTGAGTAACTTTCCAACCCCAGCGATAATAGTACCTTCGCCAATCGTACAAGATTCACCGCCACAAGACTTCTTCCCCACCTATAAAACGGATTTTTAAAAGATAAGTCTAAAGGCAGAGGCCACTGGATGCATGCTAAGTAAAAAACAGAGTCAAAACTAAGTTAGCTCAGCCATCCTGGCTTGTGAGCGTAGCCAGGCCATTCACGTCACGCGTCGCTGGGACGGTTGCCGGCGCGCTGTGTTGCCGTTTTCTCAGAGACGACTGTACGAAATTACGGAAATCGTAATTATGATAATTACAAATTATCGTAATTATGGCTATTACGGTAATATTTTTACTTATTAAAATGTATGTTTGAAAAAGTAGAGTTTGTGAACTACCATTCGGGTGTCCAGTCATGGCCAGAATGAAAAAATATGTGGTCGCCTTGAAATCATCGTTTTATCTCACTGTTGAATGCGATATGCACATTATTCTCCCGAATTGTGGCGGTGCATCGAATGGATAACGCGGGGGCAGTAAGCCCGCGCCTACTTTCTGTCTATGAGCCACCGGAACATTCCATCGATCTTGTTCTGGACACTGACCACCTTCTGTCCATTCAAGACAATCCCGCCATTGCGTATCTGATCAGCCTTGGATCAAAACGCAGTCGGCAAACCATGGCGTCATTCTTGTCAATCGTCGCGAAAATGCTTGGTGCCCAAGGGCTGCATGATTTTGCTTGGGGCGGGATTCGTCGCTTGCACGTTCAGGCCGTTCTGGAAATGCTGGGTGATGCCGGCAGAGCGCCCGCCACCATGAACACCTACCTATCCGCTCTTAAAGGCGTCGCACTAGAAGCCTGGACAATGAAGCAGCTGGATACCGACAGCTTTCAGCACATCAAGCACATCCGTTCGGTTAAAGGTTCGCGTCTTCCAACAGGCCGCGCCCTGTCTCGCGAAGAAATCAGAACACTGTTTTTCACCTGTAAAAGCGATCCCAGCTCAAAAGGCCTCCGTGATGCCAGCATCATCAGCACGCTGATCGGATGCGGCCTTCGTCGTTCTGAACTTGTCGCTCTCGACATGGACAGCATCAACGCCCGTGAGCAATCGCTGAGGGTTATGGGCAAGGGCAATAAGGAACGAATTTCGTACATGCCGATGGGTACTCACCAGAGAATAAATCAGTGGATTCAGGAAGTTCGAGGGGATTGTCCAGGCCCGCTGTTTTCCCGTATTCGCCGCCACGACGATGTGACGGATCAGCGCATGTCGGATCAGGCTATTTACCACATTCTCGAAACCCGGAGGCTGGAGGCCGGTCTGGATAAGTTTTCCCCACACGATCTGCGCCGAACGTTCGCATCAACGATGCTCGATAACGGCGAAGACATCGTAACGATCAAAGACGCGATGGGGCACGCCAGTATTACCACTACTCAAAAGTATGACCGGCGTGGCGATGCTCGCCTCATATCCGCAAGCCAAAAAATCGACATGACGTGAACTACCAATACGATATCTACGATTTTGAGCTGGCGTTTGGGCACATCTACTACGCGGCTATCCGTAGCGGTCGCACCGCCGATACTGACAAGTAAACATGCGTTCGGAAAAAGCTTCTTCTGATTCGCCCTGCACTTCAACATGGATCAGCACCCAAGTTTCACTGGCGTCACGGGCATAAACGTTGATGTAGTCCACTGCCAACAGTGATGGTGGCTGTCACGCCGGTGGTTCCAGCATGAGCGCTACCAGATGACAATACCGAGCGCCCCATTCGACACAGCGCACAGCCCTAAAACCGCCCTGCCCGGTCAGACATAATCACCGCCATAAGTCGCTACGGTTGCTTCCTCTATGCCGGCCATGTCTATAAACGACTTCAACTTGGCTGACTTCGTGTTGGTGGCCCTATCCGCACGTTCGACAAATAATCGATTTCGTCATTCAGAAGCTCCTGAATACGCCGGATATACTCACTTTCATCGATGTGGCCACCGACTAAGGCAACCCTTGCGTCCTCGAAAAGACTTTCTTGATAACGGCAACCTAGGCTGCTGTTACGTTCTTCAAATACAGATAGGCGAGAACGAATGTTCGGGTTTTTTTAATCAGGCGGGCATACGCCTTCAGGTCTGAAAGCGATATTCATACCTTTGACATAATGTTTCGTTCATTCAGGGTTAAGAATGGTGGTGCTTGCTCATGGCTTCCTCATGCGAAAGGGATCTGCCCTACGTTCAATCATCTCCTTGTTCATCAGCACTGAGCTTTTACACCATGCTGTGCATGGGGAGTAAGGCTTCGCCTTAGGCGGGCAGCGGCCCTTTGCTTGTATTCGGGATCGGGCGTTGCCCGTCCCTCACGGAGCGGACTCACCGATTGGTTCGCGGCCAAATCTTTAGCTTTTGCAACCCGTTTGTCGTCTGGCGCTGTTTGTCTCCCATTTATTTCACTCTGATTTTGCGGTTCTTGTCGTGAGAAAAACGACATAAAGGTAAGCGCATTGGCTCTCGGGGAACCGGCAGCCCCGTTTAACCGATTTATGTCTACAAAGTTAGTGGCGCTATAGGTGCATGATGGCTTGTGTGGCTGGAATGCTTCGAAGAGGAGTTGTGGGATAACTGGGGTTCAGCTGATGAGCAATACCATCGGAATTGGCTTGGTCCCTGCACTTAACGTATGTGCAATAAGTCAATGAAAATTGAATTCAACCCAACTAAAGATGAGACCAACCGCGCAAAAACCCGTCACAAGACGGCCAGATCAGCCATGCAGCGGCCCAAGCCAATATGGCAGTAATGATTTTAAGCAATGCGCTTTCCGCGTCAGACAACACCCCAGCGACCGACATTGCTACCAACCTTTGGTGTTTTAGGCGCACCAGCTCATGCGACAACAGCGAAGCCTTCTATAGCCACTCCATCGGCTGGACAAATGAAGACAGTTTCGACCAATTCAGTGTTGAGAGTCTAGCCACGTCTAAGTTAACGGACGTTTCGGCCAGCATTACCGATAAAATAACATGAGCGGAGCACTTACAATCTTCTGTAAAGAAACCGGCCTTGAACTGACGTGCGTCACAAAGCTGCTTTACGAGCAAACCAAACTCAGCGTTTCAAATGCCAGTCATATCACATGATCGCATGGATGGTACAATTCGACCGCCAGTGGAAAGCCTTAATGGACGCCGCGGCATAATCTAAACCTCACTTGAGTGGCAACGCGTAAGCGTTGCTGCTCGGTGTCTAGGAGCGTGAGCCCGACCTGCCATATAGGCATAAGGCCCTGGCCCGACTGGATGCAACACTAATTGAGCGGCAAGGCACAAGCCGTTTACAGGAGCAAACTTAAAAGTCTCCTCAACCCATGGAAATAAAATGAAATTTAGCCGATT